>Ga0114933_10002818_pt1 | contig 17561 bp, 6 predicted proteins | sample 4SBtaG_FD_89691 | JGI IMG/M metagenome (GOLD analysis project Ga0114933, IMG submission 89691) | Deep subsurface microbial communities from Kolumbo volcano to uncover new lineages of life (NeLLi) - 4SBTROV12_W25 metaG | ecosystem: Environmental > Aquatic > Marine > Volcanic | place: Kolumbo... | reverse complement strand
GGTGAATTCAATGATGAACACCCAGATGCTGGTCGACGAGGCCATTGAGGCTCTCGAATCACAAATCAATGATACAGCCATCATTGCTTGTTCAGGAGGGATAGATAGCTCGGTGGCTGCAGTGCTAGCTCACCGTGCTGTCGGAAGTCTGCTTCACTGCGTCTACGTCGATACCGGTTTCATGCGTAAGGGAGAGACTGAAGAAGTTCGTGAGATGTTCGCGGAGATGGACATTGAGCTCAAGGTTGTGGATGCATCGGAACGGTTTTTTCACCATCTTGAGGGAGTCACCGATCCAGAGCATAAGCGCAAGGTAATCGGTGAGCAATTCATTCGCGTCTTTGAGGAGGAACAGGCCAACTGCGGTGCTAAATTCCTAGTTCAAGGGACCATAGCGCCCGACTGGATTGAATCTGGTGGCGGTGAGCGGGATGTCATCAAGAGTCACCACAATGTTGGCGGTCTACCTGAGGATGTCGACTTAATCATCGTCGAACCTCTCCGCGAATTCTACAAGGACGAGGTTCGCCTAATCGCTCGCGAATTGAAGATTAAATCCAGCGAGCGGCAACCATTCCCAGGACCTGGCCTCGCCGTACGAGTCCTTGGTGATTTGACTCGTCCGCGCGTCGAGGCTTGCCGCGAAGCCTGTCACATCGTCGAAGTCCGGCTTCGCGAGGCAGCGGCTGAAGGTAAGTGCGAAATTCCGTGGCAATATTTCGCTGCCTTACTACCTGTGCGTTCCGTAGGGGTGCACGGAGATGCTCGCGTTCATGGCGAGACCATCGTCGTGCGCGCGGTGACAAGCCTCGATGGTATGTCCGCACGATACTCTGAGATTCCTCATGAGGTCCTTGCTGGAATCAGCACCGAAATTACGAACAAGCTCAAGGGGCAAGTGAATCGAGTCGTTTACGACATCACTCACAAGCCACCAGGAACAATCGAGTGGGAGTGAGCCACGGCTCACTCCTTCAAGCACAGATTATTTCTTTTGAAGTGGCAAAGTTTGCCAACGGTTCAGGACTCCGAAGTGACTACTACTACCCGATTCTTTCATGAAGGGGAGAACCGGCGCAGGGCTGGGCCGACATAGCTTAGTTGGTGGAGCGGTGGACTGTTAATCCACAGGTCGCAGGTTCGAGTCCTGCTGTCGGCGCCACTCAATCTCTACGTGCGAGAGCAGCTAGGCTCAGCATAGAAATCGCTGCTAGGGCGCCAAATCCGGGTAAAATGCCACCATCTGCTTCCTCATTCAGATCACATATACCATCACCATCTGAATCCGCAGGAACACTGTTTGCGTCGGTTGAAATTGTCAGACATTGAGATTCGGCGTAATCCGACCAGCCATCATTATCGTCATCGAAGTCTGAATTATCGCCTTCGCCGTCTCCGTCACTATCTCTATGCTCGAGAGGGTCGAATGGGAAATCATCGAAGACATCGGCGACACCATCGTTATCGTCGTCATCGTCCAATTCGTCACACTGCGAGTCTCCATCGGCGTTTGTTGGAATTGAATCTAAATCCAATGGATCCGATAAGCAACGCTCTTCGTCACGGTCCTCAAATCCATCACCGTCATCATCACGGTCGGTATTGTCAGTCTCACCATCACCGTCTGTGTCGATTGGCGCCGAGCCTGCATCGAGAGGGTCGTAGCCGGTAGCGATTTCGTATTCATCGTCCCAACCATCGCCATCATCGTCTTCATCTGCGCTATTTCCAACGCCATCACCATCGGTATCGTAGACTTCCTCTGCATCGTCCGGGAATGCGTCCTCGTCGTTATCGACACCGTCACCGTCGCGATCGCTGTCAGAATTATCACCAATCCCATCTCCATCCATGTCTGCCCATTCTGTGCTATTTAGCGGGAAGATATCAGCAACATCTGCCACTCCGTCATTATCGTCGTCGGAATCTTGCAAGTTGCAAACCAAATCAGCGTCTGTGTCGAGTGGGACGGACATCAAATCCTTGGAATCTGTTGAGCAGTTGCCCTCGTCAGAATCGGACCAGCCATCGCCATCATCGTCAGAATCGGAATTATCTCCTACGCCATCAACATCGGTATCCAACCATTCGCTTGCATCCATAGGGAATGCATCGTCGAGGTCTGCATAACCATCATCATCATCGTCCGAATCGACGATATCGCAGACCATATCTGAATCGTAATCGGCTGGCACGGACATTGCATCACGGGGTTCCGTGCCGCAATTCGCCTCATCTGCATCCGACCATGAATCTCCATCATCATCCAAGTCAGCATTGTCGCCGATGCCGTCGTCATCCAAATCACCAGTCTCACTAGCATCATTAGGGAATGCGTCATCGACGTCGAGGACGCCATCACCATCATCGTCATCATCGAGAATGCTGCAGATTCTATCTCCATCGGGGTCATCAGGTATATCCGATTGATTCAGAGGATCCGTCCCACAATCGATTTCATCAACATCGCTCCAGGAATCGTCATCATCGTCGGTGTCTCCATTATCTCCACGACCGTCTCCATCGGTATCCTTCCATTCGCTTGAATCGAAGGGGAAGTCATCCTCCGTGTCGTTGTAACCGTCATTGTCATCGTCATCGTCGGTCTCATCGCACACACCATCAGAATCGAAATCATCCGGTACGCTGCTCGAATCGGTTGTGTTTGAACCACAGATCAACTCTTCTGCATCGGTCCAGCCATCGTTATCGTCATCCTCATCGACGCCGTCGCAGGTGCCGTCCGAGTCCGTATCGACTGGCATAGAGAATCGATCGGTCGAGTTAGTGCCACAGGCAGCTTCATCACTATCACTCCAACCATCATCGTCGTCATCCATGTCGAGGAAATTACACATTCCATCGCCATCTGAGTCCGAGGGCGTCGAATCGGAATCAGTCGAATTCGTACCGCAAGCCGCCTCTTCTGTATCAGTCCAGCCATCTCCATCATCATCTGAATCTAAAGAATCGCAGGTTCCGTCAGAATCGGTATCCAGCGGTGTTGATTGGGAATCGGTCGAGTTAGTGCCACAATTCGTTTCATCTCCATCCGACCAACCATCTCCATCATCATCTGTATCGATGGAGTTGCATATTCCATCTGAGTCAGTATCAGTCGGGATCGAGGAATCATCGTCCGGGTCGGTCCCGCACATTTGCTCCGCAGTATCAGTCCATCCATCACCATCATCATCTGTATCGATGAAGTCACAAATACCGTCTCCGTCCCCATCGCTCGGGATGCTTGAATTGTCATTAGAATCGGTACCACAAGCATCCTCGTCATCATCGTTCCAACCATCATTGTCGGAATCGAGTGAAGCCTGAGAGAGGATCCAGGAATCAGTTCCCCAGCCATCTCCATTGGTATTCCCATTCCCATTGACGAAATTCACTGCTAGGTCGAATGTCACGTTGCCCGAGCCATTAGCCGGAGCTGTCCAATCAACTGTCCATGAGCGCGCATTATCGTTGGAATGAGTCACTTCTCCGCTTGAGATCTGAGCGTTCGAACCCGGGTTCGAGAAGGAGCCATCATCCGCATCCAGATTGAATCCACCGTTAGAGCCTGAAGGGCCACCGCTACCACCAATAGTCAGATTGTAGGTGCTATCTGGGGCGTATCCATCGGCTGGCAATCCGCTTAGACTCGGCGTCACCTGATTTGCTCCACCGCCGTGGCAGCTACACCCTGAGGTCGACGAACCCGTCTTTCCTCCGGACCACCCGAATGCATCCTGCGGTACGGCCAAAACGAGTAGAAGAACGAGTACCATCGATACCTTTCGCTGGGAGGTCATTGCCTCTCGGCGGCTTCAACCCCTTTTGGCCTTCACTCTCGCCTGTGCCGTATCGAAATCGTTGCGCCAAGCATAGCTAGTGCAGCCAGAAGGGCGGGAAACCCAGGAAGTGAATCATCTTCAGGCTCTTCAGGCTCCTCTGGTTCTCCAGTCTGAACATTGTCGTCGATTGAGTCGCAAATTCCGTCTTCATCGACATCGACAGGCATCGACTGGGCATCCATGGGATCGGTGCCACAGGTATTCTCATCTGAGTCGAGCCATCCGTCTCCATCATCATCCCAGTCGGCATTATCGCCGACTCCGTCATTGTCGTAATCCCCCCACTCTGTCGCATCGTTAGGGAATGCATCTTGCTCGTCCGCTATACCGTCACCATCATCGTCGGGGTCTTGCACATCACACATTCCGTCTCCATCACGGTCACGAGGAACAGAGATGCTGTCCAATGGTTCTGATTCGCATACTTCCTCGATTTGGTCAGGCCAGCCGTCTCCATCATCATCGGTGTCGGCATTGTCTCCTTGACCATCACCATCGGTGTCGAGCCATTCCTTCTCGTCGTTCGGGAAGACGTCGTCCTCATCAGAGAATCCATCCCCGTCGTCATCGTAATCACTGACATCGCAAATTCCGTCGCCATCGAGGTCGGTGGGAGTCGATTGGTAATCCATGTGGTCGCTACCACAGGTTATCTCTATCGTGTCATGCCAGCCATCATTATCATCATCGTCATCTTCAACCAATGTTGTTTGACAGTCTTCTTCGATCTTATTCGGCATTCCATCGCCATCTGTGTCTGTGAATGCACATGGGTCATCTGGGAATGAATCGTCACCGTCGTTGACTCCATCGTTATCTCCGTCGAGGTCGAGATAATCGCATACTCCATCACCATCGGAATCCATTGGATAACTGTCCTCGTCCATCGGGTCAGTAGCGCAATCTAATTCCTCACTATCACTGAATCCGTCATTGTCATCATCGGTGTCGGCATTGTCTCCAATACCGTCACCGTCGCTATCGACACTCTCGGTTCCATCGTTCGGGAATTCATCATCCTCATCGTCGATTCCATCGCCGTCATCGTCCGAGTCCAAATCGTCGCACAGATCGTCACCGTCGCTATCGACCGGGGTCGAGCCAGCATCGTTTGGGTCTGAGCCACAATCTGCTTCAGTCGTGTCTGAGTATCCATCGTTATCGTCATCGGAGTCGGCGTTATCGCCTACTCCGTCACCATCAGCGTCAGCTGATTCACTAGAGTCCAGTGGGAAGGCATCGTCCTCATCGTCTACGCCATCGTTATCGTCGTCGGGATCGCTGTCGTTAGGAATCCCATCGCCGTCGAAGTCATCGCCCTCAAGGGCATCACAGATGCCATTTGCGTCGGAGTCAGCGGGCACGTCGTTGCCGTCCAGCGAGTCGGTCCCGCAATCTGCCTCATCGACGTCGGACCATCCGTCGTTATCGTCGTCAAGATCTTCGGTCAAAGTTGAGGTACCGGTGAAGACGATATTGTCTAGATATAGCGCCTCTAACGCACTGTTTGAAGAAAATTCAACTTCCAATATACCGCTCGCGCCGCCAAGCGCGAGCGTTGCGGTTGTCCAAGTGTCTAGGTAAGCAGAGAAGTCGGAATCAATATCGTAGCCAGAGGTGTTGATGATGTCTGAAGAGGTTGTCGAAGTAACCCAACGGATAATCAGATAATCCACCGGGCTCGAGGTCTCGTATCCTGTGTCCTGTAGGAATAAGTCAAGGCTCAATGAATCAGCAGTCACTTGTTCTAGCGCGAGCGTAGTTATCCCGTCCACATCGGACATCTGGTAACCTTGATCTCCCTCAGAGAAATTACCAACTGTACCTGTGTAATTGACCGTACCGAAATAATCTCCATCGGTCAATCCAACTCCTCCATTAGACTCGTAATACAGGGTGAATCCCATCTCATTCCCAGTTGTTTGATTATGCGCGACATGAGGTTCATTGGCATTATTCCAAAGGTATCGGTCAGAATTTTCGTCACCAGTATCTGTGTATTTCACACTGTCAACTGTGAATGGGTCTTCGAAGGAGGTGTATGCAACGACCACATTTGAGGTGCAGCCGGAGACGACAGAATCGGGCAATCCGTCTCCGTCGGTGTCTGTATCAGCGCAGGCATTGTTCGGAAAATCATCGATTGAATCGTCGACACCGTCACCATCGCTATCGTCCGCAAGCACGGTCGGAGAGGTCATGAGAAGGAGGAGGGCGATGAGGAGAGTCAGAGGCTTCGCGGTGCGGGTCATGGCTTGCCAAGAGCGCTGCGATTGAAATAACTCTCGTAGGCGAGGTCGCAAGAAACACGCGAGGGTGAGTGACCGTCAGACTCTTTGACCGAGAGCAGAAGCATGACGCATGGACCCACGGAAACAGGTCGAAGCAGTTCAGGTTGCGAGTGCGGCCTCGGGCAGACATTACCGAGATTCCATACCAATGATTGCAAGCGAAAACATCCTTTCTCCGTTAGTTGCCAAAGCCATTCAAGGGGACCTTCACGGTCGATACGCGGAAGGTCTTCCAGGGAAGAGATACTATCAGGGATGTGACGATTTTGATACGATTGAAAGTATCGGCATCGAATCGGCCCGACGTGTTTTTGGTTGCCGATTCGCCAACATTCAATCGATTTCAGGAACCGTTTCGAATATGGGTGCGCTGAAGGCGTTGGCTAAGCCCGGTGATACGATTACAGCAGTTTCTACGGCTGATGGCGGACACATTTCACACCATCCGATGGGTGCTGTTGGGATGCGCGGACTCAACCTCGTGACCTATCCTTGGGATGAGGCTCGCATGGAACCGGATGTCGATGCTGCGTGCGCTTTGATTCGTGAGGAGGAGCCCGAGTTGGCTTTGTTCGGCCAATCCGTTATTCTGTTCCCTATTCCTCTGCAGGAGATGGCCGATGCCGCCCACGAGGTCGGTGCGAAGGTGATGTATGATGGTGCGCACGTGCTTGGATTAATCGCTGGAGGCCAGTTTCAGGATCCTTTGCAAGAGGGCGCGGATGTAATGACCGGGTCGAGTCACAAAACATTCCCCGGCCCTCAAGGAGGCTTCGTGCTGAGTGATTCTGAGGACGAAGCCCTTCAGAAGAAATTGAACAATGCCATCTTCCCTGGCGTTTGTTCATCTTACCATCTTCATCACGTCGCCGGGAAGGTTGTCGCTCTGGCAGAATTCGAGGCCTTCGGAGCTGACTACGCTCGTGACATCGTTGCCAATGCCAAGGCGCTCGGTGCAGCATTGGCGGCGGAAGGATTCGATGTACTCGCCGAGGAGCGAGGCTACACATCGAGCCACCAAGTTTTGACTCGGCATGGTGGAGCCGATTCAGGTGCTGGAAAGCGAGCAGCCCGCACGCTCGAAGATTGTGGAATAATCACCAACATGAACATGCTTCCTGGTGATACCAAGGCAATGTCTGGCCCGAGCGGGCTACGCCTCGGTACGCCTGAGCTCACGCGTGTTGGAATGGGTATGGACGAGATGCAAGATGTCGCCCGTTTCTTCAGCCGCGCGCTTATCGAAGAAGACGATACTGCTAGCGTGCGAGCCGACGTGGCTGAGTTCAAATCTCGCTTCCAAACAGTGCATTACGCACTCGAACAAGGTCCTGCTTATCCCGGACTCTAATCCGGAACAGGATTATTGCCGACCACCAAAGGTGGTCGTACATGCCGACGCGGGCGCAGGTCGCAATTCTTCTCACCGCGTTGATGTGCAGCTCGGGTTGTATGGGACTCTTCGAACCTTCAGAAGAACTCCCTGACATTCTCGATTGCGCCGAGCAGCCGAATCATCCAGATTGTATAGTCGATCCAGTGACTGAGGAAGATTGTCGGCAAGACGAGGTTTTCACTGGAGATGAATGTAGGCGGATGGAGAGGCCAGAACAATTGTCCTATGGTATCTCGAGTATATCGCTTAACGTCGGCGAGGAAATGCAGGCTCTAACTCCATCATTTGTCGGGGATGGCCCCGATACTTGGGTGATTAATCCTCCATTCCCTCAAGGAATATCCTTTGATCGAGAGAGTGGTGTCATCTCCGGTTCTCCTAGCGAAGCCACAATAGAGATCCGACACACCATCGTGGCTTCGAACGCTGTCGGTTCGACTAGCACTTGGATAGACCTAGAAGTGACAATTGAGGGTCCGAAGTCAATTACCTATGCCGAGTCAATTCTGGATTGTGAATTGGGCCATCAATGCCAACTCGCCGCTCCATCAATATCCGGAGGAGAGCCTGATTATTGGTCGGTTGACCCTCGTCTTCCCGATGGTATTTCTTTGCTAGCAGATGGTTCAATCGATGGTTCACCGACTCAATTGGGCGACTCTAACCACACGATTACCATATCCAATGAGGGTGGTTCGGTCGAAACTGCAATTCGAATCATCGTGCTACACGAAGCGCCGATGGGTTTGGGGTATGGGGGTAACCGATTTATTCTGAGTATCGGCGATGACGTTCAGGTTGTTCCGATCACAACTGGTGGACGAATCGTCTCGTGGTCGGTAGAACCTCCATTGCCTGACGGCCTCCAACTTTTGCAAGCCGACGGCTCAATCCGTGGCTCTCCAACGACCGTCCAATCCCTGACTCCTCATCGTGTCACAGCGACAAATACAGGGGGCTCTATTTCAGTCGACGTTCTCATCAGCGTAGTCGATATTCCAGTCTCAAACCTAATCTACACTCCGGACGAATACGATTTGACTATCGGCGACGAGATTACAGTCACGCCGACGCACTCTGGAGGTATTCCAGATTCTTGGCAGGTTGAGCCGGAGTTGCCGCCCGGATTCACATTCGATTCTACGAATGGCACTATCAGCGGCACCGCTACAGACCTTCAGGTAGATTGGTCAAGCTTCACAATCTGGGCCAATAATACGGGAGGCTCGGCCTCGACATCATTCAGAATCCGCATCACGAGTCTCGCCCCCGACCTAATTTCTTGGGCGCAGACCGAATACGCCCTCGCTTCAAACGAGAGCGCTTTCATCGCTGTGACGAATAATGGTCCAGCAATCGATTCGTGGGAGATTGAACCTGCACTTCCTGACGGACTTGTGATAATTGCGAACGGTAGCATAGAAGGAACTCCCACCCACAATATAGATTGGACCGAGTTCACAATCTGGGCCAACAATACTGGCGGCTCAGTCGGACTCAACATCTGGATTGTAGTCCACGATTTACGCGCAGATCAGAGTGAGTTGCTAAGTGGCCTGGACGACGCGGATTGGGGTGGATGGTCATCACTAATTCTTCCCATAGGAAAATGGTCGTTCCCTCTAGGTCGGGACACGACAGACTCTACCGTCGTAGCTGCTAGCCACGTCGGCCGAGGAAAGATGATTGGTCTCGGACATGAGAGTTGGGTCACACAGAATCACGAATTCAATTTCAGAGCAGTAGAGTGGGTCTGCGGAGAGGCAGCAAATGTTGGTCTAGCCTATGGCGCTGGATTTGATCACTGGGAGGACGAACTTCAGGCGGAGGGGCATTCTGTTCATCTTTCAGTAACTCCCGATGACCTCTCTCAGGTGGATTGCCTGCTAGATGAGTTCTGGAACGGACACGATGACGATGACAACTTGGCCATAGAGCAGTTCCTACTTGGCGGAGGTGGAGTGATAATGGGTGGTCACGCATGGTACTGGTCATACTCAAACAGTGACGTTCCACATAATTACCCAGGAAACAAGATTTCCAAGATAACCGGTTTGATGGTATCTTCAGATTGGGGATACAACGACATCGACTTTGAGATTCCGGACTTGATGTATACTCCACATAATGCGATTAGGGGAATTTTTGCAGACAGAGTCGACGGAATTGAGTTGACGGAAGAGGAGGCTGCAATTGCTTACTCCTCAATTTCCGATTGCACTGTAATCGTTCCTCTGGACTTCTTGGAATTCTGGACTCCTCTCAGGAAGTTGGTCAACTCCACTGGATGGACTGTTATCCCATACAGCACCTTGTGGAGTTCGACTGGTCATGAACTAGGTGCTGACCCAGTGGCCGATGTGATTCTGAGGCTGGAGGAAGCTCTCACTCAGAACCTTCCAGCCGACGAGTTACCCGTCCATCCAAGTCATACTGAGTTTCCAGGAGAGGTTCCTTCCAATGCAACTAGGATATCTCGAACAGTATCAATTAACGGCACCCAACCTGGACTTCCTTCGAATTTTGGTTATTCGGGTGCACGTAGTAGCCTTCGAATGTCCACCGGTCTCTATGCCCCTCCTGGCGAGGTCATCACAGTGTCAGTGAGCCAAGATGTGTCTGAGTTGGGATTCTGGATATTGATTGGTGCGCATACAGATGGGCTTTGGGGCAAAGACGTCATCAAGAGGCATTCGAAGATTTACAGGTATTGGTGGATTGAGAACACCACCACTGAGATAGGAAACGCATTTGGTGGACCGATATATGCTGCTATACCTGCTGGTTCAGAATTCGGCGAATTCGACATGACGATTTCCGGGGCGGTAAGGGCGCCTATGTTTGTGCTCGGTGAAACATCCGACTTTGAGTGGATATACTCCGAGAGAGATAATCCAGCTCCGTGGACCGAGTTGGTCTCTAATAATTTCATTATGACTGTGCCAACTTCCGAAATTCGAAACCTGAATAATCCGACTGAATTGATGGATTGGTGGGATCAAGCACTCGAGATGGAGCACGAGCTCTACGGCTACCTGCCGTGGCCTCGAGTCGAGAGGGCAGTCTTCGATGCCCAGATTTCTGCTGGGTGGATGCATTCTGGATATCCTTTCATGGCGCATGACCTGAGCGTTGCTGGTGTGGTAAATTCATCCTACATGTCAGAGAACGGCGATTGGGGTATGTTCCACGAATTGGGTCATAATCACCAGTGGATGCCTTCTACTCTTCCAGGAACCACCGAGACTGGATGCAACTTCGCGAGTGTCTATTTGATGGAGGAGTTGGTTGGGGTGGAGGGTCACGGAGCGGTGGACCCAGCACAGCGAGAGTCGCGTATGCGCAATTACTTCGACGACGGCTCAAACATCGCCAACTGGTCTGTTTGGATAGCCCTCGATACATATCTGATCATCAAAGAGGAATGGGATTGGGACCCGATTACAGAGGCCCTCAGTGTCTACTACACCTTGCCCTCCGCCGAAGTTCCTGTAGGCGATACGGAGGAGTTCAACGCATGGGTAATGCACCTCTCTAACGCTACTGGATACAACTTAGCGCCGTATCACGCTGCTTGGGGATTCCCACTTACTCAGGACACCTTTGACTCTCTTTCTCATCTTCCAATTTGGGTCGATGACCCACTGCGAGGAGAATATTTCGTTTACGACGCCATGCTGCGAAATATCGGTGCCAATAGCACTACTTCGAGCACCGCCGACTTTGTTTGGGAGACCTACGATAACGGCACCAATACTACCCTTACGCTCTACTGGGGAACCACCGATATGGGCAACCAATCTTGGGTCTGGGGAAATAACGCAAATCTCGGAGATTCCGAAGTCGGTTGGGGTGAGTATGAGGTCACCGGTTTATCGAGCGGAACTACCTATTACGCACGGGTGAAGGCTTCGAATGAGGAGCGAGACACCTGGTTCGGGCCAGTGAGTTGGACTACGTCGACTTGACACTGGTCTCTTCTCTAACGATGGTTCAATTGCTTAGACGGCGAAGCAGGGCTTCGAGGCTGAAGTTTGGACAGTGTTTCTGATGCAGGTTTGCTAATGGTATCCAAGCCAGTGTATGGGCGAAAGTGATTGTGAAAGCTGGGATGACGGCTAGTCTTGGTTGCCCCATCATGTAGGATGCGGCGAGGCCGAGGACTGCGAAGTGAAGGACGTAAATTGTCAATGTCAGACGTCCTGATGCCTCGATGAATGAGAGATTGATGAATCCGCGTTGGGCATTTAGCAGCAGCACTTCGTGTGCAATAAAAACGAACATTGTTGTGATGAAGACGAAGAATACTGATGCGGGGAAGAAGGTCAGAACCGCGTCTCCCTCAGTCAGTGCCCAAGCTGTTCCATTTCTGACCGAGAGAATGATACTGGCAAGGAGGACGAATCCTCCCATCTGAATAATTCCCAACCTGAGTCTTTGATTTTCTTCGCTTTCAGCGAGTATTGCCCCCAGTGTCGATAATGCAAACCATGGCAAGACGGGGTAAGTGCCGTTGACTAACAAACGCTGGAACCACTCACTTGCTCCGGCCGCATCGACGCGCTCAAACCAACTCAGATCAGATCCGTTCAAATCGCCAACGAGCAATGGCGTAATGGCGAAAATTGCGAATAATCCAATCAAGTTCTCAACACGTAAGCGCGCGATGAGTGGTGCAACAATCGCCGCCAATGCTAGTAGTGTCAAGACCCCAGGAGTGTGCCACTCGAAGCGTCCGCCACGCTCAGCGGCGAGTAAGATATTGACGAGGATTTGACAGGCAGTGAGTACCAGAACGCGCGGTAGAACCCAATCGACCCACGCGCGTGAAGCCAATCCATCGGCAAAGCGCTTCTTTGCCCCTCGATGCATTCCCCAGCCTGAGACAGTAACAAAGAGGGGTGCGGCCATTCCTCCGAAAGCTGCGGCGACAAAGGCAGCGGGATGACCAACACCGATGCCTTCAGGTGGCAAGATTGCCGCCGTATGGACTTCAACCATGAATAGGATTGCAATCGCCTTCATCTGGTCGATATGACCTAGCCGCACAACATCACCTGATAATGTCCGTGATTCGTGATTGCAATTCAATCTCCCCCTCACTCAAAATGAATGCTGATGCCAATGATTCGGATAGGCCAGCAGGCAATTCGCCCCTATGGTAAATGACGAGCAGTGGGTCACCTTCTTCGACAGATTCGCCTACTTGAACCTCGAGGATTAGGCCGACGCAGTGGTCGATTTCGTCGCCAAGAGCGTGTCGGCCGGAACCGAGTTCGAGGCATGCCCGAGCCACAGTCATCGCCTCGATATCAGCGACCATTCCAGTGGCTTCTGCGAAGACCTCGGTCGAGAGTAGTGTTTCATCGAGCAGACCGAGTCCGCTCAGGAGTGCGTAATCGGACTCGAGGATCGAAGTGTCTCCACCTTGAGCCTCGACCATCGCACGGAAGCACGCAAGCGCGCTGCCATCATTCAGAGAATCGTGGATTTTCAGCGCGCCCTCCTCCATATCTGCGGCCAAGCCAGCAGCGGCTAGTAGCAACCCTCCTTGGACGCAAACCAGTTCCTCCAAATCGTGCGGACCACGACCGCAAAGAGTCTCGACACTCTCGACAATTTCCAGAGCGTTTCCTACAGCGCAGCCCAGGGGCTGGTCCATCGTAGTCAATACAACTGAGGTAGCAACGCCCATTCCGTTGGCAGCCCCGGCCATCGAGTGTGCAAGTTCCTCTGCCTGTTCGCGCTCGACCATGAAAGCCGCCCGACCATATTTGACATCTAGAACCAGAGCGGACAATCCTTCAGCAGTCTTTTTGGAAACGATTGAAGAAGTGATTAGCGGAATCGAAGCCACAGTCTCTGTCAAGTCTCGCAAAGCGTACATTCGACGGTCGGCCGGGACAAGTGAATCGGTCTGTCCGACCATCACACAACCGATCTTTGCTACTTGCGCACGAACCTCATCAGTTTCTAGGTCGACTCGAAATCCAGGGATACTCTCCAATTTATCGAGCGTCCCACCAGTATGCCCCAGCCCGCGTCCAGAAATCATAGGCACCTTCGCCCCGCAAGCAGCAAGAGCGGGGGCCAGAGGAATCGAGACCTTGTCACCGACACCACCCGTCGAATGTTTGTCGACTACGAGGTGCGCCCATTCAGCCGGCCATTCGAGTACCTCGCCCGAGTCGCGCATGGCTTCAGTAAGCCGAATAGTCGACTCGCTATCGAGTCCATTCTCGAACACATTTCGTAACCATTCAATGAGTTCGTCATCGGCTAGAGTTCCGTCCACGACCGCTTTGACCAAACGCCCAATCGGGTCGCTCATGCCTCGTCCTCGCCGTGTTCATCGCGGAGTTCTTCGATGCTCATTCCTTTGTCAAGCATCCATTGGACTTGGTCGCGGTCAAGTTCCTCAAACCCGAAACCATCCAACACAATGGCACCATGAACGCCATCGTCGCGACCTTCGGTCCACTCGCGAGTATCGACCGAATCTTCATCGAAGCGTGTACCCTTGAGTATCGCCCGCTCGGCATCGGCATCATCGAATCGGTAACCAGAATCATCGATTAGCCGTTCTTCGGTCCTTATCCGTGGCCGTTTGACTAAAGTCAGTCCAGCGCCCGCAAGAGCAATCGCAGCGATAAGTGTCAGTCCCAGAAGAAACTTAGCTCCGGGAGCAGATAGGGGATTCTCACGGACATTGATGATGCCACCTGTATCGTCGTCATCACCATTGTTCGAATCGCCATCGCCAGTATCAGAACCACCATCACCATCTCCGGGATCGGTGGTTCCCGTGCCATCATCGCAGCCGAATTGGACACCATCTGCTACGCCGTTATTGTCGACATCATTCGAATTCATCGAAGCTGATGGCGCACGCATCACTGATTGAGCGAAGGCTGGCTCATCACCATCGAGAATACAATCATCATCGGTATCACTATCATTGGGGTTTCCTCCTAGTAAGTACTCATCTAAATTATTCAAACCATCTTCATCCAAATCAAGTGATTGTTCACTCAATGCGGTTCCAAGTATTGCCGCCGAGTGGCGATTTAATCCATGTTCTATTTCCCAAAAATCGGGTAATAAGTCCCCATCTGAATCTGTTAAACTGTCCAATCGATTCCAATCTTCTTCGAATGATTGTAGGTACTCAGAAGTCAATTCCTGATTGTGAATTAAAACTCCCATTTCTCTATTCCTCAAGGCTGCGTTTGAGCCCCAATTCATACTCCCAACGAGAACACTCTCTCCATCGATTATTGCCCCTTTATTGTGTAGTTTCACAATCGTATCAGATGAGGCCATAATTCTAGCAGTTGTGTCTAGCCCTTGAGTAGCATTCCAATCGGTGTTGAACATTTGTACAGCATCTCTGATTTCATCATCTTGGTCAACATAAAACCCGTTCAACAATAGACGGACCTTAACTCCTCGAAGCGCTGCTGAATGTATTGCTTCAATAATTGGATTTTCGCCGAATCCCCAATACCAATCTAGATCTAGATATTGAACAGAAAGTTCGATCGATGTATCCGCAGAATCAATAATTTCGATTATCCCATCAACGCAATCATCCGGACAGGTAATCAATCGTAAATCGAATGGCCCTGAATGGTAAACTGGCGGTGTAATTTCCCCATCAAAGCTAGGCTCTTCCATCACCCAATCAAAAGTTGGAGCATGGTTGTTTGAATGAGCTGAAATGTGTAGATGCATCTGATTCTCATCCCATGCCATTCGCGATAATACCAATTCTGCGAATGATTGAGAGTTGACGATTACGGACCATTCCCTATTTCCGATTCCATCAGGTGGTAAACTAGAATCCTTCCAATTACCAGAGGAAATCCATACACTTTCTGAATCTCTAACCGATACCTTGCTGTGAATATACGTGTAAGGTGAACTGATGACGCTTGGATCATCCATCCAGAGAACAGTTGCTCCAGCATCGTGAAGAGTTTGTGCGTGTCCACGTTGGTTGTTTTTCGTACTGCTACCATCTAGGATTCCTTCTTCAAGAAGAATGCTTACTGAAACGCCCCTAGAAATCGCTTCCAATAGGGCATTGGTCAGGTCTGGGCTCATGGACTGATAGACATGTAAATGGATTGATGAATCCGCTTGATTTATCCAGTGTAATAGATCATTGAATCCAGTTTCTGGACTGATAGAAGCGGTTGCTGAGGAGTCCATCTCGGTGGACAAAAATCCACCATCACAAAAAGTCGAGGCACCGATTCTAATCCATCTATATTCCCAATCTGATCCAGCATCTGTGTCTGGGTAGTCTCCACAACCGGTCCCTCGCATCAAAATTAGACCGGGAGTGCCATCTCCTGGAACTGAAATTGCGGCTCCATTCCAACCATCGATTTCTGCAATCCCACCTCCGAAGGCTATTGCATCTACAACAGTTCCATCGGGTGCTTTCAATTGCAATGAGCTTCCTGAATCGACCAGCCATGGCATATTGTTCATGACGACATTTCCATCCAAAGCGGCAATCCCTCCGTCGGAGAGAAGATTTGCTGGGTTCTCAGTTAGGACAACCGATTCTCCTGCAGGTATTACCAACTCATTGAAATTCGAAATCCATGGGGTCGTTGAACGGATTCTTTCAACTGTCCAGCCGTTCAGGCTAACTTCTTCATCTCCAGTATTTGTAATCTCAAACCAATCGTTATCTCTATTTGGGACTTCACTGGGCATAATTCTAGTGAATTTCACATCAAATTCGTTGTCCCAGTCAGAAGGGGGTGATGGGGGCTGCCAGTGCCACAACATGTTGTTACTATGCTTACTACTATCTTCTGCAATCAGCAGGCTACCATCATTGAGCACTGCGAGATTATCTGGCCCTGCGATATTGTTGACATCACATTGACCGGATGAATAGGTTCCTCCAGAAACTACGGGATCGATTCTATTTACATCCCAATTGTCTACAATTTCTAGGCTGTAAATCAATCCGCACCTATTCTCTGATAGTCTAATGTCACCTGAAGAATCGGTCATATCATACCTGATATCTGACATTGCTAGGTATAGGTAGTCAGGTGCGTTTTCGTTGAATACTACACCTTCCATCTTGTTCCATTCAACAGTTGCACCCAAAGCTGCTGCTGCCTTCCGTGATTCCAAGAATGCTACACGATTGTCAGCAGCGAATCCAATGTTTCCATCTCCGTCAAGATCGTCGTTGAGCGTATGTTCAGCCCAATCGTTGATTTCTTCATCTGAAATATACGAATTCTGACCTGAGACATAATCCATTGTCCCAATTCCATCGTATTCATCGATCCATCCTTGGATTGAAGCAGAGTTTGAAGATGCTAATTCCACCCAAATCACATCAAATCCAGTTGTAGATGGATTTGTCCCAGCGTCTTGATTGACTTTTGCGGCGTAAAGAGTACCTGCGTCTAAATTCCCTGGCGAATCTGCGATGAACTTGAAGAGCCCAGTCCCGTATTCATCATCAGACAGGTAAACTGTCTTCCTGTCTGGCATGACTTGTGCATTCTCATGGGAAAATCTACCCATCGCAAAATGCTTCTCCAAGGTTGGAGCATTCGTATCAGCATCATCCATCTCGATTATCCAGCCATAATCGTATGGATTCGGATACTCCCCTAGATAATCAGCCAACTCTAGTTGGTCATCATGGTAATTGTAATTTGGATTATTCCAATCAACAGTATTAGAGAAATACAATTCCTCAGACAATAAAGGGGTCCCCCATGGACTCAAAGAACCAAAGCATAGAACCCAACCTCCATTGATTCCACTGAGATCAAGCATTTTCCCTCCCAGAATATCCCAGCTTCCTTCGAAACTATTCCATTCAATGTGAAGTTGACTAACTCCTGCGGGTCGACTTTCCCATGTTGAGTAGAGATAGCCTTCAGTTTCTCCCGAATTTGTTGCAACAAATGCGTTGAAATCAGGCTTTTCGCTAGTGAATAATAATTCTCCATCGTCTGCTGCATAAATCCCACCAGCAACCTC
>Ga0114933_10002817_pt1 | contig 17563 bp, 14 predicted proteins | sample 4SBtaG_FD_89691 | JGI IMG/M metagenome (GOLD analysis project Ga0114933, IMG submission 89691) | Deep subsurface microbial communities from Kolumbo volcano to uncover new lineages of life (NeLLi) - 4SBTROV12_W25 metaG | ecosystem: Environmental > Aquatic > Marine > Volcanic | place: Kolumbo... | reverse complement strand
CATGTTGAAAGATTTAATGGAGCATTTTTAGAAGTTGAAAAATTATTAAACCCTATGTTTATCGAGAGTCATAGGCTATCATCATACCCTTCAAGAGGAACTGATGTTTCTGTTGTCCTAGATTTAATGATACATGATATTGATATTGTTTTGTCAATTGTTGATTCAAAAGTAGTTAATTTATCAGCAAATGGAACAAAGATTATTAGTAATAGTCCTGATATAGCAAACGCAAGAATTGAATTTGAAAATGGCTGTGTTGCAAATTTAACTGCAAGCAGATTGTCATTAAAAAAAATGAGAAAAATGAGGATTTTTCAAAGTGATTCATACATTTCAATTGATTTTGATAAAAGTAAATCAGAAATTGTAAACATTTTAGATTATGATAAAAAAAACAAATACGCAATGACTATTCATAACAACGATGGAGTTGAAAAAGAAATTAAAATAAAAACTTATGATAATTTACAAGTAAATGCAATTGTTAAAGAACATCAAGATTTTGCTAGGTCAATTATCGAAAATAAAAAACCTAAAGTTTCTTTTGAAACCGGAAGAAATGCTTTAGAATTAGCCTTTAAAATATTAGATGAAATCAATAAAAAATAAGTTATCAGAAATTAAGAGTAAAATTGATGAAAAAGTAACTGTGGTTGCAGTTTCAAAAACTAAACCTATTTATGATATTTTAAAGCTTTATGAAGATGGACATTTTGATTTTGGGGAAAACAAAGTTCAAGAGTTAATTGTTAAAAATAAAGAATTGCCTAAAGACATTAAGTGGCATATGATTGGTCATTTACAAAGAAACAAGGTTAAACAAATAATTTCTTTCATTCATTTAATACATTCAGTGGATTCAATCAGAGTTTTAAATAAAATAAATGACGAGGCAAAAAAAATTAACAGAAAAGTGAATGTTTTGTTACAGGTTAAAATTTCTGAAAATGATTTAAAATATGGTTTTGACTTAAATGAAGTTCAAAATTTATTAGAAAATGATTTTTTAAAAAAATATGATTTTGTTAATGTTTTAGGGTTAATGGGTATGGCTTCTTTTACACAAAATAACAACATAATCAATGATGAGTTTAAAGCATTAAATTCTATTTACTCTAAATTTAAAAAAACATACAAGTTTACTACTCTTTCAATTGGAATGAGCGGAGATTATGAATTAGCTCTTAAAAACAATTCTAATATGCTAAGATTAGGTAGTATTATCTTTGGACATAGAAGTTAGTATGTATGCTGTTATTGACATAGAAACAAGTGGAGGAAAATTTAATGAAGAAAAAATAATTGAAATAGCAATAATAATATTTGATGGAAAAAAAATTAAAGAAACTTTTTCTAGATTAATTAATCCAGGTCTAAAAGTTGATTATTATGTTCAAAAACTAACAGGTATTAAATCTTCAGACCTAAAAAATAAAAATTTTTTTAAAAAACATGCAAAGAGGATATATGAGCTAATTAATGGTAAAATAATAATTGGTCATAATGTTGAATATGATTATAGAGTTTTAAAAAATGAGCTTAAAGCATGTAAAATAGAATTATCTGAAAAATCGATTTGTACCATTGAATTATGTAAAATGAAATATAAAGATTTAGATTTTTATAATTTAAATTTTCTTTCTAAACACTTTGGTATTGAATTGAATAATCACCATAGAGCATTAGATGATGCTAAAGCAACTTTAAGTTTATTTAAAATCTTAAATAATGGGTAATTATTTAATAAGTATTTCAGGGCCGACAGCTATTGGAAAAACAACCTTATCAATTAATTTAGCGAAAGAATTAAATACTGAAATCATTTCGTTTGACTCAAGACAGTTCTATAAAGAAATGTCAATTGGCACAGCTGTTCCTAATAAACTTGAACTAGATGAAGTTAAACACCATTTTATACAACATAAATCAATCCACCACAGATATAATATTTCTACTTTTTCATCTGACGCTAAAAAGAAAATTAAAGAGTTATTTATAAAAAATAAAAATGTAATATTAGTTGGAGGTTCATACATGTATTTAAAATCAATTATTTATGGAATTGATGATATTCCTAAGGCTCCTGTTGAAATAAGAGATGAATTAAACACCAACTATAATAAAATTGGAATTGAACATCTTCAAAACCAACTTAAATTACTTGATCCTGAATACTATCAAAAAGTTGATTTAAGCAATCATCGAAGATTAATTAGGGCATTAGAGGTTTGCTTGCATACAAAAAAACCTTTTTCTTCTTTCTTAAAAAGACCAAATAAAAAGAATTATAATCATATTTCAATTTCTTTAAAAATGGAAAGAGAAAAATTATATGAAAGAATAAACAACAGGGTTGACACAATGATAAAAAATGGATTGATTGAAGAAGTTAAATCCCTTTATAGTCATCGTGAATTAAATAAATTAAATACTATCGGATATAAAGAGTTGTTCAAATATTTTGGTGGATTTTGTACAAAGGATAAAGCAATTGATGAAATTAAGAAAAACACCAGAAGGTTTGCTAAGAAACAAATTACTTGGCTAAACAACAACGATGATCATTATTGGATTGATCCAGAAATATCAATTAATAAATTAAAAGATAAGTTAAACCAAGTAATTGGTTAGATTTTTTTGTATTCTATCTATTATATTTTTGTTCTTTGGCTCTAAAAATCTTTTACCTAAAAGTTTTTCATATAATTCAATATATCTTTTAGAAACCATTGATATAACATCTTCGTTAATTTCAGGAATTAATTGATTTTGTAGTCCCCTGAAATTATTTAACATAAGCCATTCTCTAAAAAACTCTTTAGATAATTGTTTTTGCTTAAGACCTTTTTCTTGCAATTCTTCATATGAATCAAAATAAAAATATCTTGAACTATCAGGAGTGTGTATTTCATCAATTAACGTAATAGTTCCATTTTGATCGTATCCAAATTCATATTTTGTATCAACAAGAATTAGACCTTGTTTATTAGCAATTTCACTTCCTCTTTTATATAACGACAAGCTTATCTCATTAATTTTATCATAATCTTCCTTCGATAATAATTTTTGTTTTATTATATCAGTTGGATTAATGTCTTGATCATGAAGTCCTTGATCAGCTTTAGTTGTGGGTGTTATAATTGGGAATTTAAATTTATCATTTTCTTTCAATCCATTTTGTATTTTATTCCCACAAATTTCTCTTTTACCACTATTATATTCTCTGAATGCATGTCCAGAAAGATATCCTCTTACAACCATTTCAACCTTTATTGGATTACATTTTTTTCCAATAGAAACATTAGGGTCTGGATTACTTATAAGCCAGTTAGGCACAATGTCACTTGTTTTGTTTAACATTTCAACTGCAATTTGATTTAAAATCTGTCCCTTATATGTTATTCCTTTTGGCATTACCACATCAAAAGCAGATATTCTATCACTAGCAATCATTACAAGAATGTTATTGTTTAAAGTATATACATCTCTTACCTTACCTTCGTATTTATTTAATTGATCTTTAAATACAAAATTTGATTTATTTAAAATGTTAATCATTTATCATTATTTTTAGAATAAGCATCAATAATGTTTCTAACAAGTTTATGTCTTATAACATCACTTCCATCCAAATATACAATTTCAATACCTTCAATTCCTTGTAGAACTACATTTGCTTCTTTAATTCCAGATTTACCTGAATTTGGAAGGTCAATTTGTCCAGGATCTCCGGTTATCATAAATTTTGCTTTTTTACCCATTCTTGTAAGAAACATTTTCATTTGATTTTGAGAAGTATTTTGCGCTTCATCTAAGATAACAAATGCGTTATCTAAAGTTCTGCCTCTCATATATGCTAATGGTGCAATCTCTATAATACCTCTCTTGATATAATCTTCAAGCTTATCATGAGGAATCATATCTTTTAAAGCATCATATAGTGGTTGCATGTAGGGATCAAGTTTATCTTTTAGGTCACCAGGTAAAAAACCAAGATTTTCTCCAGCTTCAACTGCTGGACGAGTTAAAATTATTCTTTTAACCTCTTTGTTTTTTAATGCTTTAACTGCTAATGCAACTCCTGTGTATGTCTTTCCAGTTCCAGCAGGACCAATTGCAAACACCATATCATTTTTTTCAAAGGCTTCTAGAATTTTTATTTGATTTAACGTGTGGGCTTTTATCTTTTTTTTATTAGTCCCATATAGAATAACTCTGCCGTTTTTGTTTTTCAATAACTTGTCTCCATTTCCTTTTATAATTTGAGATAATATGGACTCATTTAAATCTTCTTTATTTCTAAGAAAATAGACAATTGAATCTAAAACAATACAAATATTTAAAATATCTTTACTGTCACCTTGAATTAAAATTTTATCTGCATGAGGTTTGATTTTTAAATCTTTAAAGCTTTTTTTTAAATATTTTATTATATCTATTTCAGAATCATAAAAATCGGACGGGTGTAATTCCTTGATGTAATATTCAAATTTTTCCAAAAAATTCTAAATAGTTTTGTAATTCAGTAAATTTATATAAAATAATGTTATCATATAATTAATATATGTCAATAATTACCCTAACCACTGACTTTGGTATTAAAGATTTTAACGTCTCAATTTTTAAGGGATTATTGAACATTGAGCTTGATAACCCAAAAATAATTGATATATCTCATGAAATTTCTCCTTTTAATATAATTGAAGGTGCATATGTTATTAAAAATGCCTACAGAAATTTTCCAAGAGGATCAATTCACATTGTTGATATTGATTCTGAAAAAACACCTGAACAAACTCATCTCGTTGTTGAAATGGATCAACATTTTTTTATTTGTGCAGATAATGGAATAACATCATTAATTTCAAATAATATTAAACCATCAAAAATAATTGAAATAAATATTAATAATAACATATCTATTTCATCAATTGAAACTTTTGTTAAAGTTGCTTCTCATATTTATAGAGGAGGTCATTTAAATTTAATTGGATCTGAAATATTTAATATTAAAGAGTTAATTGATTTAAAAACAGTAGTAAAGTCTAAAAATGAACTATTATGTAATGTAGTATACATTGATAATTATGGAAATGTTATAACCAATATTACAAAATCGTTTTTTGAAAAATTTTCCATGTCTAGATCTTTTACAATTAATGCTAGAAACATAAAGTTTAATAAAATTTATAATTCATATTCTGATGCAATTAATTTTGATAAAGAAAAAAAATATAGAGAGGAAGATGGTAAAAAAATTGCCCTATTTAATTCTTCAGGTTTTTTAGAGTTATCAATTTACAAAAGCAATCCTAAAACAAGTGGAGGAGCAAACACTTTATTTGGCTTAAACTATGGTGATACAATTTCGATTGTTTTTGTAGATTAAATGTTAATAAATAAATTTTATATTCCTCTACTTTTCGATATCTTTAAACTTATATGAAATTCATTATATCTTCTACAGAATTATTAAAAAATTTACAGATTCTAGGCTCTATTTTAAACACAAATAATACATTGCCTATTCTTGACAATTTTTTATTTGATATTGAGAATAATAATTTAACGATTACTTCATCTGATCTTGAAACTTCTTTGTCATCTAAAATTTCAATAGAGTCTTCTATTATTGTTAAGATTGCTATTCCTGCAAAATTATTAATAGATATACTAAAATCTCTCCCTGACCAACCATTAACTTTTTCATTGGAAAACAATATTCTTGAGATTAATTCTAATAATGGTAAATATGCACTTTCATACATGAATGGTGATGAATTTCCAAAATCAATTATTATCGAAGATGCTTCTGAGATAATTTTTGATTCAAATGTTTTATTGAACATCATTAATTCAACAATATTTGCGTCTGGAAACGACGATTTAAGACCTGTTATGTCAGGAGTTTTCTTTCAAATCACTTCCGAAAATGCATGTTTTGTAGCAACTGACGCACATAAATTAGTTAAATACATAAGAAATGATATCAAATCTGAATCTTCTGTAGAATTTATTGCACCTAATAAACCATTAAATATATTAAAATCGATTTTACCCGAAAAAAAGGCAGAGGTAAAAGTTTTTTACAACAAAACAAATGCCATTTTTAGTTTTTTAAACTTTACTTTAATATGTAGATTAATTGATGGTAAATTTCCAAACTATGAAGCTGTAATTCCAAAAGAAAATCCCAATATTTTAGAAATTGATAGAAATCAGTTGTTGAATTCAACAAAGAGAGCAAGTATTTTTTCAAGTAAAACTACAAATCAAGTAAAATTTGAAATAAAAGGTAATCTTCTTCAAATTTCAGCTGAAGATTTAGATTTTAATAATAAAGCTGAGGAGACACTTGAGTGTAATTATAATGGAGAAGATATTGCTATAGGTTTTAATTCAAGATTTATAATTGAAATGTTAAATAATTTATCATCTGAATTAGTTAAAGTAGAGTTGTCGTCTCCTAATCGTGCTGGATTAATATCTCCAATTAATCAAAACAACGAAAACAATCAAATTACAATGTTGGTTATGCCAATAATGTTAAGTTAATTATAGGTAGTAATCAGTTCTTATAAAATTTGATTTTTTATTATCAATCAACTTTCTCAATATCTCTTTGTTTTTAGGATTATCTTTTGATGCAACAAAAGTTCTGATTGAGAAAGATCTTAATGCATCATGAACGCTTAATGTTGCAACGGCAGAATCCTTTCTACCGGTAAAGGGATATATGTCGGGGCCTCTTTGACAAGAACTATTTAAATTAACTCTACACACTAAATTAACTAGAGAATCTATTATTGGACCTAACTTTTCTTCAGAATTACCAAATAAACTAACTTGCTGACCATAATTTGATTCAGCCATATAATCAATTGGAGAACTTATTTCTGAAAATGATATTATAGGAATTACTGGACCAAACTGTTCTTCTTTATAAACATCCATTGTTTTGTTTACAGGATATAAAACAGCAGGAAATACATAATTTTTACTTTTCTTACCTCCTTTTTTATTAATTATTTTAGCACCCTTACTTGTTGCATCATCTATTAAATCACTAATATATTTAGGTTTATTTGGCTCTGGTAATGGCGTTAACAATGTGTTTTCCCAAGGTAACCCAACTTTTAATGAATCAATTTTATTACAAAATTCATTTAAGAAATCTTTTTTAATTTTTTCATGTACATAAATAATTTTTATTGCAGTACATCTTTGACCATTATATGAAAGTGATCCATTAATACATTCATTAACAGTTAATTCTAAATCTGCATCATCCATAATTATTGCAGGATTTTTAGCTTCTAAACCTAGAACAAGTCTGAGTCTATTTTTTTGAGGATGTAGGTCTTGTAATGAAACTGCTGATGAACTATGACCAATTAATGCAAGTACATTTATTTTACCTGTTTTCATAATTGGTGATGCAATTTCTCTCCCTCTACCGAAAATAATATTAACTACACCGGGTGGAAATGACTTTTGGAATGCATCAAGTAACGGAGCAATTAGTAAAACACCATGTTTTGCAGGTTTGAAAATAGCCGTATTACCCATGATTATAGCTGGTATAAGAAGGGCAAATGTTTCATTTAGAGGATAGTTGTAAGGCCCAAGACATAAAACAACTCCAAGCGGCCCTCTCCTTATTAACGCCCTTACACCTGAATTATTATGAAATGATGCGCCATCTCTATCAATTTTTTTGTATTCAATAATTGTTTCATTTATGTAATCAACAGTCCTGTCAAATTCTTTTTCAGAATCTTTTAAATTCTTACCAATCTCCCACATTAATAATTTTACAATCTCCTCTCGCTTTATTTTCATTTGATCAACAAATTTTTGCATGCAATTTATTCTTTCATAAACTTTCATTGTTGGCCAATCTCCTGTACCATTTGAATAAGCCTTGTCAGCTGATTCTAAAGCTTCTAATGCATGTTTTTCATCCATTTTAGGTGTTTTACCTAAAAGGATATAATCATCATCATTATGTTCTGATAATAAAGTTGAAATAACATCTGTAAACTCACCTTTCCATTTACCAATCTTACCATTAATAAGAAATGTATCATGATAAATAGGCTCTTTGATTTTGAACTCTTCAGGTATATTATCTTTCATATATATTATTTTAATTTCTTCATATTCCCCATGTTTTTTCTAAGAGAAATACCAATTTTTTCTATTCTGTGATTTTTGGTTTGATCATCATATTTAATAAGCAAATCTTTATCTGATTCATTTATCTCAGAAATTGAGCCTATATGATTCTTATTAATTTTTTTCATGAATTTAGTTAAAAGAGGTAAACATGATTTATTAAATAAATAACATCCATACTCAGCCGTATCTGAAATTATTCTATTCATTTCATATAATTTTTTTCTGGCTACAAGATTTGCTATTAAGGGAAGTTCATGAAGAGATTCATAGTATGCAGATTCATCAATTATACCATTTTTAACCATTGTTTCAAAAGCAAGTTCTACTCCAGACTTAACAAATGCAATCATTAAAATACCCTTTTTAAAAAAATCATCGTTTGATATTTCAATTTCTGATGCAGCTGTTTTTTCAAAATTTGTAACACCTGTCTCCTCTCTCCATTTTAGTAGATTATGGTCATTATTTTCCCAGTCTTTCATCATGTTTAAAGAGAATTCCCCACTTAATATGTCAGTCATGTGTTTTTTAAATAATGGAGTCATGATTGTTTTTAATTCGTCAGACAATTTATGAGCTAGAAGCCTGGAATTATCATCTAATTTATTTATCATTCCTGTTATTCCATTATGTTTTAGCTCCTCAGTTATAGTCTCCCATCCATATTGAATTAATTTTGATGAGAATCCACTATCATATCCTAATTCTATCATTTTGTTGAAACATAAAATTGAACCAGTCTGTAAAACACCACACAATATAGTTTGTTCACCCATTAAATCAGATTTAACTTCGGCAACAAATGATGACTCTAAAACCCCTGCTTTATGACCGCCTGTAGAGACTGCATATGCTTTTGCAAATTCTAATCCTTCTCCATTTGGATCATTTTCAGGATGTACTGCAATTAAAGTTGGAACTCCAAATCCTCGCAAATATTCTTCTCTAACTTCCGTTCCTGGGCATTTAGGTGCAACCATAATTACTGTAATGTCTTTTCTTATTTTTACACCTTCTTCAACTATATTAAAACCATGTGAATATGACAAAATTGAATTTTCTTTCATTAATGGCATAGCTTGATTAACTACAGCTGTATGGTTTTTGTCTGGAGTTAAATTTATTACCATATCAGCTTGAGGAACTAATTCTTCAAACGTTCCAATTTTAAAATTATTTTTTGAAGCATTTAAAAAAGATTCTTTTTTATTAGATATTGAAGACTGCCTTAATACATATGAGATATCTAAGCCTGAATCTCTCATGTTAAGACCTTGATTTAAGCCTTGAGCACCACATCCAATAATTACAATTTTTTTATCAATCAACGTATTTATTCCATCGGAGAATTCTTTAGATTTCATAAATCTACATTTACTTAGCTGTGATTGTTTATCTTTTTTTGAAAGTGAATTAAAATAGTTATTCATTATTATTAGATTTTAAAAATTTTGTTATCTCCATTGATTCCTTTGATACTGAAATTCTTCCAGATCTAACAAACTGAAGTAAACCATATTTTTTAAGTTTATTATAGAGCTCATCCGTTTCTTCTTTCCATCCTGTTTTTTCAATTACAAAATAGTCTGGCTTAACTGTAACAATATTGGCTCTGCTATCTTTTATAATATTTTGAATTTTTCTTTCTTTAAATAAAAATTTTGATTTTACCTTATAAAGAGCTGTTTGTAAATAAATAATCTCTTTATCAGTATGTGAAAAAGCAGCAATAACTTCAATTTGTTTTTCAATCTGTTTAATAATTTTTTTAATTTTTTCCTTATCTACTTTAACAACTATTATAAATCTGTGAATATTAGAAATTTCAGACTCAGAAGATGTAATGCTTCTTATATTTATATGTCTTTTTAAGAAAATAGCAGAAATTCTATTTAATAATCCAACATTATTTTCAGTATATATTGATATAGTATATTTTATTTCTTTCATTATTCTAATCTTACATCGGAAACTGACGAACCAGATGGTATCATTGGAAATACATTCTCTTCTTTTTCTATTATAACTTCTAATAAATATGGACCATTATATTTAATCATTTTTCTAACAGCATCGTCCAGATTTTCTCTTTTTTCTACCTTATTTGCTTCAATGAAATATCCTTTAGAAATAGCTACAAAATCAGGGTTTACCATCTCTGTTGAAGCATATCTTTTGTCAAAAAACAATTGCTGCCATTGTCTTACCATACCTAAGAAATTGTTATTTAAAATAACAATTTTAACAGATGCTTTGGTTTGAAAAATTGTACCTAGTTCTTGAATTGTCATTTGAAACCCACCATCTCCAATTACTGCTATAACTTCCCTATTTTGATCACCTATTTTTGCTCCTAAAGCAGCTGGTAATGCAAAGCCCATAGTCCCAAGCCCCCCAGATGTAATATTTGATTTACTCAGGTTAAATTTTGTATATCTACAAGCAACCATTTGATGTTGACCAACATCAGTAACCAATATAGATTCGCCATTAGTATTAATGTTTATTGATTTAATAACTTCTGCCATTGATAATCCTCCCTCAGTTTTATTGTATTCTTTATCAATAACTTTCTCAAATTCTATATCGTAAAAACTTTTGAATTTATCAAGCCATTTTTTATGTTTATTTGAATTAATAAAAGGTAATATTTCTTTTAGTGTTAATTTAACATTTCCTAATACTGCAACATCAGCAACTACATTTTTATTGACCTCTGCAGGATCAATTTCAAAGTGTATTATTTTAGCCTGCTTAGCATAAGTACTCAGATTTCCTGTAACTCTGTCGTCAAACCTCATTCCTATTGCTATTAAAACATCACATTCATTAGTTAAAACATTTGGGCCATAATTTCCGTGCATACCAACCATTCCAACATTTAATGGGTGATTTGTCGGAACAGCTGAAAGACCAAGAATAGTCCAAGCTGCAGGAATACCAGATTTCTCAATAAATTGTGTAAATTCTTTTTCTGCCTCACCTAATATTACACCTTGTCCCCATACAATAAATGGTTTCTTTGCTTTATTTATAATTTCCGCAGCATCTTTTAAAGACTTATTAGAAGTTTTTGGTACTGACAAATAACTTCTTATTTTTTTACATTTTTTGTAATTAAAGGAGTTTAACATCTCAAATTGAGCATCTTTTGTAATATCAATTAGTACTGGCCCAGGTCTTCCTGATTTAGCTATATAAAAAGCTTTTGCAAAAATTTCAGGAATTTCAGCAGCCTTTGTTATTTGATAACTCCATTTTGTTACTGGGGTTGATATTCCAATTATATCAGTTTCTTGAAAAGCATCAGATCCTAATAATGAGGAAGCAACTTGTCCAGTTATACACAACATAGGTGTTGAATCAATCTGTGCATCAGCAATTCCTGTTACTAAATTTGTAGCACCCGGTCCTGAGGTTGCTATAGCTACTCCTATTTTTCCAGACGTTCTTGCATATCCTTGGGCAGCATGTGTTGCGCCTTGTTCGTGTCTTGTCAAAATATGATGAATTTCTTTTTCAAACTTATACAGCTCATCATAAACAGGCATAATTGCTCCACCTGGATAACCAAACAAAATATCAACATTTTCTTTAATTAAACATCTTATTACAGCTTCTGCTCCTGAAATATTTTTCAAAACAATAAAATTAATCTGTTACACATCCGCTTGAGGCATTTGAAACTAATTTAGAATACTTATACAAAGTACCTGATTTAAATTTTAATTCAGGCTTAATCCATGATTTTTTTCTTTTAATAATTTCTTTATCACTAATTAAAACATTTATTTCATTTTTTTCAGCATCAATAATAATTTCATCATCATTTTCAATTAACGAAATTAGACCGCCTTCATAAGCTTCAGGTGAAATATGACCTACTACAAAACCATGAGTTCCTCCGGAAAATCTTCCGTCAGTTATTAATGCCACATCATTTCCTAATCCAGCACCCATAATAGCAGATGTAGGTTTCAGCATTTCTGGCATACCCGGACCACCCCTAGGACCTTCATACCTAATAACAATAACATCTCCTTTCGATATTTTATTGTTTTTAATTGCGTTATTTGCATCATTTTCACTGTTAAAAACATTTGCCTTACCTTTAAAAATCAAACCTTCTTTTCCAGTTATTTTAGCAACTGACCCTTCGGACGCTATGTTTCCGTATAAAATTCTAATATGACCTGATGATTTAATTGGATTACTTAAGGGTCTTATTACGTCCTGATCAAAGTTTAAAGGTTTAATGTTTTTTAGGTTTTCACCAATTGATTTTCCAGTTACTGTTAAACAATCATCATGAATCATTTGATTATCCATCATAAACTTTAAGACTGCAGGAATTCCACCAATGTTATGTAAATCCTCCATTAAATACTTGCCACTAGGTTTTAGATTTGCAAGAAATGGAGTTTCGTCAGAAATTTTTTGAAAGTCATCAATAGTAAAATTAATATTAGCTGTTTTACATATAGCAAGTATATGTAGGACCGCATTAGTTGATCCCCCTAATAATGTAATTAATCTTACTGCATTTTCGATTGATTTTCTTGTTATGATATCACTTGGTTTAATATCTTTATTTATTAGGTTTATTATAGAGGTTGCAATAATTGTTTTTTCATCAATTTTACTTTTACTTGTTGCAGGATTAGATGAGTTATATGGCAAAGACATTCCCATTGCTTCAATTGCTGAGGACATAGTATTAGCAGTATACATACCTCCACAAGCCCCTGGACCTGGACAAGCTTTACTTATAATATTATCATAGTCTTTGTCTGAAAGCTTTCCAGAAACTCTTTCTCCCCATGCTTCAAAAGCAGATACCACATCTAGTTTTTTTCCTTTATAACATCCAGCTGAAATTGTTCCACCGTAGACTAGAATTGAAGGTCTATCAAGTCTAATCATAGCCATTAATGCTCCAGGCATATTTTTATCGCAACCAACAACTGATATTAATGAATCATAAGACATTCCGTTTACAACAGATTCAATTGAATCTGCAATAATATCTCTTGATGGTAATGAATATTTCATTCCGTCAGTTCCCATTGAAATACCATCGCTAATACCTATTGTGTTGAATATTAAAGGAACAGCTAAGTCTCTATTTATTTTATTTTTTATTTGTAATGATAAATCATTAAGATGCATATTACATGGATTACCCTCATATCCAGTACTTGCAATTCCTATGAATGGTTTATTAAAATCATTTCCCTTTAAGCCAATTGCATGAAGCATAGCTTGTGCAGCTGGTTGTGAGCCTTTTTTAGTTATAACTTTACTGTACTTATTTAAACTCATTTGTAAAAAAAAACTCCATATAAATGGAGTGAAATGTAAATATAGTGTTTATCATAATAAAAGTATAAATTATCTTATTATATTGAAAAAATTAATTTCAAAATGTCAATTTCAAAATCTTCATTAAATATATTTATTAAACAAAAGGAATTTTTTGAATCTAAAGAAACTTTAGATGTTTCTTTTAGAATTAGATATTTAAAAAAACTTAAGCAAACAATTTATCAACATGAAGATGATATAATTAATGCTCTTAGTAATGATTTAGGAAAAAGTCTAGCTGAATCCTATATGTCAGAAATTGCTATTGTTTATAATGAAATCAATTATGTTTTAAAGAATATTAGAAAATGGTGTAAAAGAAAAAAAATCTCATCTTCATTATTAAACTTTATTTCATCAGACTATATACTGCCCTCTCCCTACGGAGTTACTTTAAATATATCTCCTTGGAATTACCCATTTCAATTGTCTTTATCCCCTATTATTGGAGCTATATGTGCAGGAAATACAGTTGTTCTAAAACCATCAGAACACTCTCCAAACACAACGGAAATATTGAAGACTATTATTAAAAAATGTTTTATTAGTGGACATGTAGATGTTGTGACAGGTGGTCCAAAGATTGGTCAAGAGTTATTAACTCTAAATTGGGATTATATTTTTTTTACAGGAAGTACAGAAATTGGAAAAATTGTTGCGAAAGAAGCTGCAAAAACATTAACCCCTATGACTTTAGAGCTTGGGGGAAATAACCCTTGTGTGATTGATAAAAGTGCTTCTTTAAATATTGCTGCAAAAAGAATAGTTTGGGGAAAGTTTTTAAATTGTGGACAAACATGTATTGCTCCAAATTACTTAGCCGTTCATAGTGATATTAAAGAAGAGTTTTTGGCTAAACTTATTAATCAAGTTAAAGAATCATTTGGAAAAGATCCAATTGATAGTAAATTCTACTCAAAAATTATAAATGAAAATCATGTAGATAGATTGTCTAATTTGATTAAAGGTTATAAATTATTAAATGGAGGAAGTTTCGATAAATCCTTAAAGTTTTTCGAGCCAACAATTCTTGAAGTAAAATCTATAAAAGATAAAATATTAAAAGATGAAATCTTTGGACCAATTCTTCCTGTTGTTTCATATAGTTCTGAAATTGAGTTAAATAATATATTAAATGAGTATAAAAATCCATTAGCATTTTATGTGTTTTCAAATAATATTAATTATGCTAAAAAATTAATTAATAGATATTCATTCGGTGGAGGAGCAATTAATGACACAATTGGTCAAATCGTAAATAAAAAACTTCCATTTGGTGGTATTGGAAATTCAGGAATTGGAAAATATCATGGATATGAATCATTTAAAACTTTTAGTCATTTCAAACCTTATATTATAAAATCAAATATTTTTGATTTATCATTTAAGTACAAATTAAATGAAGATTCATTTTTATTTAGAACAACAAAAAAACTAATAAAATACATATCGATTTAATGAAGAAAGAGTTTGATAAAATAGTTAGAACTAGAAGATCTGTTAGGAAGTTTAAAAAAATAAACATTGATGAATCCGATGTAAAAGATAGTATTTTACATGCATCATTAGCACCTAATAGTAGTAATTTACAGTTGTGGGAGTTTTATCATGTAACAAGTAGTGATTTAATGAAAAAAATTTCTAATGCTTGTTTTGATCAACCAGCTGCAAGAACAGCTAATCAATTTGTTGTTGTTGTTGTTAGAAAGGACTTATGGAAGTCCAGAAGGAAATTTAATTTAAAATTCATTGAGAAAAGATCAAATGCTGATGAAAACAAAGGTTTAAAAAACAGAAGCATAGCAATTAAATATTATAAATACTTAATACCTACTGTTTATAAAGAATTTTATGGATTATTGGGTTATTTTAAGTACATAAATGCTTTAATTATTGGTTTGTTTAGACCTATTTACAGGCAAGTAAGAAATTCTGACATGCGCATTGTTGCCCATAAAAGCAGTGCTCTCGCTGCTCAAAACTTCATGCTAAGCATGACTTCAAAGGGTTATGACACGTGTCCTATGGAAGGTTTTGATTCTTTAATCGTAAAAAATTCACTATCTCTTCCTTCTTCCTCAGAAATTAATATGATCATTAGTTGCGGAATAAGAGACATCAAGGGTGTGTATGGTGGTCAGATACGAGTGCCATTCGATAAAGTTTATTTTAAAAAATAAATATTTTAATTTTTAAATTTATTCAATCCATCAATTAGCCAATCATAATAAGTGTCCGTATCAGTGTATTGGATTGGTTTATTTAGAATATCTAGATTTGGAGATAATAACACGTAATAAGGTTGAGAGTTGTTTTGAAAATTTAATGTTTGAAATGCAGACCACTTTTCTCCTACTTTATCTAATATCTTTTCATTACCATTTTTATCTCTTAATAAAATAATTTCATCTCCATTTAGATTAGTCCTGTCATCTACATAAAGTGAAATTAAAACAAATTCATTATTAATTAAATCAAAAACTTTAGGAACCGACCAAGTATTTTCTTCAACTCTTCTACAGTTTGCACATGCCCATCCTGTAAAATCAAGCAGAATAGGCTTGTTATTAATTTTTGATTTATTTAACCCATCATTAAAATCCTTTACACAATCTAATCCTAAAGGACAGTTATTTGTATCATTATGTATAGAGTAAAATTCAGGTGGTAATAAACCGCTTAACAAAGATAAATTTGTAGACTTCGTAAACAATGAACTACCCATATATAATCCTATTAAAATAAAAGATAGTGATGATATAATGTATGAGGTTTTTCTTGATGTGATAATTAGGTACAGTCCACACGCTATAAATATTAAAACCCATATAGCAATAAAAACTTCTCTTTTTAGTATCCCCCATTCTTGAATAAGATCTACATTAGATAAAAACTTAAATGCTAATGCTAATTCCACAAAACCTAATATGACCTTTATGGTGTTGGTCCATGATCCAGATTTTGGAAGCTTATTAATTATGTTTGGGAAAAAGGCTAATAAAGTGAAAGGTATAGCCAATGCTACTCCAAAGCCTAGCATTCCATAGGTTAAATCAATTGCACCTCCATCTGAGCTAAGTGTTCCAACTAATAATGTCCCCAATATAGGTCCTGTACATGAAAATGATACTAAACACAAGGTTAATGACATAAAAAATGTTGATATTAAGCCTTTGTATAAATTTGATTTAGAATCTACTGTGTTTGACCATGAGGATGGCAATGTAATATCAAATAGGCCAAATAATGAAAGTGCAAAAGCTATAAAAATTGCAAAAAATATAAAATTTAATATTGGGCTTGTTGATATTTGATTTAGAATTTCAGGGTTAATATTTTCTAAGAAATAAAAAGGAAGACTTAACGATAAATATATTAGAACAATAAATAAACCATATGATGTTGAATAAAGTTTGGCTTTTTCATTTTTTGTTGAAAAAAAAGAAACTGTCAGCGGAATCATAGGAAAAACACATGGTGTCAGTAAAGCTAAAAATCCACCTAAAAGTCCAAGTATTAATATATTTAATCTTCTTGAAAAACTACTACTACTTTCACTAACATATTCATTTTTTATAAGCTCATAATTTCCAAGATCTAATTTTAAATCACTTTCAATTGAGGAATAATCAAAAGAACTAACAGACTGCACTTCATTAGAAGATAAATTAAAAACAAGTTGAACATCTTGAAATATACACACTCTATCATCACAGACCTGATAGTATAAGTTTTGAATTATTAAATCATTATTGAAGCTTTCAAGTAAAACAATATCTTGAGTAAAAACTACATTATTAACAAAATATGATTGATCCATTTTAAATATAGGGTCGTATTTTGTTATTGGTTCAGGTTCTAAAACATTAGAAAATGATTTTAAAATAGAATTATCTTCAAAAATAAATTCTGTTGGGAGTGCACCTCCATCATCCAGGTTTTGAGAATACAAACGCCAATTATCTTCAATTTCAGCCTTTGTATTTAACTGAAAAGTAATATCATTAATTTTTTT
>Ga0114933_10002810_pt1 | contig 17583 bp, 19 predicted proteins | sample 4SBtaG_FD_89691 | JGI IMG/M metagenome (GOLD analysis project Ga0114933, IMG submission 89691) | Deep subsurface microbial communities from Kolumbo volcano to uncover new lineages of life (NeLLi) - 4SBTROV12_W25 metaG | ecosystem: Environmental > Aquatic > Marine > Volcanic | place: Kolumbo... | reverse complement strand
ACTTTGCTATTGTCTGGTCTCCTAAGTTTTTTTCCTATTTGCAAATTGTAAGGAGGGTCAGCGAAAACTAAATCAAAAGTCTTATCTGGAATTGTTTTTAGTATTTCGAGAGAGTTGCCGTTTATAATTTTGTTTAAAAATTTATGCATGTCTAGATTCAACTTATCGTTGAATTAGACTCTAAATTTATAACTCAGTCAAACATTATAAAAAAAAAATGAATCTTATTGTGTTTCACGTGTTTTTTTCATCAAGATGTTGTGTATTGGTTTAAATTTTTTTCTATGGTGCTTTGTTATTCCATATTTTTTTAAACCTTTTAGATGAGAAACTGTTCCATAACCAAAATTTTTATTCCAGCAATATTTGGGATATTTTTTAGCTAACTTGATCATGAATTTATCTCTAGCAACTTTAGCAATTATCGAAGCTGCTGAAATAGAAGCAATTTTTTCATCTCCCTTAATAAAAGTTTTATATTTTATTTCCAAACTTTTAGGAGCAAAAGGACCATCTATATAAGCAACATCAGGTTTACTTTTTAATTTATCCAAAGCTCTTTGCATCGACAAAAGAGAAGCATTTAAAATATTAATTTCGTTTATTTCTTTAACGCTTGCTGATCCAATGGCATATATAGAGTTTTTTTTTATATATTTTGAAAGTAAAATTCTTTTTTTAAAAGGTATTTTTTTTGAGTCTTTAATATTTTTTTTATCAATATTTTTATTTAATATTACTGCTGCGGCAAATACAGGGCCAGCTAAACATCCACGTCCCACCTCATCAACTCCAGCTGTTTTGGAAATTTTAGTCAATATTTCTATATTTTTAAGGTTTTAGATTTATCCCTTATCATTTTTAAATCAATCCATGCTAATTTTTTTTGTTCTGGTTGGCGCATCAGAAATGCTGGATGAAAAGAAGCTATAATCCACGTCTTCAAAGTTCCTATTTCTTTTTGGATCCATTTGCCTCTTGCTTTAGAAATGACAACTTCATTTCCAATTAATGTATTTAATGCAGTTTTTCCAAGCAATACAACAATTTTAGGACTAATAATTTCAATGTGTTTTTTTAAATAAGGTAAGTACCTTTTTATTTCAGTTTCACTCGGCGCTCTATTTGCTGGCGGTCTATAATTTACAACATTTGAAATATACACTTTTGTTCTATCAAGTTGAATTGATGCTAACATTTTATCTAATAATTTACCTGCGCGACCAACAAAAGGTTTTCCTTCTATATCTTCTTGAGCACCGGGACCTTCACCGATAATCATTATTTTTGAGTTTATATTTCCATCGCCAAATACTAAATTCGTCGCATTTTTTTTCAAATCACAATTGCTAATAAGTTGCATATTTTTTTTCAACTTATTAAGCTTTTCTTGTTTATTTTTATTCGAATTATTTAATGAAGTTTTCATTGTTCTTTTTAGCGGAATATTACTAAGTAGATAATTAGCATTCAACAAATTATAATGTTCTACAAGATCAATTAGCTTTTGATTTAAATTTGTTTTCATTTTATAAAGTATATTATATGAAATTTTTAATTAAAAAAATTTATATTATCATATTTTTACTGGGCATATTATTAATAGGAACTAAGGTTTTTGCAAAAGAAAGTAAAAATGAATATACAAAAGAAAATATTTCAAACTATTTTTCTGGAATCATCTCGTCAGATCAAAATAATGAGAATGAGGCTTTAAAATATTTAAAGAAGGTTAAGCAATTAAAAAATATTCATTCAAGGTATAACGTAGAATATATTAGAACGCTTGTTTTGCTTGAAAAATTTGATGAAGCATTTAAATTTTCAAAAACTATTCATGAAAAAAATGAATTTTTTTTCGAAACAAATCTTTTGTTGGGATTGAATTATTTTATAAAAAAAAATTATATTGAAGCAGAAAAGCATTTTGACAGTCTAAATGAAATTTCTAGATACAATATTTTTTTCACCGATATTATAGGCAATATTTTAAATGCTTGGAGTAAAGCATCCCAGGACAAAAAGATAGATAGTTTCGAGTATATTGAAAAAATTCCAAATAGGTACAGCGCTTTTAAAGAAATCCAAAATATTTTTTTGCAATGCTATTTTGATGAAAATGTAACACTAGAATCTTTTAAAGAACTGATTGATAATAAAAGATATAATTTTTCAAGATATAATTTTTTTTTAGCTAATTATTTAGTATCTAAAAATAAAATTTATGAAGCAAAAGAATTAATTATTAATAGTATTAGTGAAGATAATTCAAATTTACTCATTAAACAGACCGAAGATTTTTTATCAAATAATCAAAATAATAAAATAAAAAACTTATTTGATTGTAAAAATCCCAAAGATACTCTTGCAGAATTTTTTTATGTGGTGGCAAATCTTTATGCTAGTGAAAGGGATCATAAATTATCAAATTTTTATATGAAAATTTCTCTTTTTTTAAATAGTAAATTTTCTCCAAACAAGGCTTTGCTAGCAGAAAATTACCGCAAACAAAAAAAGAATGATCTTGCGAAAGATATTTATAAGTCTCTTAAATTAATAGGCCCAATTTATTCTTGGTTTTCTTCAATAGAAATTTCAAATATTTTATCCGAAGAAAAAGGAAAAAAATATGCAATTAGAAATTTGGAAAAGGAATTTAATTTATTAAATAATAAAAATTTTCAACATTATTATGAATTAGCAAATATTTATAAGAATAATGAGTATTATGAAGAATCTATAAAATATTATTCGTTAGCATTAGAAGAGATAAATGAAGATCATTTTTTAATTCCAAAAATTCTTGATAGAAGAGGAACAAGTTATGAAAGAATAAACGATTGGGAAAATGCCGAAAGAGATTTATTAGAATCTTTAAAGATCTCACCTGATCAACCGCATGTATTAAATTATTTAGCTTATACATGGGTTGATAAAGGCATCAACGTAGATGAAGGTTTAGAAATGTTAAAGAAAGCCGCAAGCTTAAAAGAAAATGATGGTTACATCATCGATTCTCTCGGCTGGGCTTATTTTGTAAAAAAAAATTATAACGAAGCAGAATTTTTTTTACAAAAAGCTGTCGAGTTGATGCCAGCTGATCCAGTTATAAATGATCATTATGCTGATACTTTATGGATGTTAAATAAAAATATTCAAGCAAGATATCTTTGGAATTACATTTTAAATTTAGACACAACAGAGAAAGAGTTAAAAGATAAAATAAGCAAAAAGTTAATTTTTGGTATTGAAAAAGAATTATAAATTTATCAAGTGGAAAAAATAAAAATTAAATCTTATTGTAAAATAAATCTTTCTCTAAATGTGTTAAGGAAATTAAAAAATGGCTATCACAACATAACTTCTTTAATAACTTTTTGTAAATTACACGATGTCATATCGATATATAATAGGAAAAGTTTAAAGGACAAAATAATTTTTTCTGGAAGGTTTAAAAAAGGTATCGATAAAAAAACAAACACTGTAACAAAAGTATTAAATTTACTCAGAAGCAAAAAATTAATTAAAGATCAAGCTTTTAAAATTAATATAAAAAAAAATATTCCACATGGATCTGGATTGGGAGGTGGATCTTCTAATGCTGCTGCTTTAATAAATTGTTTTGATATTAAATTAAAATTGAAATTAGGAAAATATAAAAAAAAAATATTGGCTGAAAAAATTGGATTTGACGTACCGGTCAGTTTAGAAAATAAAAATACTTTTTTAACTGGCAAAAGTGGAAAAATGGTAAGATTAAACAAAAAATTTAAGCTTAACTTATTAATTGTTTATCCAAATTTAACTTGCTCAACGAAAGAAATATTTAAAAAAAATAGAAAAAAAAGTTTTTTAAAACCACCTCCATTTTCTTATATGAAAAACAATAAAAAACTAATTAATTTTTTAAAAAATGAAAATAATGATCTTGAAGAAGTTGTAATGAAAATTTACCCAAAAGTTAAAAAAATTGTCGACTATATTAAGATTCAAAAAGGTTGTTATTTTTCAAGAATTACTGGCTCAGGCTCGGCTTGTATTGGAATATTCTCTAATATACAAAGTGCGCTTAGTGCTCAAAAGTTAATAAAATTAAAATACCCAAAATACTGGTGTGCTGTATCAAAAAGTATATAAAATAAATCATTTGTGATATATCTCAAAATTAATTTGGGGCGTAGCCAAGCGGTAAGGCAGTGGTTTTTGGTACCACCATCCTAGGTTCGAATCCTAGCGCCCCAGCCAAAAATGCTAAAAAAAATAAAAAATATTATATTTCAAACTGATCGATTCCTTTATAAAAAATTCGGATCAGATAAAAGCACCAAAATTTTAGAGAATATTAAAGAAGCTCAAATGCTTTTTTCTTACATAAATCTAAATGACCAGGAAAATAAAATAAAATTTGTAGGCGGGTGTGTAAGGAAAGCAATTTGTGGAGAGACAATTGATGATATTGATTTAGCAACCTCTCTTAAGCCAGAAGAGATTAAATTAAGACTAAGTAAAAAAAATATTAGAATCATTGATACTGGAATTTCCCATGGAACAATTACTGTAATTTTAAATAATAAAAAATTTGAAATTACAACACTTAGACAAGATGTTTCGACTGACGGAAGACATGCAAATGTAGAATTTACATCTAGCTGGGAAGCGGATGCATCAAGAAGAGATTTTACTATAAACTCGATATATTCAGACATAGAAGGAAGAATTTATGATCCCTTAAATGGTATTTCAGATTTACAAAACGGAAATGTAGTATTTATTGGACTTCCAGAAGAAAGAATGCAGGAAGATTATCTGCGTATTTTACGTTACTTCAGATTTTTTACACAATACAGTAAAAAAAATTATGAGGAATCAATCATTCGAGCAATTAAAAAAAATATTAATGGAATAAATAAAATCTCAAATGAGAGAATATTTGATGAATTAAAAAAAATATTAAAATTAGAAAATTTGTATAATTTATTTTCTGAAGAATCTTCAAAAGAAATTATTTTAAATATCTTTCCTCAATTTAAGTACTACGAAAGATTGAAACAATTTAGTAAATTAAACCACAAATTAAAAAATAAATACGACAATTATTTAATCTTAGCTTTAATTATTTTAGATCAATCAGATAATTATGATTACTTTTGCCATAAGTATAAAATTTCAAAAAAAATTAAAAGCAGATTTAAAAATATTTCTGACAACTATGAAAAGCTTAAGGATAATAAATTTTACTACTATGAAAATATTAAAAAACTTGTTTATTTATTAGGAAAAGAATATGTGATTGATTTATTGCTTTTTTCTCTTTGTGCAAACTTGAAAATTCAAAACGTAGATTTTGAAAATTTAATAAATTATGTAGAGAATTATAAAATACCAAATTTCCCACTTTCGGGTGATGATTTAAAAGAACATGGATACAAAACTGGAGAGTTGATAGGTAAAAAACTTAAGTCTTTAGAAGAAGAATGGGTTAAAAATAATTTTATAATGAAAAAAAAGGAATTAGAGAAATTGATAATAAAAAATAACAAAAACTAAATATATTTTACTTCTATAATTTCAAAATTTTTTTCACCAGATGGCGTTTGTACTGATACTAAATCTTTTTTCTTTTTTCCAATTAAAGCTTTTCCAATTGGAGATCTAAAATAAATATAATTCTTTGCAATATCAGCTTCATCTTTACCTACTATTTTATAAATTTTTTTTTCATTATTTTCTAGATCAATTAAATTAACTGTAGATCCAAATATTACATTATCTTTTTTTTCTAATTTTGTTACATCAATTACGTTTGCTCTCGCAATCAAATCATTTATTTCAATAACTCGACTTTCAATTTTAGCTTGTTCTTCCTTTGCAGCATGGTACTCAGCATTTTCTTTCAAATCTCCGTGGCCTCTTGCTTCAGCGATTGCTGCAACTATTTTAGGTCTTTTAATATTTTTTAATTCTTGGAGTTCTTTTTTTATGTTAATAAGTCCTTGAGATGTTATAGGTTCTTTTTCCATTTTTATTTCCATTTTGCATTCGGTGGCATTGACATCAATATAGCATCAGTATTGCCACCACTATTCAGGCCAAATTTTGTACCACGATCATATAATAGATTAAATTCGACATATCTTCCTCTTTTATATAACTGGATTTCTTTTTCTTTCTTTGTCCATTTTTTAAACATCTTTTTTTTTATTATTCTATTTAATATATTAGCAAAAGTGATACCTGCATGCTTAACAAATAAAAAATCTTTTTCCCAATTATCCATTTTATAATCAAAAAAAATACCCCCAATACCTCTCGGTTCTAATCTGTGTGGCAAATAAAAATATTCGTCACACCACTTTTTATATTTTGAATAATATTTTTTGTTATGAATATTGCACATTTTTTTAAGCTCGTTATGAAAGTATTTTTTCTCCTCTTTATCAATAGTGCTGGGAGTTACATCCATGCCTCCACCAAACCAATTTTTTTGAGTACAAATGAATCTGGTGTTAAAGTGCATTGCAGGAATTTTTGGATTTTTAGGATGAAGTACTACCGAGACTCCTGATGACCAAAAGCTTGTATTGTTTCTTGCGCCCGGAATTTTTTGTGCGAATTCTTTTGAAAATTTACCTATAACATTTGAAAAAGCTACACCTCCTTTTTCTATTACATTTCCTTCTATAATTCTAAACTCTCCATATTTCCATTTATTTTTTTTAAATTTTGAACGAGAACCATATTTTTTTTCTAAGTGTTCAACATTATTACAAATCATATTTTGTAATTCCATAAACCATTTTTTTGCTAGCATTTGTTTAGTTTTTATTTTCATTTTTTAAAAATTTTAATTTTGTCTCAAAGCTTCTGCTAGAGTTATACCAACAGCCATAGCAATATTTAAAGATCTAGCATTTTTTTTTAAAGGAATTTTTAATCTTTGATGTGAATTATTATGCACTATTTTAGGTACACCAGCACTTTCTCTTCCAAACAATAAAGTATCTTTTTTTTTAAATTTAAAACTGGTGTAATTTTTTTTAGCTTTTGTTGTCATGAGTATAATTCTAGAACTTTTTTTATTAATTAAAAATTTTTCATAAGAATTATGATTTATTATTTTACTTTTGTTTAAATAGTCCATAGCAACTTTTTTTAATCTTTTATCATTTAATTGAAAACCACAAGGTTCTATTATTTCAAGAGTTGCACCAAAACAAGCACATAAACGAATTATTGCTGCAGTGTTTTGAGGGATATCGGGTTGATATAAAGCAATATTAAACATATTTTAGTTGTGTATTAATTTGTGTGTCATTCTGACCCTAGCAAATTTATATTAATTATAATTAATAAGTAATATATATTACATAAGTGCATCAAATATTATGAGTAAGGAATTAAAGCCTAAAAGACGAGATTTTCTATTCACAACCACTTATACAATTGGTGCAGTAGGATTGGCTGCAGCAATTTGGCCTTTGGTTGACCAGATGAATCCGGACTCATCTGTAAAGGCATTGTCAACAACAGAAGTCGATGTAAGCAATGTTGAAGTAGGAAAAACTATAACTGTTTTGTGGAGAGGCAAACCTATATTTATTAGAAGAAGGACCAAAGAAGAGATAGAAGAGGCGGCTGCAGTAGACTTAAAAGACTTAAAAGATCCAGAAAAAGATTCTGATAGGGCAAAAAATCCTGAATGGTTAGTAATGGTAGGAGTATGTACCCACCTTGGATGCGTTCCATTAGATAATAAAGGAGAATATAAAGCTTGGTTTTGTCCATGCCATGGTTCTCATTACGATACATCAGGAAGGATAAGAAAAGGACCCGCTCCAACTAATTTAGAAATACCTAAATATGAATTTGTAGATAGCAATACGATTAAAATAGGATAGTTATGAGTGAAAAATATATTCCAAAATCAAAATTGGCTCAGTGGTTTGACAGTCGTTTACCGCTTTTATCATTATCTCACCACTTAAAAGAATATCCTACACCAAAAAATTTAAATTATTGGTGGACGTTTGGTGGAATATTGACATTTTGTTTAATTACTCAAATTGTAACTGGAATTATTCTTGGCATGCATTATGTGGCTCATACCGACCATGCTTTTGCAAGCATCGAACATATTATGAGAGATGTGAATTATGGCTGGCTAATGAGATATGTTCACGCTAATGGCGCTTCAATGTTTTTTTTAGCTGTTTATATTCATATTTTTAGAGGTCTATTCTATGGTTCGTATAAAGCCCCAAGAGAAATTATTTGGATACTTGGTGTAATAATTTATTTACTCATGATGGCAACAGCATTTATGGGATATGTTTTACCATGGGGCCAGATGAGTTTTTGGGGAGCAACTGTAATTACGAATTTGTTTAGCGCCATACCTTTTGTAGGAGAAAGTATTACAACATGGTTATGGGGAGGTTACTCAGTAGATAATCCTACTTTAACTAGATTTTATGCCTTACACTATTTACTACCATTTTTAATATTTGGTTTAATTATACTTCACATATGGGCACTACATGTTCCTGGAAATAATAACCCAGTAGGAATAGATGTTAAAAAAAATAGTAATGAAACAATGCCATTTCATCCTTATATGGTTATGAAGGATATAACTGCTTTAGTAGTTTTTATAATTATTTTTTTATGGTTTGTATTTTTTGCACCTAATGTTTTGGGTCATCCTGACAATTATATTGAAGCTAACCCTTTAGTAACTCCATCACACATAGTACCAGAATGGTATTTATTACCTTTCTATGCAATTTTAAGAGCTATACCAAGTAAACTTGGGGGTGTTATTTTTATGTTTGCTGCAATCTTTGTTTTAATTTTATTGCCATGGCTTGATACTTCCAAAGTTAGATCTTCAGTTTTTAGACCAATATACAGAAAATTTTTCTGGGTTTTAGTGGGAACTGTTATTTTATTAGGTTATTTAGGTGCTAAACCGCCTGAAGGAATTTATTTAATTTTATCAAGAATAGGTACAGCTTATTATTTTATCCATTTTTTAGTTTTACTTCCGTTATTAGGACGTTATGAAAAAACAGACCCATTACCCATGAGTATATCCGATCCTGTTTTAAATAAACCTGGTCTTATGGACAAGTTTAAAAAAGTTGCAGCACAATATGAAGGAGAAAATGTTGGTTCTTTTAAATAGAGTTATTTTAACAATTTCACTTTGTATAATTTCTTATTCATCTTTTGCTGAGGAAATAAATACGAACTATTTAAAAACTAAATGGAGCTTTAGCGGAATTTTTGGAACTTTCGATCGAGCTTCACTTCAGAGAGGCTATCAAGTTTACCAAGAGGTTTGTGCTGGATGTCATTCAGTACAACATCTAAGTTATAGAAACTTATCAGAAAAAGGTGGACCTGAATTTACTGTCGAGGAAGCTAAGGCAATAGCAGCTCAATTTGAAGTAGAGGATGGACCTAACGCTGATGGAGAAATGTTCATGAGACCCGCTCGATTATCAGATAAATTTGCAAAACCATATCCAAATGTTCAAGCTTCAATAGCCGCAAATGGGGGAGCATACCCTCCCGATATGTCCGTTTTGGCAAAAGCTAGAGCGGGTGGAGCAGATTATCTGTATTCTCTTCTTTTAGGATATGAAGAAGCTCCTGCAGGGTTTGAGCTTGACGATGGTGTTTATTATAACAAATATATGGCAGGCAATAAGATTAAAATGTCAGCACCTTTATCCGATGGAATTATTGATTATTCAGACGGAACACAATCAACAACGGAACAAATGGCAAAAGACATCACAACTTTTTTGGTATGGGCTTCAGAACCACATCTGGAGTCTCAGCACAGAATGGGTTTTAAAGTTATTATCTATTTAATAGTACTTTTAACTTTAGTTTATATGAGTAAACAAAAAGTATGGTCACGATTTGGATCTAAAAATGAAGACAAAGAAGAAGCTTTTGATAAAGTCGAAAAAGTTGTAACTGAATATGAAGGAGAAGATCCTAAAACTTTTAAATAATTTAACTTCCTACTCTGAAATACATTACATCACCGTCATTGACCACATAATCTTTTCCTTCGAGTCGTAATTTTCCAGAATTTTTGCATTCATTAAAACCTTTATATTTTATAAAATCTTCGTGAGTTACTGTTTCAGCTCTAATGAATTTTTTTTTAAAATCAGTATGTATAACACCCGCAGCATCTGAAGCTGTAGAGCTTTTTTCAATTGTCCAAGCTCTGCTTTCTTCAGGGCCAGATGTAAAAAAGGTGCTTAACCCCAGTGTTTTGTAGCCTGCTTTAATTAAATTATCCAAGCCGGTACTTTTTATTCCGGATTCGACCATAAAATCTTTTCTTTCGCTTGTTTCAAGATTCATAATTTGATCTTCTATGTCTGCGCAAACAATAATTATATTTTCTGTTGGAAACTTTTTTTTACAAGAATCCGAATATTTATTTCCAGCAGGTAGACTTTTTTCATCTACATTGCATACAATTATTCTAGGTTTTAAAGATAAAAGTGCCGATTTCTTTAGTAAATTTTTACTATATTTTTTCTTTATTCCATCTAATTTTTTTCCTTCATTTATTAATTTTAAACATTCTTCAAGAAAAATTAATTCACCTTTTTCCAATTTTTTTTTATTTGTTTTTTCTAATCTTTTTTGAAGCGACTCTAAGTCAGATAATAGTATTTCTGTTTCTATAATTTCTAAATCTCTTACAGGATCTACATTTTTATTTACGTTTTGTATTTTTTCAGAATCAAAGCATCTAGTTAAATGAATAATAGTATCCACTTCTCTAACATGTGATAAAAATTTGTTTCCCAACCCTTCTCCTTTTGAAGCACCCTTAACTAGGCCAGCAATATCTACAAAAGTAATTGCTGCATTGATAGTTTTTGTTGATTTTGAAATAGAAGATATTTTTTCTAATCTTTCGTCAGGAACAGAGACAATTCCAACATTTGGATCTATTGTACAAAAGGGAAAATTTTCTGCTTGAGCTTTTTTAGATGTAGTTAAAGCATTAAAAAGAGTAGATTTGCCGACATTGGGCAAACCAACTATTCCACATTTAAAGCTCATTATTATTTTTGATTAATTTTACTTGAAAAAAGATCTAAGTCTTTATTTATTAAAAATGATATTGAATCTATGATATTTTTTGTAACCTCTTCAACATTTCCTTTTTCGTCATTGGAAAAATTATCAAGAACATGCTCAGCACCGGTAGAATTATTTTTGGGCCTCCCAATACCGATTCTTACTCTAGAATAATTTTTTCCAATAGTTTTATCTATAGATTCGATACCATTGTGGCCCGCACTTCTTCCACCAAATTTTACTTTTACTTTTCCGATATCAATATCCATATCATCATGAAATACAAAAACATCTTTTACATCTATTTTAAAATACTCAATAAGTTCTTTAACACATATTCCTGAACTGTTCATAAAAGTAAGGGGTTTTATGGCATATACTTTTTGTTCATTTATTTTTCCAGTCGTTAATAAACCTTTAAATTTTGGTTTTTGCTTTGATAGTTTAAATTTTTCGTTTATTGCATCTATAACTAAAAAACCCACGTTGTGACGATTGTTCTTATCATTTGGATTAGGATTTCCCAGGCCAACTAAAAGTAGCATATTTTAAAATTTATCCTCTATTATTTTTTCTTCGTTTCTTTATTTGCTGAGGGTTTATTTTTTTCGGCAGGAGCACCTTTTGCTTTATCATCTCCAGGTTTAGCAGCCTTACCTTTTTCATCCCCGGCTGCTTTTGCTTTATCATCGGAAGGCTTTGCTCCTTCTTCGGTAGCTGCAGCACCTTCTGCACCTTCAGCTGGAGCTTCTCCTTCTGCAGGAGTTTCTTCTGTTTTTTCTGGTTCGACTAAAATTGTTGGAGCTACAACTGTTGCTATTACAAAATCTCTATCTGTAATTGTTGGAACAACATTTTCTGGTAATTTAACTGACGATATTTTAAAACTAGTATTTATTTCTGTATTATTTAAGTCAACAACTATTTCATTTGGGATATTTTCCGCAGGACATTTAAGTTTTACTTTTCTTCTTACAATATTTAATACTCCGCCTTTTTTAAGACCAGGAGATTTTTCAGAGTTAATAAATTTAACTGGAATTTCCAAAACTAATCTAGATCCCTTTATAATTCTTACAAAATCAATATGTATTGGTTCATCTGAAACAGGATCATAATCTATACTTTTTGGAAGCGCTTTCTCAGCGCTACCATCTATTTCAAGATCAACGACTTTTGAAAGAAAAGTTTCTGTATTTATAAGATTTTGAAGAGATAGTTTTTTTAAACTTATATTTATATTTTTTTCTTTCCCACCGTAAAGTATTGCCGGAATAAACCCGTCAGATCTTAATTTATTAATTTCTGCGCCGGTAGAGATTGCTCTTTTTGTAGCTTTTAAAATATTCATAAATTGAAAGGGTGTTTTTATATTATGTTAGGAAAAAAAACAAGCAAAATTATTTAAAAAGACTAGAAACAGACGTAGAGTTCGCTATTCTTTTCATAGCTTCAGAAATCATTGGAGCAAGTGAAATGATTTCTATTTTTTTACTTTTAGCAATTTTTTTGGAATTATCAATTGTATCAGTAGTGATTAATTTTTTTATCTTTGATTTTTCTATTTTATCTACTGCGGACCCACTTAATACTGCATGAGTTATATAAACATAAACATCCTTTGCTCCTTTATCTCTCAATGCTTGCGCAGCATTAACTATGGTTCCTCCTGAATCTATAATATCATCAACTATTACACATGTTTTATTTTTTACATTCCCAATAATATTCATCACCTCCGATTTGCCAGGAGCAGGTCTTCTTTTATCTATAATTGCTATTCCTACATTAATTTTTCTACTTAAAGCTCTTGTTCTTTCAACTCCACCTACATCAGGCGAGACACAAACTAAGTTGTTTGAAGTAAGTTTTCTTTTGATATGTCTTGCAAAAATTGGTGTTGCAAATAAATTGTCTACAGGAATATCAAAGAAACCTTGAATTTGACCTGCATGCAAATCTACACTTAATATTCTGTTTGCCCCCGCATTAGTAATTAAATTAGAAACTAATTTTGCAGATATAGCAGTTCTTGGTACTACTTTTCTATCTTGTCTTGCATATCCAAAATATGGAATAACAGCAGTGATATTTTTTGCTGACGATCTTCTTAATGCATCTATACAAATTAGCAATTCCATTAAATTATCATTAGCAGGATTCGACGTTGATTGGATTACAAATATACTATTACCTCTAATATTTTCGTTAATTTCTATGTAAACTTCACCATCGGCAAATCTTTTAATATTTGAATTCACTAATTTTAGTTTGAGCTGTCTTGCGATATTTTTACATAATCTTAAATTACTTGTACCAGCAAGAACTTTCATAAGAATAAGTTGTTTATACAACTTTAATTAATATTTTCAATTTAATTAAACATTTAATTAAGTCATTAATATGACAGAAATACAACGCCCGTAATCCTTTTCTTTATTAAGAAGCGATCTTCTATAACTATAAAAATATTCATCATTTGAAAAAGTATCCATATCTATATTTTCTACATTTTTAATTTTCAGATCAGATATTTCATTATTTATATAAGCTCTTAGATCAAAAAAGTATTTTTTATTATCATTTATTTCAAAAAAAATTTCATTTTTTTCATTTTGAATTATGAATTCATTAAAAAAATCTTTTTCTACTTCATAACTTTTTTTACTAATGCACGGACCAATAACAGCTATTAAATCATTAACATTTGAATTTAATTCATTAAATTTTTTTACAATATTTCTAACGACCCCCCGTAACGCTCCTTTCCAGCCTGCATGAGCGCATCCAATAATTTTCTTCACAGGGTCATAAAAAAGAATTGGAGCACAATCAGCAGCAAGAATACCTATTCCAACATTTTTTGCTTCACAAACTATAGCATCGCCACTTAATTTATTTTTAATATCATTTTCATTTTTAAAATGTATAACTTGATTGCTATGCTTTTGGTTTAAAGTAATTAAAAATTTTTCGTTACAAGATATCTTTTCGCTTACAAATTTGAGATTTTTTAAAACATTAGTCTTTTCATCTCTTGATCCTAGGCCGCAATTTAAACTTTCATAGTGTCCTTTTGAAACACCATTTTTTCTTGAAAAAAAGCAATGTTTTAAATTTTTATATTTATTTAATTTTGAAGAAAAAAACATAATTAAAATCCTAAAGAAAATTTATTACCTTTTTTTTGAGCAAATAGTACCTTAAAAATATTCCCCATTTCATTGTAATCTATTAGCTTTTTTAACCTGAAATACATATTTGCTTTTTCTCTAAAAGTCATTTTTTTGGATAAAATATTAGCTCTCTCTAAAATACCAATTTTTTTTAAAAATTCACTTTGATTTATAATTTTTTTTACATCAAGGTTATTTTTTCTTAATATTTTATGAAATAAGTTAAAATTAACGTGTGATGTAATATCAGAATGGCCTGGTTTAAAATTAAGATTCACATATCTATGTTTTTTTACGGATTGTAAAGTATTTTGATTTTTTTTCTTGGTATAACCATAATCGAAAGTTAACAATCCTCCATTAAATTTATTAATTTTTTTAGATATTGTTCCAATAAATTTTAAAGCCTCTATTGGATATTCAACGGTGTTACCAACAGAAACTAAATTTAAATCTTTAACGCGTTTTATTAAATTTTTTCCAGCTTTTTTATGCAAAAATCTAATTTTTTTCTTATCATTTGACAAACAAACATATTTTTCAAAAAATGATTTCTTTGTTATATATATTTGTTTAATTGGCAGTGCATCAAAAAATTCGTTTCCTATAAAAATTATAGGACCTTGATTTATTTCTTCTATTTTATTAATCCATTTAACTTTTTTATTATTGAGTTTTTCTTTTTGAATTTTTTTTAGCTTTGGACTTATTTTCAATAAATTTATTTCTAAGGAGTTGTAAAAATTATTAAATTGTTTAAAAGTTTTTAATAAATCTTTGCATAAAGTGCCATCTCCAGGACCTAGTTCTACCAGCAAAATTTTTTTTGGTTTACCTAAATGCTCCCAAAAAGCCACACACCATATAGCAATCATTTCTGAAAAAAGATTTGAAATTAAAGGGGCTGTAATGAAATCACCTTTTTTACCAAAAGGATTTTTTTTCATGTAATAGCCAAACTTTTTATCGTACAGCGAAATATCAATAAATTGATCTAAAGGAATAGTTTTTTTTTGTTTTAGTATATTAATTATTTTGTTCATTTCTATTGACTTGTAAAATTATAAAGCAGCCAGCCAAGAATGTTATAATACTCAATATTACTCCCATAGAAAAATAATTAAAAAATAATCCTAAATGTTTATCTGGTTCTCTAAAGAGTTCAGAAAATATTCGCAGTACTGAGTATGAAACTAAAAATAAACCTGAAGTATAGCCACTTTTAAATAAAAAATTTTTTTTAAGGGCAAAAAAATTAATAAAAAAGAAAAGAATTATACCTTCTAAAATTGCCTCGTAAATTTGCGAAGGGTGTCTCGATATATTTCCTGCGTGAGGGAATACCACTGCCCATGGTAAATTTGAAAATTTTCCATAAAGTTCAGCATTAATAAAATTTGCTATTCGTCCTAAAAAAATACCGATAGGGGCAACGCACGAAATAATATCTGTAAATTTAAAAAAATTTACATTTATTTTTTTAGAAAAAATGATTGCTGATATGATTACACCTAATAACCCCCCATGGAAAGACATTCCACCTTGCCAAAGTTTAAAAATTTCAAGCACATTGTTAGAATAATATTCAAAATTATAAAAAATTACATAACCCAATCTTCCGCCAAAAATTATACCTATTATTAAATAGATAATTAAGTCATCAAATTGTGTTTTTGATATTTGTTTAAAATTTAAATTATTTTCACTTGTTTTGCTTATTATCTTGATTGCATACATCCACCCAAATAAAATTCCAAATATGTACGCTATCGAATACCACCTAATTTGGAATATACCAAAATCAATTAAAATTGGATCAAAATTATGGACTATCATTTTAAAAAAAAGATTTATTTAATAATTAAATTAACGTAAAGATATTTAAAAATATATGGAAAAATATAATAAGTTGTTAAAAAATGTAACAGAATTACTTGAAAAAGGTTTGATTAATTCAAAAGATATGAGAAATGAATTAGAAAACTTGGTCAAATTTAAAATGGAAATTATCGCCAATAAACTCAATCTTGTTTCAAGAGAAGAGTTTGAGGTGCAAAAAAAAATAATAGAAAAATTACAAAAAGAAATTAATAAAACAAACAATAAAAAAAAGAAAAAAAAATTATAGAGGTAAAGAAATTTTAACTCTTAATCCTCCTAGCGGACTCTTGTCTAAAAAAATATTTCCTCCATGTGACCGTATAATGTCATTAGCTATAGAAAGCCCAAGTCCTACTCCTGATTTATTTTGACCTCTGCTTTTATCGATTCTGTAAAATGGCTTCATAACATTCTTATACTCGTTTTCTGGGATTCCAGGACCGTTATCATCAACATAAATTAAAAAATCACTAGCCGTTTTTTTTGTGATAATTTCAACTTTTTTTCCATAAGATAACCCATTATCTATTAAATTAATCAGACATCTTTTAATTGCATTTAAACGAATATTAATTTCCTGATTTTCTTCAAAACTGAAATTAATTTTTTTATTATCATATTTTTTAATAATATCTGCTATCAAATTATTTATATTTATTGTTTCTGTTTCTTCGTTTTTTTGGTGTCTTGAAAATTCTAAGTATTCATTAAGCATTCTTTCCATTTCTTCAATATCATCACTCATTTTTTTTGCTAGATCTTGTTGTTTTAGCAACGCTAATTGTAATTTTAATCTTGTTAAAGGTGTTCTTAGATCATGACTTATTCCTGATAACATTTCTGATCTTTGGTTTAGATGGATTGAAATTCTTTTTCTCATTCTATCAAATTCATATGCAGCCTGTCTTATTTCTTTTGCTCCAGAAGGTCTAAACTCTTTTACAAATTCTCCTTTACCAAATTTTTCAGCTGCTCTAGCTAAATTTACAATTGGCCTTGTTTGATTTTTTAAAAAAACTATAGCTATAAAAATTAGCAGAAGACCTGGAAAAGTTATCCAAAGTGCAAATATTCTTGCAGAAGATGGTGCAATTTTATTTTTTGGAAAAAAAACTTGTAAAAAACCATTTTCATATTTTATTTTTACATTATCATTTATTTCTTGAATTTCGGCTGTTTCATTTGAAATATATATTATATCACCCTTATTTAAATCATTATTATCTTTTATATTTGAAATATTACTCCATATATGTGTATTTTTATCTTTTAACCAATAGGGAACTTCCGAACAAGAATAATATAATATTGGTTCATAATAATCATCTTTTTTATAAATCATAAAAAATGGAGCATTTTCATATATATTTAAACCTCCATATGGTTCAGATAATTTTATTTTTGTATT
>Ga0114933_10002809_pt1 | contig 17592 bp, 15 predicted proteins | sample 4SBtaG_FD_89691 | JGI IMG/M metagenome (GOLD analysis project Ga0114933, IMG submission 89691) | Deep subsurface microbial communities from Kolumbo volcano to uncover new lineages of life (NeLLi) - 4SBTROV12_W25 metaG | ecosystem: Environmental > Aquatic > Marine > Volcanic | place: Kolumbo... | reverse complement strand
TCGGCGCCGTGCCGCGGGCGCTCTTGTCGATCGTGTTTCTGAGCAGCTTCCTGACGGCCGGCTTCCCGACAGCCGGGGCGAGCGCTCAGGAGCTCTCCGAGTCGGACCGGGAGGCTGCCCGGGAGCACTTCGAGCGCGGAAGTCTGGCGTTCGAGCGCGGCGACTACGCGGAGGCCTCGGTCGAGTTTCGAGCGGCCTACGGGCTCACCCATCACGCCGACCTGCTCTACAACATTTACTCTGCGCGGGAGCGCAACGGCGAGCTGCAAGAAGCGGCAGAGGCGCTCGAGGGCTACCTCCGCGACTCCGACCCGCAGGCAGATCGTCGTGAGGCGCTCGAGCTGCGCCTCGAGCGCTTGAGGCTGCGTATCGACCAGGCCCGCCTCGAGGCCGCGGAGGCGAACGTGCAGGCGGAGCGCGAACGTGAGCGGGCGGCCGAGGAGCTCGAGGCCGAGCAGGCCGAGCGGGCTGCGGCCGAGGCTCGCGCAGGCGCGGAGCGAGCGCAGCGCTTGATGCAGGCTCACTCTGCTCATCAGACCTCGGAGAACCTCTTTGTCGCGGGGCTGGCCATCATGACGGCGGGCGCGTTGGCGCTGGTCTCGTTCGGCGTGTTCGCGGGACTCAGCGAGAGCGAGGACCAATCGCTCGCCGGCTCGTGCGGCAGCGACTCTGGACGCTACTGCACCGAAGACGATGTGCAGACGCTCCGGAGCTTCAACACCGCCGCAGATGTGAGCCTCTTCTCCGGGCTTGGCCTGGCGGCGGTCGGCGCAGCGATCATCGGTATCGGAGAAGGGCTGCGACCCTCTTCAGACACGCCGACGGTCTCTGTGCAGCCGCTGGTCGCTCCGGCGGGCGCGGGTGCGTTGCTTCGAGGTCGGTGGTGATTCGCTCGGCCCTTCCGCGACTGCTCTGCCTCTGCGTCCTGGTCGGATGCAGCGCCGTCAATGCTCCGGGCAACCACACCCCCGAACCCATCGACGCGACCGATTTCTGTGGTGTCTATGCCGACGTCGTCTGCGACGCGATCATCAGCTGTTGTGAGACCATCGACGAAGCGGCCCGGGACGGCTGCATCGCGGCCGCCGGCGTCGAATGCACCCGGACGCTGGGTCCGCTGATCAGTGATCCTCGAGCCGGCTACGACGACGTCGAGGCGGCGGTGCAACTCGCGGTCGGTCAGGTCATCGTAAACGAGTGCGGGCTCTCCTTCAGCGAGTGGCTCGTGCGAAGAGACGGCTTGGCCTCGATGTTCACGGGCAGCCTCGTGGAGGGTGAAGCGTGTGACCCGATCTTCACCGAGACGGCCACGCGCTTCGACTCGCCCAGGTTCGTGGCCTGCGGTCCGGACCTCGCCTGCCGAGCCAACTTGGGGCTCACGGACTGGAGCTGTCTCCCGCCGGTCGGCCTTGGCAGCGTATGTGTCCTCAACTGCGAGATCGGGTTGGCCTGCGTACCGGATTCAGCGGGGCTCCCGGTCTGCGTCGCTCGGCTCCCCGCCGGTCAGAGCTGCACGACGGCCTCGCAATGTGAGTCGTACAACTGCGCGTGCGCCGTCCGCGGCGACCCGAGCACGTGCACGTGTCGGCCGGCCAACACCGTCCAGCAGGCGTATTGCGGCCTGCTCCCCTGAACCTCTGTATCGAAAAGGCGAACGCCCCACCGAGCCGAGGCTCGATGGGGCGTCCTGGTGTGGTGGTGGGTCAGAAGATCAGCGGTCGCAGGTCAGCTCTCGCCACGCTCCGAGGAAGTGGCCGCCGACCTCAGGCCCCGGCGCGTCGTCGCGGTACTCGCCGCCGATGACGCCGCGCTCCCCCGAGCGGTCGAGCCAACGGCCCTCGAAGTGCCCGTCCGCGTAGGAGCCTCGGAGCAAGCCTCGGAACACGCCGTCGGCGTTGATGTACTTGCCGAAGAAGACCCGAGAGCCATCGCTCGGCCGCTGACCCCAGATGCCCCGGATGTGACCGCGCAGGGCGCCCAGGTGGCCGCGAACCTGGCCGATGAAGATGCCCCGACCCTCGTCCACGCGGTGCCAGCGACCCGCGATGAAGCCGCGCTCACAGAGGTCCACCGGCTGCGCCGTTCCAGCTGCGACCATGCGGTTGCCGAGCTCGTCCACGAGCAGCTGTGAGGGGCCATCGAGCAGTGAACGCACCGGCACGGCCAGGTGATCACCCTCGGGGCCGGCCTCCCCGGGCAAGTCGTTCACGTAGGCCAGGGTGAGGGGCTCCTCCGACCCGGGCTCGGGGTCGATGATCGTGACCACGAGGCCGTCATGGTGAGGCAGCGTTGCCGAGGTGAACGGCAGCAAGCGCGGGTCGTGGCGCGGGAGCAGGTTGTCGGTCGGGCCTTCGAAGAGAACCGTGCGCCTGGCGATGATCGCCCCGCGGTTGACGATGAACATGCCCGTCCAGTTGCGAGGCGTCTCGACCGAGGGGTTCCATCGCAGCTGGCCCCAGTGAATCTGAGCGTGCACGACCACCGCGTCGGGACGCTCGCTCATGATCGCAACTTCGGTTGCGGTTTCCATCGGGTCGATGAGCTCGGGCTGAACCTCGTCGAGCGAGAGCTCGTCAAAGCGCAGGTCGCCGAAGACAGGCAACTCGTCATCCATGTCGAAGCCGCCGTTGTCGAGCTCGAGCGCCTCGCTGATGGCAGCCCCGTCATCGGCGGGTTGAGCGGTCGTACAGCCGCCCAACATCAGGGTCGCGATGGTCAGCGTCGTCATCCAGCGGTGGTTCGTCGTCATCATGTCTCGTCATCCTCCCGGGACTCGGTGGCCCCGTTGCTCGGATGACTTCCTTCGCAGTCGTCGTGCCAAGGCTCTGAGCCACCTGAATTCGGCGATCTGAGAGCCGCTGTCCGCCCTCCTGAGACTGGGACGTCTCAGTCGCTGGTCTCAGGAACGAGTTCGATTCGTCTCACCAAAAGTTTCGATGAGCGCCGCTCCGCCGGTACAATCACACCGGTGACTGATCCACAGACCGCCGCGTTCCATCGCCTTTTGGCCGATGCCCACCACGGGGGGCAGGCCAAGGTCGACGCGATGGTCGCGCTGGCGCAGCGCACGGTGCACGTCGTCCCCTGGCCAGGTGGAATTGAGGGCTACCGGACCCTCGTGAACAGTGACGGAGTCGCGGCGCTGCCGATCTTCTCTCTGCTCAGCCAGCTCGAGGAAGCGGCTCGGCGCTACGGTTGGCTCGGCGCCGACGGCACCGCCCCCAGGGCAGAGATCGGCGCACGAAAAGCGCTGCATTACGCGATGAATCAGAACCTGACTTTTGTGGTCGTGGACATCGCGGCGGAGCACGCGCTCGAGCTCGGCCGCGCGGAGTTCGAGCCACTTCTGACCCCCGCCGCCCGCAGGGACTCCCAGGGGCCGTACGCCGCAGCGGGCAAGATCTCTTCTTCTCTCATCCGCGCGATCACCCCTCCGCCCGGGAGCCTCAAGGCGCCCATCGAACCCCCGCGCTCCAGCCCGGCGAACGTCGTGCCCGCGCAGGCGAGCTCCCCTGCGTCTTCGAGCGGCAGCGGCTTCACCGTCACCAAAGACTTCGATCCGAACGCCGCCGCAACCTTCGGCGGTGGCACCAGCGCGACCTTGAGCGAGCTGACCCAGGTACCCGAGGACGCGCTCTACGACGCTCTCACAGCCGTTCTCCGAGGCTTTCCGGAGGTCGAGTGGGCATCGCTCTGCAACGCCTCGCGAGGGCCGAGCGCTGCCGTGCCGACGGTTGGCCTTCGCGTGGATACATCGTTTCGACAGCGCATGAACGAGATCATCTCGGCCGTTCGTCAGGCCGGTGAGGCCAACGGCGCGGCGCTCGACGTCTTGCTGCTCGACGATCCCGCGCTCATGCGGTCGGCGCGGGCGATGGGGGTCTTCTACCCCTGGCGCAAGAAGTAGCTTCGCGCTCTCACGGCGCCGTCGGGGCTTCGATCGGGCTCCACGACTGGTCGAGCTCGAGCCGGTAGCTCCCGCGGAATTCGTGGGGCGGCGTGTCACCCCACTCGGCGGGCGAGAGCATCGAGAGGTAGAGCGCGCCCGTTGCTCTCTCGTAGAGGTGGTAGACGGCGCCGGGCCGCTTGATGAACGCGCATTCCGCGTGGTGTAGCGAAAGGTCGCGGCGGGCGGCCTCGAGGATCGCCTGAGCCTCGTCTTGCAAGGCGCGGATCTGTTTGGCGATCACGCCGAGCTTGCCGCTCGAGACCGAGCCGATGAGCTGGTCGGCTCTCTCGATCTCGCGTGCCACGTCGACGAGCTCGATCCGTGAGCTCAGCCGACTCACCGGGTAGGGCGAGGTCCGCGCCGGACCCTCGTGTTTCGAGCCGTCGTCCATGCCTGCCTTTGTAGCGCGAAGGCGTGCGATGCCCACGTCTCGATTCGAGGTGCGCATTGCCAGCTCTGCCCTCCACCTCTACACCCGTCTCCAGATGTTCGGCCACCAACGACCCGACGTGATCACCGAGCGCGTACCTGGACCAGCGTCTGAGCGTTGGACCGAGAGCCTCGCCCGAACGGAGTGCCCATCGCTGACGATGCGTCGGGCTCGGCGTGAGGAGCGGGCAGGCGCCCCGAACGACCCGATCGTCTGGGCCGAGGCCCTTGGGGCCAACGTGCGTGACGCGGACGGAAACGTCTTCGTGGACCTGATCGGCGCGTTCAGCGTCTGCGCCGTAGGCCACTCGCACCCGAAGGTCGTCGAGGCGGTGCAGCGCCAGGCGGCCCGACTTCCACACGCGCTCGGTGATGTGCATCCGTCGGTGGCGAAGCTCGAGCTGCTGGAAGCGCTCGCGAGCTGGGTGCCCTTCGAGTCTCGCATCATCCTCGGTCTCAACGGCGCAGACGCCGTGGCCGCCGCGTTGAAGACGGCGGCTCTGGCGACGGGGCGCTCGGGGGTGCTGGCGTTCGAGGGCGGCTACCACGGCTTGATGTACGGGGCGCTCTCGGTGTGCGGCAGCCACCCCGCGTTCCGAGCGCCTTTTCAACGGCAGCTGAACCCCGACGTGCGCTTCGCTCCGTACGGCCAGGCCGAGCTCCTCGATGGGGTGTTCGACGAGACGATCGGAGCGGTGATCGTCGAGCCGGCGCTGGGGCGCGGTGGGCTGGTGTTCCCGCCCGATGATTTCCTGGTGGCCGTGGCGGCGCGCGCGCGCGCGGCCGGGGCGTTGGTGATCGTCGATGAGATCTTCACGGGGTTTGGCCGCACCGGGAAACGCTTCGCCTACGAGGGGCTGATCGAGCCCGACGTGCTCTGCGTGGGTAAGGCGCTCGGCGGCGGGCTCCCGATCAGTGCGTGTATCGGCACCGCAGAGGTGATGCGTGCCTGGGGAAATCCTGACCGGGAGGCTATTCACACGGCGACGTTCGCCGGGTCGCCGATCAGCTGCGCCGCGGCCTCGGCTTCCCTCGGGGTGATCGAGGAGGAAGGGCTCGTCGAGCGCTCGCGCGTCGTGGGTGAGCGTTGGGTTGGGCGCCTCCGAGAGGTCCTCGGGGACTCGGTGGTGGAGGTCCGAGGGCGTGGCCTAATGGTCGCCGTGGAGCTCGACGATGGACCGCGCTGCGGTCGCGTGATGCACGCTTTGTTGCAACGTGGATGGCTCGTGCTCGGCGCCGGTCCCGGGGGGCGAACGCTCCAGTTGACCCCGCCTCTGATGATCGACGAGGGCCTCCTCGACATGTTCGCTCGAGTGCTCCTCGACGTGCTCGCGGGGACCGCGTGAGAGAAGAGCTGAAAGCGCGCGTCGCCGCGCTGATCGCGAAGCTCGCTTCGGGCGGGCGGGACGATGAGACGCTCGAGGAGCTGCTCGGCGATTTGGCTCGATGGCAGGCTCAACGGGTGCCTCCGTACGCGCGCGTCGTCGCAGCCGCTGAGCGACGCGGCTCCGGGCCGCCGGGGCTGCCGACCGATGTTTGGCGACACGTGCGCGTCGCTGGTCACCCTGTCTCGGATGACGTGGCGCTCTTCCGCACGTCGGGAACCACGAGCGGCTTGCGCGGAGCGCACCCGCTGCGTGATCTCTCGCTCTATGATCTCGCGGCCGAGGCGGCGGCGCGGTACGCGCTCTTTGCGGACGTCGACCGGATGCATCTCGTCGTGCTCGCGCCGCATCCGAGCGAGGCGCCCGATTCGTCGCTCTCCTACATGCTCGGTCGATTCGAGGCGTGGTTCGGCACCCACGTCGATTGGGTCTTTCCGGTCGACGGACGCCTTCCTGAGGTTCTCTCGCAAGCGACGGATCCGGTCGCCTTGCTCGGCACGTCGTTCGCGTTCGTGCACGCTGAAGACCAGCTCGACCGCACGTTTGTGTTGCCCGCGGGCAGTCGGGTGATGCAGACGGGTGGGTTCAAGGGCAAGTCGCGTGAGGTCGAGCCGGATGTCCTACGGGCGGCCATTTCGACCCGCTACGGCGTGCCGGAATCCTCGGTCGTCGCCGAGTACGGCATGACGGAGCTGAGCTCGCAGCTCTACGAGACGACCCTGCGTGGAGACGAGCACCGGCGGCTCTGGGTGCCGGGTTGGGTCCGCGCCCGGGTCGTCGATCCAGAGACCCTCGCCGAGGTCCCTGACGGTGAGCGCGGGATCTTGCGACTCGATGACGCGGCGAACCTGGATTCCGTCTGTGCGGTGCAGACGTCCGACCTCGCCGTCCGCCGCGGTGAGGCGATCGCGCTGCTGGGCCGTGCGCCCGGGGCGGTGCCGCGCGGTTGCTCGCTCGCGGTCGAGGAGGCGATTCGGTGAGCGCGACCGAAGCGGTGCTCCGTGACGCGCTGGCCGAGCTCGCCGTGGCTGGAGAGATCTTGAGGGCGCGTGAACGTGCCTCGATCGCCGACTCACTCGCCGAGGCTTGGGAACAGATCGCCGATCCGGAGCGCGCCCTCGGCGGCTTGGCCCGCGAGCAGATCCCAGCCACCAGTCAGTGCACGCTCCCGATGGTGGCGTGGGGGCTCTCGAGCACGCTCGGGAACGTGCGCGAGGAGCTCGCGGAGATGGCTCGACGCATGCAGCCGCCGGCCGGGACGATCGCGTCGCCGGCGCGGCTCGGGGTGCTGATCCTGGCCGGCAACGTCTTCACTGCCTGCGTGCAGTCGATCAGCGTCGCTCTGCTCTCCAGGGTGCCGACGTTCGTGAAGGCCTCGAGCAGCGACGACACGCTTCCGCGGCTCTTCATCGAGGCGCTGAGTCGGGTCGATCCGGAGCTTGCGACCGCCTGCTTCGTGCTCGGGATGCCCCGCGGCACGGCGGGGCTCGAGGCGACTGTCCTTCATCACGCTCAGGTGGTTGCGGCGTTCGGCAGCGACGCGACCTTGGCGTCGATTCGGTCTCGCATCGGGCCCAACACGGCGTTTGTGGGCCATGGACACGGGTTGGGTCTCGGTTTCGTCTCCGCGGACGCGGACGTGAGCACTGCAGCGCGCGCGTTTGCACTGGACGTCGCTGCCTACGACCAACGCGGATGCATGTCGCCCCACGCGATCGCGTGTGAGCACGGGGTCGACGCCGATGGTTTCGCTTCAGCGCTGGCTGAGGCCCTGGCCGCGATCTCCCGAGACTTGCCGCGGGGTCGCCTCCCCACCGACGTTGCCGCGGCTCAGCTGCAGTGGCGCGGTGTGGCGGTCGCTCGGGGCGAGCTCGTGGAGGGGTCGAGCTTTGCGGTCTCCAGCGAGGGTTCGGTCGCGCCGCGGGTGAGCCCCGGCTGGCGGAACGTGATGGTCTTCGAGGTCGTCGACGAGCGCGCGTTCTGCGCGAGCGCCAGCGCGTTTGGTCCGCATCTCAAGTCGGTCGGCGTGGCGGGCGAGACGCAGGGAATCAGGCGCTCACTCTCGGCGGGCGTCGCACCCCGGGTGTGCCACGCCGGCACCATGCAGACACCAGGCCTGCTCGCCTATGCCGACGGATGGCCGCCGTGGCAGGGCTGGCGTCGCTTCATCACGGACTGAGCGCCTCACAGCGCTCTAGGTGACGGAGAGTCGAGGGCGCCGTCCGCGGGGCACCCCGAACTCGAAGAGTCGAGTTCGGGACGTGAGGAATGCGCTCAGCGGCGCTGAAGACTCAGCGGCGCTGAAGACTCAGACGCCGATGAAGAGACGGTGACCGAAGTTGCGCTCGAGCTCGCCCTCGAAGATCTTCATGGCTGAAGACTCGATGTCGTACTCGACCCGCTTGAACTCGAACTCACGCTTCTCGGTGTCGAAGATCGTGTAGCTGGCGCGGTTGTCGTAGTCGCGAGGCTGGCCTACGGAGCCCACGCTCACGATGTACTTCCACCCATCGCGCAGCGTCAGCTTGCGCGAAGGCAGCTCTTCGACCTCGCCAGGCCGCATCGCGAACACCTTGCACAGGTGAGAGTGCCCGATCAGCGTGATGTCACCCAAATCGTCCCAGATCGGCAGACACTCACGCGCCTGCTCGGGAGCGAAGATGTACTCGAACTCCTCTAGCCGCACGGGCGAGCCGTGACAGAGGGTCACCTTGTGGTCTTCGAGGTCGTGCCGATACGGCAGACTCTTGAGCCACTCCAGGTTCTCCTTCGTCAGCTGACGGGAGTGCAAGTCGAGCGCGTGGCGCGCTGCCTCGTAGTAATACGAGTAGTCCATGCGCCCAGCTACCGCTGCGTCGTGGTTGCCCAGGATGGTTACCCGGGCCTTCTGACGCACGATGTCGGCGCACTTGTTCGGGCTGGCGCCGTAACCGACGACATCACCGAGACAATAGTATTCGTCCACGTCCTCGTGACGGAATGCTTCCATTACCGCCGAGAGGGCTTCGATATTCGCGTGAACGTCGCTGAAGATGCCTAGTCGCATTGACGCTGGGAGACCAAGGCTCCGGTATAGAGCTTACCTGAATAGCTGTCCATTCTAAAACAACCTCTCACAAAAACTTCCCTATCGTAAGCTTTATCTTCAATCGGCGAGCCGTTCATCGGAGCTGCGGCCGTCGAGTTCGGCGTAGAAGCGCCGTGAAAATTCGAGAACAGGGTCCTTTTTGGGGAGTTTCTTGTCCCCTCGGGCACGGTCCTCGATCGTTCGTGCTTCCTGACGCATCGTAAGTGCTTCGACCGCCATGGTGGCAACCGAGGGCCGCTCGTCCTTGCTCAATTTGTCCACCTGCTTCTCGCAGCCATGGTTGGTGAGGTGGGCGAGCGTCAGGATGTAGCGCTCCTTGGGGCCCTTTGGGTCTTTCAGTTGGCGCGAGATGGTGCGCTGGCTCGCGGTGCCGAAGCCTCCGAGGACGCGCGCGACCTCCCGCCAGACTTCGCTCTGCTCGGAGCCCAGCAGGTGCAGGAGCGGCACGACCGCGCGTCGCAGCTTGAGGTGGCCGAGCGAGAGCGCAAAGGCCTGACGGACGAACGTCTTTCGAGCGCCGAGCCCATCGATGAGCGCGTCCCCGGCCTCGTCGCCGACCTCGAGGATCTTCGGGACCACCCTGACGACCTCGGCCCGTGGCATGTTTCGGACCGCCTTGCACAGGCGCTCCACGATCGCTGGGTCCTTGCGCGACGCGAGCTCGAGGGCCGCCTTCTCCCGGTACTTCGGATGCTCGAGGAGGAGCACGAGCTCCTTGGCGCTGAGATCTGGGAACTGAGCCGGGTCGACGTTGGCCGTGTCGCCGCCCCGCACTTTGCGGATGACGTTCCAGGCATGCTCGTGCGTGTCGGTGTCGATCGCGACCTCTGCGTCAGCGGCCGCGCCGAGCAGCGATTCCCACGCCGTCGCGGCCTCTTCGCCACTGAGTCCGCCCCGGTCTGAGAGCTGCGTCGTCTTTCCGAGGGCCTCGATCTGCCTGCCGATCAGCTCGGCTGCGTCCATGGCGACGTCCTGTGAGATCGCGTGTTCGACCAGCGTCTTGGTCAGCGGCAGCCCGTGTGCGACGGCCTGCTCCAGCACGTGCCGGAGCGTGCCGTAGACGTGGTCCGCGGGGATGCTCAGCCCAAGGAGCGCGCGGTCCTGGCGATCGTGATTCGACCAGAGCGCGATCTCGTCGAGGGCCTTCTTCGCCTCGGCGGCGTTGGAGGCCGGCTTCCTCGCCTTCTCGTTGAGGAAGGGGTGGTCGTCGCCCTCGATGGGGGGCGGTGCGCTCAGCACACGCTCCATGGCCGTGCCGACGTCCACGGCGGCGGCCGTGCGCATCTTCGCGACGCGATCGAGCACCCTCAGCACGTTCAGCTCACGGGGACCGCTCGCCGCGATTCGCCGTAGGTACCGGCCTTCGGAGCTGTAGACCGAGACCCTCGCCGCACACTCGCGGCGGAGCTTCTCCAAGAGCGCGTGCCCGTCCTCGTGCCTCGGGTCGAGCGGGGCTCGGAAGACCGTGGGGCGGCCGTCGGTCTCTTCGACCACGGTGAGCAGGACGATCGGGCGCTCCTCGACGACGACGAGTTGAACGAGCAGGTCGGCCACGTCGCCATCGAGGTCGGCCTTGCCGGCGGGGAGCCGAGCGAAGATCCGAATGCCGTCTTCTGCGATCATGGGGATCGCCTGAGCCCCATAGCGGGCCTCGATGAAGGCCGATGGCGGCGGAACGGTGGGCGTCGGCCCGGCGGGCTCCGGCTCCGGCTCTGCCGGCGTGGCGATGACGGTATTGGACGCCTCGAGCTCGTCGGACACCAGGTTCGCGTGCACGCCTGTGACGTCTTGGATCTCTTCGACGTCGGCGTCGTCGAGCTCCTCGATGTCGTCCTCGCTGGGTTGCAGAGACTCCATCACCATCTCGACGGCGCTCGAGAGATCCTCCGGCACGGCGGCTGGCGAGGTCTCGAGCGGCTCGAGCTCTTCGATCTCCTCTAGGTCGTCGAGCTCTTCGATCTCGTTGAGGTCTGCGAGCACCTCGGCTCTCAGATCGGTCATTGCTGGTCCGGGCGCGCTCACGACCTCTGCGTCGAGCGCCTGCGCGCCGAGCGTGTTCCCGTCCAGGACCTCGGCCATGACGACGTCCGAGGCGTCGTCGAGCACCTCCGCCATCTCTTCGACCTCGTCGTCGACGAGTTCGACGATGTCGTCGTCGGCCGCGTCGACGATCGCCGTCGCGCCCGACTCTGCGAGCTTGGTCAGAGCAGACTCGCGCTCCTGCATGATCTCCATGCGGGACTCGAGCTCCTGCTCCTGCATGCGCACGTCGGCACGCGCGGCCTCGAGCTCCTCGGCGTAGACCCGCAGCTCGTCCTCGCGGCGCGTCACCGCTTCGGCTCGGGCCAGCAGGCGCGCTTCGCGCTGACCGAGTGCGTCGGTCTTGATTTCGACGTCTCGGCTCGCTTCTTCGAGCTTTGACTCGCGCGCCGAGATGCCCGCGTCGCGTTCGCCGACCGCCTTCTCGCGCTCCGCGATCTCTCCGAGCGCTGCGCTCGCCGGCTTGGCCGCCAGGTAGGTTCCGAGCGCGGTGATGCCGACAACGACGGTCGCTTCGGCGGCGTAGCCGGGGATCGGCGAGTTGTCGTCCTCGGCCAACTCGATCAGCAGCTTGCTCCGCAGGCGAAGGAGTTCATGCCGCAACTCATTCGGAACCACGAGGGCGAACTTGTGCGCCTTGGGATCGTGATAAACAAATGGAATCGCGAGCTTATCGCCCGTCTCGAAGCGATGCAGCGCGCCCGCCAGGGCTGGATCCTTGAGGTGTGGATCGGTAGCTACGTTGACGCTATCGTAGACTTGAACCAAGCGAACGAACCCATTGGGCAGCGTCACGTGCACGGACCGCAAATGCGTCCGACCGCGCGTGCCTTCGTAGGCCGGCTCCTGGTCCTCGCTGCGTGCGGACGCGGCGCTCTGGGGCTCCGAGGTGACCATGCCCGAGGATCGGTATCACATATGCGCGGGTCATGGCAGCGTAGGCCGCATGCAAGAGATCCCCAAGGTGATCGAGGACCTGGCGCTCGGCGCGTTTCGGCTCGTCAAAGAGAAGCTGCAGATCGACCTCGACTTCACGGCCGAGACCCTGCCGCTGCTCGATCACTACCTGCTGAACCTGGCCGGTGAGGACGGGCGACTCGACGAGAAGATCGTCGGCGTGGTCGGGCCGTGTGCGGGCGCCTACTTCGGTGAGGTCGCGAGACGCACGCTTCCCGAGCTTCAGTGGCAGCTCCCCGACGACACGGAGAGCTACGCCGATTGGCGGATCGAAGGGGTCAGGGCTCCTCTCTCCTTCAACCCCATCGGCGTCGCGCTCGAGGCGATTCATGGCGAAGCGCTCGCCGAGTGGAACGCCCACCTCTCCTTGCCCGCGGCGGAGCGCGCGGCCGTCGACCAAGCGCTCGCGCAGGCGGGTGGCGTTCGGGAGGATGACTTCTTTCGCCTCGCGGTCCGGCACGAGGTGTTGGAGCAGGCGCTCGCGGTGCTCGCGAGGACCTAGCCCCGATTGAATGCCGCGCTAGCGTCGAGGGCAACGCCCGTCGCAGACCCGGTGAACGCCCGGCACCCGGACCGGGCGACCGCGCTGAACGACGGCGCCGTGGGGGCGGATCGAGCCCACCTCGTAGGTGCCGGGCCGGAGCCCCTCGAAGAGCCCGTGGGCGCCTTGGTCGACCCACCCGACCGCGATGCCGTTGATCGCGATGATCGCTCGGGTGGCGCTCTCGTTCTCGACCCGGAGCCCGTGCGTCGGCGCGTCATCGGCCGGTTCGTCGGTGGGGGCGCGCCCTCCGTCGAGGCGGGCCAGCGCTTCGGGCTCGATCCACGAGGAGGCCGTGGCGAACGTGATCGGACGCGGCCCGCTGCGTTCATCGGCCCGCAGCGCCGAACGCAGCAACTCGACGGGAACGCCGGCCGTCTGTTCGGCGCGCCAGAACCCCAGACGGAAGAGCCGCGGCGCCCCGAGCTCGCATCGGCGGTGCAGCGGATCGCGCTGTTCACCGGCGAACTCGGCGAGCAGCGCGCACATCAGCTCGCCAGGGTTCTCTTCATCGTCGGGCGGTCTCGCCCGGCGCGGGAAACCGTACCTCGAGAAGATGTGCAGCGCGGGACCGCGTCGGGAGACGATTCCGCCCTCGAACCAGTGGGCCAGTTGCCCGGGCTCCAGCGGCCGCCCGCCTTCGCCGTCGAAGAGGTAGACGCCGGGGCGGTCCCGTCGAAGACGGACCTCCGAGTTCGGCGCGACCGGCCATCCTGCGCCCACGAAGCGTGCCCTGAGGCGCTCGTGCGACACGTCCACGTGCAGCTCTGCCGCGGGGACCGCGACGGGCACGCGGCCGCTTCCGAGGCCCGTGGGCACGATCATGCGAACGCGGTACACGTAGCGTCGAGCGACGAGCGGTTGATCGTTCGAGTATTCGTCGTCCCCGTGGCTCGCCGCGATGATCGGGGCGGGCGCGTGGTCGCGCTGCGGGGGCCGAAACGGTCGGTTGGAGATCGCGGGCGGGCGATCCTCGGGGTCCGGAGGCGCATCCTCCACCAAGATCTCGGCTTGGGTCGACTCCTCCTCGTAGACCTCGCGGGGCGGTTGGACGGGCTCCGCACACGCGAAGACGAACACCATCGTCAGCGCGCCGATCCAGATTCGAGGTGGCCCTCTGCGGGGGAGGTCCCCCCCGGCTCTCACGGGAGGCGGTCCAGGTCGAAGCGGAAGAAGCCGTCGGCGGGGCCCTGACTCGCGTCGCCTGCCACGACCGCACCGCCGATGATCCCCGCCGCGAGAACCGCCGCTCCGCCGACGGTTGCCAGCCAGAACCACCACTGTTCGTAGATCTCGGGCTGGCGGGCCACGATCTCGGTGGTGTCCTCGGGAGCCTCGATTCCGCCCTCGAGATCGACGCCCTGGTAGAGCTCGACCGCGACCTCTGCGGCCTGATCCATGCCCGCCTCATCCACCGTCAGCGTGGCCTCTTGGCTGGCCTGAAGGTGCTGCGTACGCATGTGATAAAGGTAGAGCTGCACGTGCACGCTGCTGCCCGCAGTGGGGCGGATGACGCCGATGATCAGCTGTTGGGTGCCGAGGATGTGGCCGACGCTTTGAATCGTCTCTTGAGCGCGGGCTTCGCCCAGCTCCCCGCGCAAGTGGTTCTGCACGCTCTCCGAAGCGATCAGCTGGGCCCTCGGGTTCGCGTCCAGGACGATGCGCTCGGTCGTCTCTCGGGCCCCGCGAACCTCGGCTCTCACGATCTGCTTGAGATGGTTGATCTCCTTGACGGTGACGTAGTGTCCCCCCGCGAGCAGTCCATCGGCGCGTACCGGAGACGGACCATAGCTGCGCCCGTCGATGTAGACCTCGGCGCCCGGAGGCTCCGTCTCGACGATCAAGGTGCCGCGGCCCCCGTTGATGGTTCGCAGCCTGACGCGGTCGAAGATCTCGCGCGACTCCGGGCCGTAGCGCTCCTCGTCGTATTCGAGACCCTCGCGGAAGGCGATCACTTCGCCCATCCGCGTCTGGCATTGGCGACGTTGTCCGGCACGGCAGCGTCCGACCGCGCTGAGCATGTAGGCATCCACCAGCTGCGCTCTGGGCACGTGCAGTAGGTACCGCTCGAAGAGCTCCACGATCTCATCGGCCCGGGCAAACGCGTAGGCCGCGTCCCCCGTGCGCACCATGTCGGCGATGGGGTCGAGGGTCGACTGGGCGTCGGCGATCTCTTCGATGTAGGGCTGTTGCGTGAGCGCGTCGACGGGGTGAACGAAGCGCACCCCGTCTACGTTTCGGATGCCCCGACGTAGGCCCATCGAGATGATGGCGCCCTCTTGGATCGTCGCGCCCGCTTCGTAAACGAAGATGACGGACGTCGAGCGCTCATCCTGGGCCGAGGCCGCGCTGGGCACGGCGAGCGCCAGCGAGAGAAGAAGCAAGGGTGCATTGCGCATGCTGAGGTTACTCAAAATCGGATGACGACCTGTCCGCCCATGTCCTGGCCGAGCGGCGGACCCTGGGTGGCGAGCGGGACGGCGATGGCGGCGGCGATCCCGCCAGCCACGAGAATACCGATGACGGTCCAGAACCAAGGCTCCTCGATGATCGGCGTCGAAGGCCCATCGTCGGTTTGCTGCTCGGGCGTCGTATTGAAGGCTGGAATCGCCTCTTCGTCCGCTTCCTGGTTGGTCGAACGAAGTGCGGCCTCGAAGGCCGCCGCGACCGCGCTGCTCACGTGGTTCTCGAAGTCCCCGATGGTTGTGCCGTAGGTCTGCTGCCCTCGAACGAGGCGCCGGCCGCTCTGCACGTCGAAGAGGAGGAGCTCGAGCGTCACTTCGTCGCCCCCGGCGGCCGAGACGCGAATGACACCGATCTTGTCGACCTGCAGAAGGGTCGCGATGGTCGAGATCGCGCCATCTCCGAGGTCGTCGATCGGCGCGCCAGGCAGCTCGTCGAGTGCGTCGGCGAGCCCTTCCATCTCGGGCGCATCGACCAGGTAGGCGCTCGATTCGGCGGGACCACGCCGCCCCACGTTGACGGTCTCCACGAAAGGAGTCGCGCCGGGCCGGGTGACGCGGACGACGTGTTCTCCCATGACGAGGCCCTCTACGGTGAGCGGCGTCCGGCCGCGGGCCAGGAAGTCGACGTAGGCGATCGCACCGGGCGGGTTCGAGTCGATGGTGATCCGGCCCCGAGGACGGCGGGCGTCGCGCGGCCGCGCACGGGTGTAGAGCGTGATCACGTCCGGCGGGAACGTGTCGGGGTCGGGCTCGATGAACGGCATCTGCGTGTGCAGGCGCCGGAACACGGCGGTGGCCTCGCGGGCCTGTTCGTTGAACGCGTGGCTGGCGCCGAGGTAGAGGAGCGCCTGCCCGAGATCGCCCGGATCCTCGAGCGCCGACGAGGCAGCGTCGAATCCCTCGACCGCCCCGACCAGCTCCTCGATCGCCTGATCGAGCTCGAGCTGCAGGTAGGCCGCGCGGCCAGCGTCGAGTTGCTCGCGCGCTCTCTCGAGCACGCTCAGCGCCGAGTCGTCGTAGCCCAGAAAACGCTGGTCGGGCGTCTGCCAGTCGATGCCTTCGATCCCGCGCAGCGACGCCCGGGCCGCCGCCCCAGCCCGCGTGGCGACCGCGTCGAGGCCGTCGTCCATGGGGACCGAGACGATGTAGACAGGCGGATCCTGTGCGAGGGCGCCCGAGGGCACGAGCGCGCCCATGAGTGCGGCGCCAAGTGTGAGAGCCGTAAGTTCAAGCCTTCGAAGCAACACGTTGGAGATCCTCCTGGAGCGCGACCAGCGTCGGGTCGCCCTCGAGCGCCTGGCGAAGCTGTGCCTCGAGCGCGGCGCGGTGAGCCTCCGGGAGCCCAGAGGCGCTCCCGAGTGCACGCTGCACCAGCTGCTCGATGGCGGCGTCGGCCGTCAATCGACCGGACGCCAAGTCATTCTCGAGCCCACCGACCGCGGACGCCTCGGGAGCCGCGACTCCGTCTTGTGCGCTCGTGCCGTCAACCATCGCCCCGAAGGCGCCGCTGGCGCCCTCGACTTCGGCCGAATCGCCGGAGCTTGCGCCGACCGCGTCCTGCGAAGCAGACGGATCGCCGGGGGGTTTAATGGGTGTGCTCATGCTGACCTCCTGGAGAATATCGAACGCCCTGGAATTCCCGCAAGGGAGACCGCGGCGTCTTGGAGGTTCATCGGAGCTCGCGCCGGCGAGTTTCCTCCCAATGTGTAACCGGCTCGCCTTGACACCCCCCGCCCTGCGTTTCTATACGTGTTAATGCACTCATTCCCAGGAGTTGTGTGCTTTGAGCGAGCCGGTTCGCAGCCAAGACGCCCCCCCGCGGCCCCTGACGACAGGGGACTTGGCGCGCGCCTGCGACACGACCGTGCGAACCGTGCGCTTTTATGAGGAAGCCGGGGTCCTCGTGCCGACCTCGCGAACGCCGGGCGGACATCGCCTCTTCAGCTCAGCGGAGCTGCAGAAACTGCGCTTGATCGTCGATCTCAGAGAGGCAGGGCTCTCTCTTCAAGAAATTCGGGACCTCTTTGCTCTCAAGCAGGAAGTGCCGACCGCCGCGAAGGCCGCGGCCGCGATGAGTGAGGCGCTCGAGGATCGCATCGACCAGATGCAGAAGCGGATCGCCGTCCTCCGTCGCCTCCGCGAGGAGTTCGCAGCGACGATCGCAGTCATCGACGAGTGCAAGCGATGTGACGGTTCGGCGTATCCGAACGAGTGCGGCGACTGCGACGTGATGAACCAACCGGACTTGCCTCGCGCGATGCGGCTGCTCTGGCGCTCCTGAACCTTCCCGGTAGGAACTGAGCCTTCCGTGACAAACCCCGACGCGCCGGCGCCGACCGCCGAAGAGCTGCGTGAGCTCCCTGTCTTTCCGTTGCCCAGCGTGGTGCTCCTTCCCGGGGGGGTGCTGCCGCTGCACCTCTTCGAGCCGCGGTACCGGGAGATGATCTTCGAGACCATCGAGGGCGGAGGCACGCTCATGGCCGTCGCGATGTTCGAGCCCGGCTGGGAGCCCGACTATGAGGGCCGTCCCGCGATTCGTCCGATCGCCGGCTTGGGTCGCATTCGGGCACACCGCCAACACGCGAACGGTCGCTGGGACATCCTGCTCGACGGCCTCGTGCGGGTGGAGCTCAGCGAATTGCCGCCGAACCGCTCGTACCGGCTCGCTCGCGCCGAGGTCATCGCGGACCGCATCTCTCATCCGAAGGTCGTCGAAGAGGCTCGCTCGGGCGTCTTCT
>Ga0114933_10002804_pt1 | contig 17622 bp, 35 predicted proteins | sample 4SBtaG_FD_89691 | JGI IMG/M metagenome (GOLD analysis project Ga0114933, IMG submission 89691) | Deep subsurface microbial communities from Kolumbo volcano to uncover new lineages of life (NeLLi) - 4SBTROV12_W25 metaG | ecosystem: Environmental > Aquatic > Marine > Volcanic | place: Kolumbo... | reverse complement strand
CAATACGCCCTAGTGAGCGTGAACCTCTATCAAGAACCTTTAAAGCTCCGCTTGCTAAAGCCTTCCCTGCTGCCATAAAGGCCTGTTTTTCTATATCAGTCTGTAACATTATTTGTTTATCCTTTGTTTTTTGTATTTGTTTTTAAATATTTACTTGCTAATCCTGTAGCTGCGAGCGACGCTCCTACAATACCTATAGCTTTTTTGTGGTTTTTTAAACCTTTCGCTATACGTTTTAGTTTTTCACCCACGGCATTAGTTTTTATTGGCTTGTCCTTAGGCACATTCCCAGACATTTCATTTATTTTAGCTTTGGCATATAAAGGGTCTTCAAAAGTAAGGGTCCCGTTCTCAGTATATGTCTTTGCTACTTTTTCCATTATGTATGCTGCTTTATTCATTGTTTTTCCTTCTTTTATATTTATTAAATGCGTAGGCTGAAGCCCCTACAGCTGTGGCTCCTGCGACTCCTGCTCCTACTCTTTTTAAGGCCCTTATATTTTTTAATTTCCTTATCTTTTTTAATCGGCCTGCTCGCTCATGTCGCCACTTCTTAAGTGCATCCAGTCTCTCCTGTATACGACGACTGCTTTCAGCACTAGCTTTCTCACGTGCTTTAACAACTGCCTCCCTCCCTTTATTATACAAGTTTTTCTCATTTTTTACCACAAGTTCTTCTATTCTTTTCTGTCTAGGAGTGATCCTAGGAGGTGTGGCTATAGTGTACATGTAACCATTTCTGTGAAGTCTTTTTCCTTCTCAAGAGGGGCCTCTTGTTTTTTCTCTGAGCCGCCTTAAATCCCTATTTTCCAAAGAGAGCTCTACTGGTGCTGTTTCCCCATATCTTTTATGATACTTTCTGCGCTGCCTCATCGATTCTATAGTAAACTTAGTAGGTTTATTCCCTGCAGGGCCACCTGGTCGGTGAAATATTCTATTGGTTGGATTCCCTAGGTTTTCACCAAATACTGTGAACCTTTTTTGTCTTTTAGGGTCCTGCTTATAATATCAATTAAAGGCATTATCAATATTAACGTCTTGCATCAGGTTCAAGTGGTACAAGTTTTTCATATTTTTACTACTATATGCCAGCTTTTCCATTATATGTTCTGCTTTATTCACTATATTCCTCTTCGTCGGGGGTTTCTTGTAAACTGTCCCGCATTTTTTTACACTGTTTTATAGTGTAGTTTTTATCATATATGAATTGATAGCAATTATCATCTAACAGCTTATATACCCGCTCAATTGGAATAAAGTACCCCATATGCGTTATAGCGTCAGCTGAAAATCCCATAGGCTGCACACTAATACGTGAGGGTATTCCTATAAATTCATATTTTTTTCTACTTTGTGACCATCTAAATATAGCCCCGCCTGAATTACCAAAAATTGTCTGAGCACTGGACATTCAGTACTTATAATGGTCTATTTCGTCGTCCATATAAGATATGTGGCCTTCTGATGCAATCGGGGGATGCCCTAAAGAGGCTCCCACTGCAAATACTTTGTCGAATATATGTACATTATTTATGTCTTCCGAAGGAAATAGCTCCGCCACATACTCATACTCATTTTCTACGTCTCTAACGCGAAGAAGAGCCCAATCTTGGCCTCCATCTACTTCACTATATGCAACAATGTCAGCTTCTACTGCAAAACTGCCTATATTATGAGAGTAATTGTTATACTTAAAAAATTCCACAAAGACTGTGTCTAAGGATTCCGTGTCCATTTTACGTTTTTGTATCGGATTCCACTTTTTTGATACTCTAATAGCCTCTGATATTACGTGATGATTCGTTAATACATACGTGTGTACTTCTCCGTCTATTTTTTTAGAGAAAACTACAGTCCCGCTACCACCTGATCGGCGAGTTCTGACTCTAACTGCTGGATAAAACATTTCTTCGTGCTTCTGCTTGATATTCTTCGCGATTGCCATATTATGTCTCCTTAGTTAGCGTTTAGTTCCGGGGGCATATGCCGTTTGGAAATTTTTTATTTAATATAAGCTTTATTAGGGCAAGTTTCAAATAAAAAAAAACAGGATTTTAAGGATTTTAGGAGTTTTCATTTAAAAAAAGTGGTTTTACTTAGTTACCATAATAATTTCTAGACATTCATTGGCCTATTTATTCATCGCCCCCCCCCATTTCATTAAATCTATGTAAGGCACTTTAAAATTTTTCAAAAAAATTTCTATATATGCTTTTTTTACTCAAAAAAAATTTTCTAAATACCGGATTCTATATCAGGTACAAAATTACACCCGAGACCTGGTCTTTGTAGGGGGATGGTGTATGGAACCTAATCTCTAAAGATTGAGTTTGACCCCTATTTTTACCGTTTTTTAGGTATAAGAATAGTGATGCTTTAGAGGACTGAAACAATTTTTAGTCCTGCATCATTTTTAGTATACTATAACATTAGGAGAAACAATGGATAATTCATTAAATAGAGACAACGCTGCTGATCAGGCACTTTTCGTAGCATTCGCCACACTAATTGGGGTGGCAACAATTAAAGGCATAGAATACCTTGGAAAAGGTGTAGATGCCTTAAGTGCAAAAGTTAAAGAGCGTCGTGATCCAAATAAAAAGGATTAAAGAAAGAAGTTTTGTTATCACTGGACTGAGGGGCGGATTATTTTCCGCCTCTCCCTTCTTTTTTACATTAAAAATTTAGTTCCACTCTATGTCATCTATAGAGCTTGCTAAGTGCTGTGCTCATTCTTCCTGTTTTAGCGTAAAAGCGCCCCCTTCATCTAAGGATAGCGTCGACCCAATCAGCCTAAAAGCCGATTCTTTATCTAGAACAACCGGCTCACCGTTTGCTTCATAAGAAAGGTCTGCTTTATCTAAATAACTGTCAAAAAACAAATCAAAGTCTATAGCATTTTTATATAACTTTGTACTACTTACTGCTATGCGTAGAGAGGCTTCCTCAGGCACCTTATGTAGTGCTCTAACGAAAATAAGCCTTTTGGCCGCTAATTTATCTATATGTAAGGGTCCTTGTAACATTTTCTACAAAAAACAGTGGTTTATCTCAAAAAATCAATCCGGATGGATATGATTCTTAATTCTTTTTTTATACTTTTGCTTAAAAATAGTCAAACTAGCTTAAATATTCTTTTTTCAAGACCACTAATCGTGACAAACCAGGGTATTTTTGGTTAACTTGCCTATTTTGATCTTTTGTGAACAGTTTGTAACTGCTGAAGTAAGAAAATTATATTGGCCAAGGACTGAGTCGCTCTAGATACTGCCGCTTCTGGTATTTGGCTTAAACCTAATCGACTTACAACCAATAGTTTTGATAGCTCCCCTAATACAGTAGAATACTGTGGTAAAAGCGCTACAAATTCTAGAATATTATCTTTGTTCATTAATCCTAGTGAAAGCACTGCATCTACAGTGCCTTTATCCGAAATTACAGCTGCTTCTTTGATTAAATCGGTTAATATGCCTATTTCTGCTGATTTTTCTAAATAATGTCCTTCTACAGTAGCTGCTAACTCCTGAACACTTCTAGGAGATGTTATATTACTATAAAAGTCTACTGTTTCATTATTTAAGATAGTCGCTATTTTACTTACTTCGCGTCGATCTGCATTACAGTGGATTGCTGTCCAGATTGCCTCATCTAAACTTAAGTCCCTTATTGGGTGCGTAGCTGCATATTTAGTAAACTCAATTCCTTTGAAATTGTAGAGTCCAGCAGAGTCTTTCGTAAGTGAGTGTGTGGCTACCTTTACAGCAGGTTCCTGCATTTGAGCTGTTCCTTCTAATTTTAGAAACTGTGCGTTACCTGGAATATAGTATGCGGATTTTTCTGTATCATGTTTTATAAATGTGCTAGATTTTGTCTTAATCGGGTAATAAGCTACCTTTTTAAAACCATCAAAAGTCATAATTTTCCATTCACCTACAGCAGCTGTTTTCTGCATGCTAATGATCTCGAAGGGATTAGTTGCTTTTGAGTCGATAACAAACGTACCTACATCGCCAACCATAGGATCAGCTCCCTCTACTGAAGTGCTGAACTTCTGCTCTGTAGTATCAATAGAAGAATCGATTACTTTATAATTTGCTTTCTTATCTATAAATAAGGAGTTGCTCGAATCCATGATAGAAAACATTCTAGCTTCTTTTATATTCCCGTGCTGTATTTGAGATTCTAAGCTTCTGGTTGCTATTTTTATATTATCAGCAAAGTTTTGCTCTAAGCTGTTTTCAGCTATTTTGTCTTTGAGGCCTTCAGCCTCAGACTCACTGACAACAGTTTCTCACGTATGTCCCACAGCTGAATTAGCCTGCTTTACTATGCGATTACCGAAAGTATCGGAATAAGTATATTGTCTGTCAACATCTAAATTTCTTATAAAGCTTTCAATCTCTGTTTCAGCAGAAGTTGCTTTTTTATTAGCCAGCTTCTCAACAACATCCCAGTTACCGTTAGAGGCAAAAGAAAGCTTAATAGCGTCATCTCCATTAATATTCTTTAAAAGACGTTTAACGTCTTTAGAGTCAACATGCTCTATCTGATCTATTAACGACGCATACTTAGCTGGGCGTATTTCACTGGCATTTCCAGGCATCGTGTGAGCAGTATCTGTTGGTGACATTTGCAAGGAAGGTGAGAAAAGCTCTAAGCTGGATTTAGCCGGAGATTTTGTGATCCCTTTAAATGGGCTAGGGTTGCTTAAGATCTCCTGTAAACTATTTTGGTTTAAAGGCATTGCAGTATCTCCGAACATTATTACGTCTAGGGGATACAAATGGAAGTCATGTATAATTACTGGGACTGAGCCGCCTAGTACTTTTAAGGTACCGACAGCGTAGCCTTTATCGGGCTCTTTCTTGGTCCAGACTAAAGTAATGCCTTGGTTTTGTAACACTGGATATGTTTCTAAAAACCTACCAACTACGCGTTTAACCCAGGTTGTCTGATCCTTGTCTAAATAGACCGACGCAGTCTTTTCCTCTTCAAATGTAATCGGGTCTATGAACAAGTTATTCATTTTATTAATCTCCGTTTTGTTTTAATTTATATTGTTTTAATTGTGTATGACTAAATATAGCATTCGTGCTGGTTTTAGTCAAGTTATTTATTCTACCCCGTCTGCTGCCCCTTCAAGTATTGTGGCCACTGCTGCCTCATAATTTACTTTAGAAAGAGCCCACTGTGCTTTAGCCGCTGTGATAGTGGCTGCCATAGCTACGTGGCCTGCCACAAACTGAGTAGACACTATCGCCCCACCATCTGTAGGGACAGGGATAGGCACTACTAAAGATAAGGAGGTGGCCGCACTATCAATAGAGGTAACTACAGCATCTACAGCATCTACTAGTGCAGACGTCGCGTCTTTTAGTGCTATAAGCTGTGTCTCTGCCTCACTAGTCTGTAAGCTACTCTGTATATGATCTACTACCCTGTCTGCCACAGTACTGGCTATCTGATCTACTAATAATTTTGATGGCGCGTCGTCGGCGGTATTGAATACAGTCGGGTGTACTATGCCTCGAGCATTGGTGGGCATTAAAGCTGCGCCCGCTTCGTGGGTTTCTGCCGTAGTTGTCCGTATGTTAGCTAGATCGCTATATATTTGCTGATATAATGTATTTTTATTTAGTGCCATAAGTTACTCAGATTTAAATCCATTGGTTAAGAAAGGCAAGGCATTCTGTACATTAAAAGTGGCCAGTGTTGGAGGGAACATTGGAACAGGGGCTCCCATATTGCCCAGTCCTCACATCCCTGTAGATTGTGAGAACCATGTAAGAAAGTGCTCTGTCATTAATTTAGTTCCATTTATATTCACACCAGTAGCTCCTATAGTCATGGTAATAACTGGATTAGCTAAAACTATCTCGGAAGGCCCTACTGTGATAGAACTTACTCCCCCCGCACTTAATGTTATGGTTCCATTACTAAGTGTTAGCGAATCCGCAGCATTTGCTAATATTACATCCGTAGCGTTCTGGGTAATGGTAGTTGCCCCTGCAGAAGCAGAGCTTACTATTTCACCATTATTTAAGGTTACATTGTCTAGAGAATTGCTTAATGTTATAGTTCCGCCAGGGGTTGAGCTGTTTTCTAAAACCACCGAAGTAGTTTTAGTTGATTGGTATGTGTTTGTCAGCTCTATCTTATTTCCTGTGGGTGAATCAGACATTTTAAAATCTTGTAATGATAAATTAGCTGTACTGTCGCGCTTTAATTGTATGTGGGGGTCAAGGGCGTTAGTAGCCGATTGTATTGAGAAAGTATTTGTTGTTTGAGATCCTAAATGGTACAAAGACGTAAGATGTGAAGTTGTGCCGGCTACGTCTGTAAGGTAGGATTGTTCATAAGAATCGTTTAATACACTGGCTGCTTTAGACTCGATCATCTTATAATAGTGTCGGGTATCTTGAGCTGTCCCTGTTCCACCATATTGCTCCGTAACTCACATCCCTGTTTGTAGAGTATCCCTAGAATGTACGTGGAATCTCCAAAGACTGTTAGATAGATAAGAGGTGTTGGTTAGTAGCGAGGGGCTTGTGAGAGCTCCAAAACTTTGCGTGTACTGCTGCATTGCGTCGGTGTTTTCTGGGAAAGCAAACTCATAGCCCTTTCCTTCACCCATTGGGTCTATTACAGGAGTTCCTAATGGGGCTATATTTTCTCCTAAACCATCATATATCTGAGTCCTGTAAATTTCCCCTTGAACTGTGTCTTTTTCGAGCAATCCCGGCACAGGCGCAGATTCTACGCCACCTATAACGCTTTTTGTAGCCCAATCCCCTTGAAATTTGCCAAAACGGCTTAAATACGTCTGAGCATCTCCCAAAACATGTCTTTTGGCCCTTTGATCAATAATAGTTCCGCCAGGCTCATAATCAGCAGTGGATCAAGGGTGATTAGCAGCTCTGTACCCTAACTTAGTCTGGGTTATAGTATCTTTAGTTAAATATGTGGCTGGATCGGTGGTTTGTCGAGTATCTACCTCATATTGGTGGTGCGAAGTAGGAGGAGAGTTCCAAAAAGGGTTCAAAGTAGCTGACCCCGCCTTAATAACTGTCTTATTAGTATATCCTCTAATAGGGTCCGGAGTTAAAGGGCTCGATTCTACTGTCTCATTTTTATAATCTTGGAATCCTGGATTACCGGCCAGTTCATAATAAACCTCTAGGTGATCTGTCCTTTCAGACAGCCCTGTTTTGCTATCATTCTCAGTATAGTCCTCATAACGCAAGCCTCCTGCAAAATCTTGCGTGTATTGTTTTGACCCCAATATAATTTCTTTATTTGACCCATTTACTTCTAAGTTAGCAAATATACTAGAATGCATTCGCAGTAAGCCTTGAGGCGCCACAGTAAAAATGGATTTGAGCTTACCTCCTATTTTTATAGTGTACTCGCCTTCTTTGACCCTAATCGGCGATAGCCCTCCAAAAGGATTTGTTTCTCCAGAAGTTGTATAAGTGAGGATTTGATAATATGCGGATGTGGGATGTCACGCTACGATACACTCTTGTTTAGGAGCGGGTATCGAAATCATCCCGCTTCCTGTGCTTGAGGTGGCAATACCTGTCGGAGGGTAAGCCTCTTGGGCTATTGACTCGTCAGGCTCATTGATATCCCTTACAAATATTTTGATGCCTTTCCAAACACCGTCTTCCAGAACCTCTTCAACCTTGGTAACTATTCCTCTAAAAACTCTCCAACTTTGGTCATATATGCTCATTGCTTTCATGCCTTAATATACGGGTTATACGCAGCTAAGTCAATTCATAATAAGTTGCGTTAAAGTGTAATTACGGCTATATTTAATAATAGGGTTTTTTGAACCATATTTTTATATAAAATCCACCGAAAACCCTTAAATCATGCTTTTTTAGTATAATATCTTTTTATTTTTATTTTAGGTATAAGAAATATGGTGAAATTAGTTTTACCATACTGTTTTAACAGGCCCAGCCAATAATTGGCGAGGATTAGGTCGCAAATTATTCCTAACTTGCTAATTATTACTGATAATGCAGGTTAGGGCATCAAAAGCCTATTATTGTTTACATTAAAAATATCGGAGCTTCTAAATGGACACTTTAAACGAGATTTTAACACATAAGGACTTAAAATATCTAGCAGAGCTAGTGCAAGCTGCCAAGATTTCAAAGAAAAGCGCTGAATTATCAGAAGTAAAGCTTTTCTTACTAAACTTTCAAAAAGAATTCCAAAAACAAGGGCTAGATGCGGCACACATAGCCTACGCATTGGTAAAGGAGTAACACATGGCTCGATTTACAAGAAAACCTGCAAATATAAAGGGAAAGATGCAGCCTGCTAAACAAAAGTGGGATTTAAGCACTAACGCAGTAGCAATTCCTTATTTACTGGTTCCACGAGCTGGATTTGCAAGAAGGACGAGCAGGCAAGTACATTTCACAAGAAAAACCAAGTACTTATGCCCAGCATGCAAAGAACCTCTTATGTTTTCAAGAACTTGGAGTAAAAAACCACAAAGATTGGAAATTTTAGTGCCAATTTGTCAGAATAAATGCAATCTTGCGAAAAAATGGTTCAGCGCAGCGAATCAGTTACGATCCCCCTTAAAAAAACCGGGTGAAATAAAAAAACTTTTGAAACCTGCTACTTATGAAGACATAAAATCACCAATGCCTTTTTAAATGAAAACCACTTTTTTTATTTGAAAACTTCAAAAACTTCAAAATCTTACTACAATTTTACTACAAGGGTAAAAATCGTTCTAAGTAACAAGTTTTTCAAGCACTTAGCCCATATTTGGGACCATATTACTACAAGAACTACAACTTTGACAACAAGAGACAGATCCAGGGGAATATTTTCTCACTGACTCTTATAAATTCTCACCAGAGTCTCTCTAGTACTATTTCTTGTAGTTTCTGTAGTAATATAGTGTTTTTTCTTTATAACTATACTATTTTATTATAACTTACAACTACTACAAAATTTAAAAATCTTTGTAGTTTCTTTGTAGTTTTTGTAGTTTTTAACCACTCATTTTTAATAACTACCTAGCTTATTAAAGAAAACAACCACTTTTTTATTTTAGCAATTTTTTTGATTTACTACATATTTAACCCACTTTTTTTAAATAAAAGTGCAACCCACTGTATTTACTACAAATTCAGCTACATTCGTATCACCCACAAGAACGCACAAAAACCAATCACCTACAGACCGGTTAACTCGCGCTGCGCTGGGCAAAAAACGAGCATGATCCATATTTAAAATGCGGGAATTGCGCCGCAGTTACACAATTACACACTAAATATTATATAACTAAATATTACACAATTACATATTACACAATTACACACTAAACATGAAGGAGAAATATATACAATGTCTGACATAACGACCGGCAAGATGAGTCGAAGCGAGACACTTCCCAAAGTGGGGAGAAAGACAAGAGTACCTTACTTAGCTAATAACCTGACAGCTAAAGAAAAGAAAAGCTTATTAAATCAGCGAGCCTCTTTGACTAAAGAAATTAATTCTTTGAGACGAAAACTCACAAAGATAGATAAACGATTAAAATGGAATGACCCCTTATGGAAAAAAACACAGTAAAAAGTAAAGAGGGCTTCAAACCCTTTAAGGATAAAGAAGAGCATGAAGAAGCCTTGCACATCTTATTGAATATGCTGCCAAAAGATAAAAAATCCTTTTTACTAGCATATTTATGGAGATTACAGGCAACTTTGCGGGGAACGGCCAAGGAGGATTCCTAATGGACAAGACCAAGATTATAATAACCATATCAATACTATTAGTAGTACAGGTAGCAATATGGTATCAACTAAACGGCCAATTAGTATGGAAATGGTTCAAAACCCATCCAGCCTTTTTAAGCTTATTAGGTGTTCCCATTTCCTATGCCCTGATTACGGCTACACGAATAGGATACGAGGGCTTCGGAGCTTTATGGCCTATAAAATTACTAAGCTTCTCTCTTGGAATGATTTCCTTTCCTATAATGACATGGATAATGTTGGGAGAAGGCATAACACTTAAAACCGGAGTATCTATGACTCTCGGTCTAATCATAATGATAATACAGGTGGTACTATGATAGAACAAACAGGAAGTGAGTTTATAACAGACGCAACAGGGGCAATGACTTTAATACATATTAAAGACACAAATGCTTGTGAAGATTGCGGAGAGTCATTGTCTGAAAAGGCTTTGAATAGAAAAGATGAAGGGGACGTTACAGGAGCTGCAGATCACTGCAAAGAGCATTTAATGCGATACCCTGGACATTCTATAAAACCTATTTGGTGTGAAAGTTGCGGACAGCTGGAGATGTATCAAATTAAGCTAATAAAGCATATGGGCGGTTCAAGGCGTGCCATTGTTAAAAATTAACGGGAGGCGTTATGGAAACAGTATACACTTCTAGCGATGGTACAGAAAAAGACATACAGGCAATGCCTACAAGATACTTAAAAAATGCCATTAATAAGCTAAAGCGCCGGTCAGAATACCACACGGATAAAGATCGCGAAGTGTTGGGTGCATTAACTTGCGAAATGAACTCTAGAAATTTAAGAAAAGACATGATGGATACGGGTGAATTTTGGATAACTGCTGACAAGGAACTACTAAAAATAAACGAATTACAAGACAGCCATCTGTTAAATATAATAATACACATAACAGGGCTTCAGAACATACATATAACAAAAGAAACCTTAGATACTTGGGAAAGTGGGTACTACAAAATAGGCAAAGAGTATTGGAGGATGAAAATGGAATTAATTAAAAGGAGTTTAATATGACCAAAGAAAAGAATGAGACTAGTGTTCTCAAAAAAAAGAATGAAATTAAAGTAGAGCTGCTAGACATAGCGCCCTACATGGATGAACGTCCTATAACTGAAGAGGTTTTAGAAGAGAAGCAATTTGAAAAAGTAGAAGTTACTGCAGGGGAATCTGGAGGAGACTCCTTCCATTATTATACGTATAATTTTTTTCCTGATAAACCTTATAATGATTTAGCTTTAATATCCACGAAAGATGAAGACGGAAATTTAATAGTAACATTATTTCCTTATGAGTACCCTATATTTAAAACAGCTGGCGGGATAGCTATGATGCAGATATCTCTGCAGGGAGAGTAGTATGTTAGAAACTATGCCAATAGACCCAGCACAAGATCCAGAACGTCGTGCCACGCAAGCGGGACCCGTAATGTTTGGACCTCTGTATGCTAGAGCTTTAAATGGGAAAACCAAGTCGTGGGAGGCATCCGTGTCGATGACTGCAGAAGGGCACGGTCGCATGACTTTTACTTTTGGATATATTAACGGAAAGAAACAAGTGCAAGAAAAAATAATAACTTCTGGAAAAAATATAGGAAGAGCGAACGAGACAACTCCTTATGAACAGGCTTGTAAAGAAGCTGAGAGCAAGATGAATAAAAAGTCAGATGCAGGGTACACTCAAACAGCTGTAGGAACCCCTTTACTGCCAATGCTTGCCCACTCTTATGATAAAAGAGCCCACAACATTTCATGGCCTGCTTATATACAACCTAAAATAGATGGGGTAAGATGCTTAGTAAAAAGAGATGCTGATGGAACCATATCGTTGATGACTCGTAAAGGGAAAGAGATGACCCCAATGAATCACATCGTCGAAAGGCTAGAAAAGCTCTATGATCTAGCAGGGGATTTGAAAGATGATCTCTATTTTGATGGAGAGCTATATTCAGATACGCTGTCGTTTCAAGAATTAGCAGGCACTCTACGTAGACATGAAAATACTGAAGAGACTTTACAACAGATACACTTAGTTATTTTCGACATGTTTCAAGATAATACTCCCCGTGAGTTTGGATATCGTAAATCTATTTTAGATAACATTTTTTCATCTTTTGAAGGGACTGCTGTAAAGTTAATACATACTCGGGCTATTGAAGAGTTTGAGCTTGAAACAAAACTGCACGAGTTTCTAGAAGAGGGCTATGAAGGCATTATCATTAGAAATGAGAGAGGTCTTTATAAGAAAGGGTTTAGAAGTGCAGATCTTCAAAAGTGGAAAAGATTCCAAGACGATGAGTTTATGATTATAGGATATAGACAAGGCACAGGAGTAGAAGAGGGATGCGTTATATGGGAATGCGAAAGCAGTGAACCGGAGGTTCCCAATTTTTGGGTAAGGCCCAGAGGAGACCATGCATCTAGAAAAGAGCTTTATACTCACGCAGAAAACAGTATAGGAAAACTTCTTACTGTCAGATTTCAAGAACTAACTACCGATGGAATTCCTAGATTTCCAGTAGGTATAACAATGAGGGACTATGAATAATGAGTAAAAATAAATATTATATAGCTGATTTTAATACCTTCCGCATAGACGGTGGATGGCAGCAGCTTTCAGAAGACGCTGTATTAGATAACTTATGGGTAAGCAATATACCCCATAATTGTGAAGATATACCCACCCCCAAGCTGTTTGATAAAAGAGGGGACGCTATGGAGTGGAAAGATAGAGTACAAGCACAGTATAACGCAGACTGGCAAGAAAATAGCCACATACATAAGATGTATGGAAAGAGTAAGGCCCAATTTAAAATATATAAATATAAGGAGTCCGTAAATGACACTGAATGAAGCATGTAAGGCAGCAAGGGAATGCGGCCTAGAAACTATAGGAGAGGCAGTGGCTAATGTGGAACACATGGCCATGTCTTTATTTCCTTATAAAGATATCCCAAAAGAGATGTTAGAGGTATATGAAGACCCTGCGTGGAAACAATTAGATGTTACCGTAGACGATAATATAACTAAGGTATTAAAAAATGACTAAAACTAAAAAAATAGAAAAAGCGCTAGAACATTATTTAGCTAATATGTCAGGAGACCCTGAAATTGATAACTATGTAGTAAAAGCGCTTGAAGAGTACTTACCAAGGGAATACGGCGAGGGATATTCTACGGCTAAAAGAGAGCTAGAAGCCTTGGGGTATATGAATAAAGATGGATTTTATGCCGGCATGCTTGGAGAAAGTGCGCTAGAACTGCTTTCTGTATTTGCAGGGCAAGGCCACTCTGAAATGTCCGCTAGCATAACATCTAATGTTTTCGATAAACTATCAAGACACGAACCTCTTGGACCTCTTACAGGAGAGCCCGGTGAATGGGCTTCTCCTGACGGTGGGGACTATACACAAAACAATAGACTAAGTTCTGTATTTAAAGAAAAGTCAGGAAAATCATACTATTTAAATGCAATTACCTGGCAATGTGTTGACGAAGGATACGGGTGTGATAGTTTCTCGGGAAAATGCTGTGGAATCACTTCCAGGCAGTATATAAAAGAATTCCCCTTTACGCCTAAAACCTTTGTTATAGGAATAAATAGGGTCGATCATGGGACAAAAAAGCCCTCAGAGGAAAACCCCCATTACTATACTGGCATAAGTAAAGATAGCAAGAATCCTGACGCAGGTTGGGAAGAAACCTACTACTCTTATAAAATAGCAGATCCTAGCCAATTAGACGAAGTCTGGAAGTACTATGACAAGTTTAACTAAAACAGAGGCAGAGCTATTATGGCGTTTAATGCCTCCTTGGATTAAAGAGTGCGAAGAGGGGCTTGATCCCACTTTTTATGGCACGGGATCTTATGAAGGAGACCTTCTTATGCAACAAACAATAAGAAGACTTCTTCGCCGAGACAAAGAGGAAAAAGATGAGTAAGGAGTGTGACCATATTATAGGCCAACCCAATAATTACTATGACGGAATTAAAAGCTGGAGGATAAGCGAGATGGACGAGAGGATGGAAGATACCTACTTTCTATTCCCTTATTACTACCGTTATCATTATGATAAAATGTTTGACGATAGCCCGGACAGCGGGTTTAGTAAGTATGCAAAATGCCCTGAGTGCAAAGAGCCTTTAGACTGGAAGTCCTTACGAAAGCTTACATACAAGGGACCTATAGATAAAAAAAACTAATAAGTATGCATACGAAAAAGCGTACAGAAAGAAGTTTCCTAAAGGTAAGGACTGGGCAGAGCCTACTCCAAATCCTCACGGATTTTGTGGTCTAAATCCAGACTCATACCACGGAACGGAAACTATGGCAATAGATATAGAAATATATAACCAAGTGAAAAAGCACTTAGATATATGTGTTACATATATAAATCAAGAAGCAGCTGATGGCGGTGAAAGGGCTAAATTAATACTAAAAGAAATAGGAATAATTCAAGATGTCTAAAGAAGCAGTGATATGAAACCATACACCTTATTATTAAATAGGAGAAAGAATGAAGATGCCTATATGCCCATACTGTAAGACAGAGATGTATATATTTGACCTTGAAGCGTCGTATTATGATTATACAATCTGGAAGTGTAAATGTACAGAGCGTGACTTAAAGGAGAAGAATGAAACCACATAAAACAAGGTTATTATCTCAAGATGAGGCCCAAGTTGAGGCCCAAGTTGAGGTCCAAGATGAGGCCCAAGATGTAGGTGACAATATGGATGGGAAGATGCCTCAAACATATTGTTATTATTGTAATGACTGTGATGATGACTGGATAACAGATATAAAAGAAACGATCTGTACTCAATGTTTAGGAAATAATATAACAGAATTGGAGGAATAATGGCTGATTTTTGTACAATATGTGCCGAAGATATGGGTTTTAAACCTGATATTAAAATAGAAGAAGAATATAACCGATTAAATAATGGTAAGTATATTCCATGTTTGTGTGAAGGATGTACCTTAGACGCAATAGGTAAATCCGAAGATGGCGAACTTATACTAGGTAGATATGAATATAATAAATGGTTAAGTAAAAAAGAACATTTTAAAGAAAAAGCAGAAAGGCTAAATATATGAAAATACAGACACAATATGATATAGGGGACAGAGTATATACTATGTATTCTAATGAAATTATCATGTTAAAAATAGACGGAATACAAGTTGATTGTAATAATAATCATGCTAAAATAACTTATGAGGGCAGTAATGGTATGACCTACGGAACTACTGACTTAGTAATAGATCCTGATATATTAATAAGTAAATGGACTGAAACGCAATTAGAAAATATTGCAACAGGAAAAGGATTAATCTACGAAAGTCGACGATAAGGTAAGGATATTAATATGGATATTACAGAAATATTAGAAATAACCAGTGACGGTACTATAACAAATATGGACAATTTACATATAAATTATGTGGAAATTAAAGGTAATTACTCCAATGGTTACGATGGTTCATATATAGATGAAGCTGAAGTATGTGATAATGGTAAGTGGAGAGCTGCTACTGACGAGGACCTTAATGTATTAAATGAAGATGATACATTAGTATATGAAGCAGCATTAAAACAAGAATTTTAAACAAACAGGCATAACGCCGTAAATTTCGGGGGTAGAGCTTAAGAACCTTCCCTAAAAGCTACTCTACATGGGTAGAGACGATGCTAGGACTGGGAGTCTAGCCCCCCGACCAATTTGGAGATTAGCAATGGATAAATTAACAGAGAAGGAATGGACCGAGCTTATAAAAGAATGGTGCGCACAATATAATGGTGGAAAACACCAACGAGCCGGACAGGCATACATGAATGCTTTATTTATTATCAGAGAAGATTTATATAAACAATTAGCAGAAACGGAGGACGACTGTTTCTACGACGATAGCAAAATTATTAACTTTATAAGGAAACTAAATTAATGGATGTTACAACAATATTTCAAGAAATAACCAGTTACATAGATACTGTAGTAGGAGGAAACGAATTCGCATCCGGAATAATTCTAGGGGGAGTGATGGGGTCTCTTACTTATTTGGCTAGGTATATCCCTTCCAGGTCATTAGAACTGTTTCAAAAGCATGTTACCACGAGAATGCACTTTAACTCTACACAGCTCTCATTTCATTTAATCTTAGAGTATTTTGCTAAAGAGGGCCTAAGTGATTCTTCTAGAAGTATAAAAGTGGGAAACGGTATGTGGGGAGAAGACAGCAAGCAAACAAAAGAGATAGGTTATGGTACCCACTGGTTTTGGTTTAGAGGAATTCCCATAAAAATAGATCTTACTCAAGAAGACGGGTCGTCGGCTTCGTCGACTAGAATAAAAGAATTTATGACTATAACTAAGTTTGGACGTAGCCATAAATTGTTCAATGACTTGCTAGACGAAACTAGAGAGAAAAGAGACCTCACTAAAACTGCCTATAAACAGGGAGGCGACTATGAAGAACATATATGTAGCCAGCCTGTGCGGCCCTTTGCCTCTGTTATATTAGACAAGACCGTCAGAGACAGGTTGAAAACTACTATAGACTCTTTTGTTGGTAGAGAAGCGTGGAGTAAAAAACACGGCATTCCTTATCAGCTAGGCATTCTACTATATGGACCTCCAGGAACAGGTAAAACTAGCCTCATAAAAGCTATTGCTGATTATATGAATAAAGACATCATAATAGTAAGTAGTGTAGAGGAGCTGGAGCAAAGTAGCAAAGTAACTAAGGACATCATAGTTGCAGAAGAGATAGACACTTTCGGCTTAACTAAAAGGAAAGACAAAGACAATAAGAATGAAGAGTTTGTCGACATTGAGAAGACTGGTAAGGGCAGCCCGATAGTAATTGAGAAGTCAGGTTCCTCTGAAGATGAAAATAACTCATTTCAGAGTATGGCTGATGCATACGGTGCCCATGTTTTAGGAAAAGTGTTGAAGTCTTTAGATGGAATAATATCTAATCATGGACGCATAATAATTATAACAAGTAATAAAGTAGAGCAGCTTGATGCCGCGCTACTAAGACCCGGAAGAATAGATTTACAGTTAGAAATAGGATACTTCACTTTAGAAATGTTAGAAGACTTTTTAAACAAGTTTTATGATAACGTAAGTCTAAAGGGAAGGCGCATAAATAAGGATGTAATGGGAGCTAAAGTACAAAACGATGTAATACTTAAAGTACCTTTAGACGAAATTATTAATCGTTATACAACATAAAATAAAATTTAAAAGAGAGAGAGTAATACAATGAAAAATACAGAGTATGTAGGCTATAAAATAGGAACACCTGTTGATTTTAAACTTTTAGATAAAGTTTGTAAGTATTTAAATGAAGATAAAGATAGATTTCTAAATACTAATAGTGGTGAAGAAATAAATACTACACGTAAAAAACTTGATGACTTATTTTGGTCATTAATAGAATTGGCTGGTTATGATATTGATTCCTTAGATTTTTTAGATTTTGATTGTTTAATTGTTTTTAAAGATCATACTAATTATTTCTTTGGAATTGAATTCTTTTATGACGTAGGAATGCTTCAAAGATTTATAAATGTAGAAGAGGCTTATTATGATAAAGATGACTCTGTTTTACTAATTGAGTTTGATTCTGCTGAATTAGTTAAACAGCAAACAAGCTCAAAAAGAGCTGTTAAAGGTCTACGCCATTTCAAAAGATACCAATCAATAAAAAAGTTTGAAACTATGGAAGTGGAAAACATTGAATTAGGTAAGGTATATGTCTTTCCTAAAATTGATGGCTCAAACGCATCTGTTTGGTTAGATGGTGATGGT
>Ga0114933_10002801_pt1 | contig 17640 bp, 13 predicted proteins | sample 4SBtaG_FD_89691 | JGI IMG/M metagenome (GOLD analysis project Ga0114933, IMG submission 89691) | Deep subsurface microbial communities from Kolumbo volcano to uncover new lineages of life (NeLLi) - 4SBTROV12_W25 metaG | ecosystem: Environmental > Aquatic > Marine > Volcanic | place: Kolumbo... | reverse complement strand
CAAAATAAGCTTTCACCCTACTTAAATGGGCTTACATCCGCGGGTCGGTCTTCTACATTTTTCCTGACAAATTCGGGATATGAGGAGGGGGCTGGTCGTGATAGTCGTCGGGCCTTTGTTGCATACATACCTGATTTGTCTCAGAGGATAACTATCAGAGATGGAATGGAGTTACCTAACCCTGTATATGCTACGGATCGGGACGGAGTTGTTCTTCTAGAGGCAACCACTTCTACAGAAGCAGCAAAAAAAAATGGGCTTACAGTGGGTTCGATTGTATCCCTCGTACCTTATTGGACAGATGAGGTCCCTTTTGTTCGCGTAAAAATAGTTTCTACTTTTGATAAGGCGGACGAAGACGATAGTTATTGGCGTCTTGTTGATGGGATATTTATGTCTTCATATAAGCGAGGAACGGTTTCAGGAGAAGGTTTCGAGACTCTTCCTCTTTATATGTCCCAAGACGCATATATGAAAATTTTGGGCCCACTGCTAAAAGATATGGGGACTACGTATGGATGGTTGTTGGATGTAGACCTCAATAGTCTGACGGCTTCTAACGCGTCTACAGCGAAAAATGAAATCCTGTTGACGAGACAGGCTCTCAGTTCTGAATTGAACAACTTCTCCTTGATCACAGAGTTAGATTCATCGCTGGAGCAGTATGACAGTCGGATTTTGCTATCTAAGCTGCAAATGTTTGTAGTACTGATCATGATAACCGTGATAGTTCTTTACTATGTTTTCTCAATTTCGACTCTTGTAGTCGATCAGAGGAAATTTGAAATATCGCAGCTACGTAGCAGGGGTGCTACTTCCTTTCAAATATTGGCTGTGTTTGTGCTGGAAGGTGGGACTATATCCCTCGTAGCGTTAATATTTGGACCTTTGATAGCTGCAGGAGCGATAGGTCTCCTTGGATATACGCCTTCTTTTTCCGATCTTAGCGGAGGTGGACTTCTGCCTGTGAGAGTCACGGCCTTCGCCTACGGAATGAGTGCGATTGCGGGCATTCTGAGTTTCGCAGTATTGATCATCCCAGCTGTACACGCTTCTAAGGTTAATGTAGCTGCCCAAAGATCGGCATTAATTAGGAACACACAGCAATCTGTTTTCCAAAAATATTACATTGATGTAGGACTTCTATTTCTAGGTATTTTGTTATTCAGGCAGCTAATGGAACAGGGATCCTTGGCTGTAAAGAGTGCTTTGGGAGACGTTGCTTTCAATCAGGTTATGCTTGTTCTTCCTGCATTAATACTGTTAGCGCTGGCAATGGTCATTTTGCGGTTGTTTCCAGTAGTTTTAACCATGGTTGGCAGATTATTTTCTTCAAGAATGCCAGTGGGACTAATTCTCGCGATTTGGCAGATGTCCCGTAATCCATCAAGTTACTCGCGCCTGATACTTCTAATCATACTAATGACAGGTCTGGGTATATTTGCAGCCAGTTTTGGGGGTACTTTGGACAGGAGTTTTCAGGATCGTGAGCTTTATGCCGTTGGTTCGGACATTAGGATTACCTCAGTTCGATTTAACTCGGTTGGAAGAAGTCGATCTATGACCGAGGCGTATGAAAACTACAAACATATTGACACTGTAAGTCCTGTGTTTCGATATTCTGGACTAGACGTAACAAATAAATTCTTGGGGGAATCTGTTACGGTCCTAGGTGTTGATCCAGCGACATTTGGGGAAGTTGCTTTATATCGCGACGATTATTCCGATGTCAGTCTTCAAGAGTTGCTTTCCCAGTTGGAACAGATGGATCGACCACAGGGTATACAACTTCCTGATGATGCTCGTACATTGGGAGTTCTTGTGAAGCCTGACAGATCTCGACCTAGGGTGGCTCTAGCTGCCCGACTACGGGATGCAAACGGACGCTATTTCAGTTATGAGCTTGGGATGTTAGATTCTGCCAGCTGGAGCCTTAAAGAGGTGGAAATATTTCAAAACCGTAGGCCATGGAGAAGGCTATCCCCGGCTGCTCCTCTAACACTAGTGTCACTGAGTGTTCTCGAAACCAACCCTACTGGAACGCTTACTTCCGGGTCAATTCTCATAGACAGTATAAAGGCCAGAACAGGTTGGGGAAATGTTGATAATCTTGAGTCTTTTTCCGACATAAATGGGTGGCATATATTAAAAAATGTGCCTGAAGCTGAGATGGATCAAATTGTGTTATCTCAACAGGGAGCTAAATCTGATGGTTCTTTGTTGTTTGCATGGGGTACGGGAAATCCTATGGTAGCTCGTGGCATATACCCGGGCTTACAACTTGCCCCAATTCCCGCGCTTGCTTCACAGTCATTTTTATCTAATTCAGGACATTCTATAGATGATGTGCTCACTGTTTCTGTTGGGGGTCACCATACAAAAATTATATTAATAGACAAATTTGAATATTTTCCAACTCTGAATACGAAAGAGGAAAGTTTTTTAATAACTGGACTTGAACCTGTTCTGACAACTACTAATCGAGGGATCTTGCGAGGTGGAATAACACCCAACGAAATATGGATTTCCACCGATGATTCCATTGAAAAGTCAGAGAGGATTAAATTAATGGGGTCTCTTAAGGAAGATGGCCCTTTTTCATATGGGAATATTCTAGACAAACAGGAGGCACTTTCACTCATCACAATAGATCCGCTGGTAAGGGCCGGTTGGAGGTCTCTTCTACTAATCGCCTTTGGTTCAATACTCATTCTCAGTGCTATTGGCTTTGTTTCACATTCCTATTTCTCTTTTCGAGAGAGAGAAGCACAATTTGCTTTACTTAGGACTATTGGATTATCTAAAAACCAGTTGATGTCACTTATGTGGGTGGAGCACCTATCAGTTGTCGTATTAGGAATGATTATTGGAACTCTTATGGGAGAAAGATTAGGTACAGTGCTGATTCCATTTATGGGCAGTGATGACATAGGAATAAGTGTGTTGCCTCCGTTGATAATGCAGGTAAATTGGAGCGGTCTACTTAGTACGTATCTTTCTATGGGCGTTGTTTTCGCAATGGTCACAGTTATTTCTGTTCTCGTTGCTAGGAAAATATCTCTAAATAGGTTACTCAGGTTGGGAGAAAAATAATTTGGTTAGGTTCCTAAGATTGCCCCGTCAAAATCTGGGGTATGTGAGGCAAAGTCTGAAGCATTTGTAGGGGTTTTCCCTTCCAATTGAATTGAGAGTAAAGAAATTGATCCGCTTCCGGTTCCAACTTTGACATTGTCTTTGCAATGAACCTCTCCAGAGTCTAAATTCCCTGGACCTTTATCATTGATCCCAGCCTCAAGAATTTTGAGGCGTTTCCCGCCGAACTTGGTAAAAGTACCTGGCCATGGATGGAAGGCTCTTATTGCCCTGGAGATCTGCTCAGAGGACTGGGTCCAGTCAATTTCACCATCTTCTCTCTTAAGTCTTTTTGTAACGGTCGCCTTTGAGGGATCTTGGGGTAAGATTTTTTCTTTCTTTGTCTGTATTTCGCCCAGAGTATCAACTAATAAATTTGAACCTAGGATGAATAATCTTTCTGTAAGGTCATCACATTTCTCGTTTGCTCCAATCCTCACGGATTTTTGTTTTAAGATAGGTCCAGTATCCATACCTTCATCTATTTTCATGATCGTTACACCCGTTTCTGTGTAACCTTGAAGAATTGCAGTTGCCACAGGAGACGCGCCCCTGAGTTTTGGTAACAGTGAGGGATGTAAGTTAATCATGCCCAGTGGAAATTCATTAATCACAAAACCCGGAAGCATAATTCCGTATGCAGCCACTACGGCAGCATCTGCACCGAAAGAAAGCATGTAAGCAAGTGAAGAACTATTGTCAGAAAAATCCCGGGCTTCCACCGTTTCAAGGCCAAGGTCCGTTGCGTGACTTTTGATAGGTGTGGGGGTGAGTATTCTTCCCCTACCCGCTGGTCTGTCGGGTTGAGTATAAACAGCAGCTATATCATGGCCACTCTTAACCAGTTTATCTAGGACAGGTATAGCATAGTTCGGGGTTCCCATGAATATGAGTCGCAAAATCTGTAACTCCTCATTAGGAATGTAATTAGCGTTTACTGGAATATGTCTACTATAGGATAATTTTTATTATTTCAATAATACTTCAACAACGATTCACATGGGGATTCTCAAACTCATGAATTATCACGATTGGAAAAATAGATTTGTTTCCTCTGTTGCAGACCATCCGGTTGCAGCTATCGCGGCGGTTGTAGTGATTACTTTTCTACTGTTATATCCGATGATACGTATGGCCCCCACCCAGCAAGCTTCCCCTAATCCTCCAGGGGAAGTGTATGACATGCAGGCGGATATAGATCATAAATTTCCAACTCCTCTTCATTTCGCTACATACGTCCTGGAGTCTAAAAATGGCGATGTCATTACCGCTGATGTATTGAGAGAGTTTGCCAGAAACCGAGATCGAGTTATTGATCTTGACAAGAGAGGAGAACTCGCATCTGGGACATTAACTAATCAGCAGTATTTATTCACATATTTTGATAATGACTATGGCTTGGACATTACAGGAATACGGTCCATCCTAGAGCCTATCGAAGCTTCTTTGTCTATGGATGGAATTAGCCTAGATGATTCGACTGATCACGATATTAAGTTGGCAGTTTCAAGAATAGTAGCTAACCCCGACACTCGCTCATTTATCGATATGTTATCAACAAAAGCCACTTTCGAGGATAGGAAAGTTGATGGTGTTGATGTGGAATGGTGGTCATCTCCTGCTACTATTTTTAACCTCATGGCGGATAATGAAAAGCTCGGTGGAGGAGGACTGGAAATTGGATTAGGTGGCGGCCCAGATGTGATTAATAAAGAGCATCTAAATCGCAAAATTGCTTCAGTGATGAAAGGCGATTCCGAAACCTATGAGATGTGGGGAGTTGCCATTGATCCCAATCTTGAGTCTGCTGAAGAAGGTCAGACAGCAGGACTTTTTATTACATTTACGATTATAGGGGCTGTCCTAGTTGTTGGGATGAGCTTAAGGTCGTATTGGGCTACCGCTATTACTGGGATAGGATTGGGTCTACTAATGGTATGGCTGAAGGGGATATCAGCTATTGTCGGTCTAAAGACCGGTCTGGTAATAGATTTGGTGGTTCCTGTCGGCATGATTTCTCTCGGTGTTGACCTCGTAGTTCACGCCGTACGTAGATATCGCGAGGAGACTGACAGTGGTTATTCGCCCAGACGGGCCTTAAAAGTCGGACTAGCGGGGGTTTTGGGAGCGTTAATGCTCGCAATGGCAAGCGACAGTATAGCTTTTCTATCCAATCTAACTTCCAGTATCGAGGCGGTAATACATTTTGGAAGTGCCGCCGCAATAGCAGTTTTTTCCTCTTTCATTATTCTAGGTATTGTTGCCCCAGTTACCACTATGAAAGTTGACGAACTGATATATAAATCTAGGAAGTCATACAGTGGTGGGAAATCCATATTTCTTAGGGTTGTAGGTTCTATTTCTGTGGCTGTAGCATCAGGCGGCACAGTAATAGTCATGCTAGCTGTAGACAAAACCTACGGAGTATTGATGTTGGGAATAGCGGCATGTTTTTTTCTTGTTATTCCTGCTTTTTGTCTCATCAGGTTTGGTAATGGGAATGAGGAATTACCTGACTCAACTCCAGATGACCATGTTTTTCAAAATACTGAGCATTCTTTCGTTATGCGCCTGGTCGAAAAGGTTGTGACTCTGGCAGGATCTCATGTTTTTGTCGTTCTATTGTCTGCAGCTGGATTAACTATTTTGGCAGGTGTTTTTGCAATCAGACTAGAACCTACCTTTGATGTGAAGGATTTTTTTGATTCCAACTCCGAATTTGTTATTGGGCTAGATAAGATAGACGAACACCTTGGTGAGACTGGGGGAGAGCCTGGTGTTGTGTACGTTCGTGGGGATTTAATGGACCCTGCCGCCGTCTTTGCGATATCTGAATTTGTTGATGCACTCAGAATGGTCGATGAAGTGGCGGAGACTGCGAGTGGAGAAGTGATAATTGGTTTGGATGTTCTCAATACATCTAGGTTTATTGTGAATAATCTCGCTGCTAGAGACTCTATTGAGTCTGCTACGGGTGTGAGTATTACGGATGTTGATCTTAATGGTATTCCTGATACCAGGACTCAGATGGAGGCAGCATTTGGATATTCTCTGCAGGAAGGAGTCATTGGTGAGAATGGTGTACTTGTTCTTCGAGCGGACCAAGTAAGAGGAGCAATCTATTTGGCTCAATTGATGGATCCTACTAAAGACAACGAAGATCTGACAACAGTGTCATTTATGATTCCTGGTACGAGAGATCAATCCATTGTTTCAAAAACAGCTAATAAGCTAAAACCACTTTTGTTAGAGCTGGAATCTCACCCATCTATAGATCGCGCAGGATTGACAGGATCTCCCTTCACAAGAGAGGAACAATTATCAGCCTCGACCCGTACTTTGTACACTTCTCTTCCGGTGGCTATAGCGGCTGCAACTATTTTACTTCTAGTCACTATGAGGTCATTAAGATATGCAGTTGTGACCGTAGTTCCTATAGGCTTGGTGGTTGCTTGGCTCTACGGGATCATGTCAATAGCGGGATTTGCTCTAAATTTTGTAACTGCAATGATCGGAGCGATTTCTATAGGAGTAGGCATAGACTATTCCATACATATGACGGAACGATTTAGAGAAGAATTGGGACGAAATGCGTCCCGTGTTCAGTCTCTTGGAAGAGCTGCAAGGGGGACGGGAGTTGCGTTGGTAGCTTCGGCCGCATCCAGCGTGGTGGGCTTTACGATTATGGGTTTTGCACCTATGCCCATGTTTGCGTCCTATGGGCAACTGACTGCGGTGATGATAGTCCTTGCACTTTTGGCATCTTTGATCGTTCTGCCTAGCTTGCTGATGCTGGTAACCAAAGAGTCTGAAAATGATATCAATTCAGAATGACGTAGGTTGCACCGTCGCCGCCTAGAGAATCTTTTTCCGAACCAAAGCTATTGACGAGTGGATGGTTCATAAGCCTTTCTCTTATGATATTTCTTAAGGCTCCGGTCCCTTTACCATGAATTACCGTTACTTTGCTCAATCCATCCCTCACTGAGGAATCTAAAAAAGTTTCTAACATGTCTAATGAAGGATTAGATCTAACTCCTCTAATGTCTAGAACATCTTCAATTGGATCGATGGAATGGGTGGGGGGACGATTTAATTTTGAATCTAAAACTGAGTTTATAGAATCTGTATCTGTTTCTGCTGTGATCGATGTTTTCAAAAGTTTGTTTGCTTCAACATTTAGCCGCATATTTCCGACCAAGATTTCAGCACTGTTGTTTTCAGAATCTAATCTTATAAGTGTTCCTCTGAGTGAAAGCCCTGAAACATGAACAGAATCTCCTAAGTTTACAAGGTCAATATCACCTTTTTCTGGACTGGCTTCGGGGATATTTATTTTGCCTAATTCACTTTGTATTAAATCTATTTCGCTGTCTAACGATTCTGAAGATGATTTATCACTGTGTCTCGCCCATGAAAGAGCTGATTCCGCTCGAGACAATAAATTTTGAATTGCAGAAAACCTCGATTCTGCTTTAGTCCTAACAGATTCTATGATCGTGTCTCGTTTATCGATGAGGTAGTGTAGTTCCTGTTCTAGTTTTTCCCTCAGGGATCTGGTCTCATTAAGGCTTTTATTTGTCTCATCTAGAAGTTTAGACACTTGCTCTCGTTCGCGACTAATATCCGATAACCATTTTCCTATCTGGCGATGTTCAGGGGACAAGTTTTTCTCAGCATTCTCTAAAATATTTCCAGGAAGTCCTAATCTTGATGCAACAGCCATTGCGTAGCTTCGCCCTGGTATACCGACTGATATTTTGTATGTGGGTTTAAGATCATCGGGATCTAGATGAAAACTGGCGTTGCTCATAAAGGGACTGGCTTCTGCTGTCGCTGCAACAGACCGGTGGTGTGTAGTGGCAATAGTGAATATTTTATTTTCACCAAGGTGTTCTATGACAGCGGCTGCTATTGCTGCGCCTTCGTCGGGGTCTGTACTTGCTCCAATCTCATCAAGTAAGACAAGAGAGCGTTGAGTAGAGTGGGTTAACATTTCACTTAGTGACCTGATGTGGGAACTAAATGTTGAAACCGAGGTCTCGATGCTTTGCTGGTCGCCTATGTCTGCGAATATAGCATCGAAAATTGGCAAGGAGCTAGCGAAATCTGCTGGTATGTGAATCCCGCATTGTTGCATTGCGGAAAGAAGGCCAACAGTCTTTAATGCTACCGTCTTGCCGCCTGTATTCGGCCCCGTGATAACCAACACATGCCAGCTAGGGCCAATTTCAAGATTGAGTGGGACCATATCCTCACCAATCAGAGGATGCTTCGCGTTGTTAAGTTTTATTAGGCTAGGTTCTGATCGTAATAAGGGCTTTTCATCCACATGATCTATCTCTGCACTTCCGGAGTGGTGTAGAGGGTCTGGTGCTCCTATGGAATTGCTGTATCGGGCTCTTGCCAAGATAAAGTCTATTTCTGAAACAGCAGCTGTAGTTTCTGAAATTTCGATTGAGAGAGATCCTACCTGCGCTGATAAATCGCGGAGTATACGGGCAACCTCTCTATCTTCTTCCAATGTCAGTTCTCTCCACGAATTACATAGGTTCACAGTAGAAAATGGTTCGACAAATAACGTCATTCCCGTATTTGAAGCGTCGTGAACCACACCAGGAATTTTATTTCTCATGTTGGATTTAACTTGAATAACTAGTCGATCTCCTCTTACCGATATTACGTCGTCTTGAATGGAGCCTTCCATTTCGCTTTCACTAATGATGTGTTGTAAGGCCGTTGTAACCCGGGTATATGAATCCCTTACCTGTCTTCTAAGGATTCCAAGTGAAGGGCTTGCGGTATCTTTTACTAGGCCGTTTGGGTTTACTGTTGTTGTAATTGAGTGGCTGAGATATGACAAATCGGACATAAGTTTGGCTCTTGATGCCAATAGAACAGTCTCTTCTGCATATTCCAACAAACTTGATCTTAAGTAAGTAAAAGTATCTATGGTTGAGGCAATTTCGATAAGCTCTTGGCCAGTTAAAATACCACCCAGACTGGCCCTCTTAACATGGTCTGAAATGTCTCCTAAATTTCCGAGCCCAAAATTTGAAACATTATTAAGAATGAATCTACCTTCCGATGTTTCTTCGATCAAAGCTTCAACTACGTGTTCTTCGTAAGCTGGTCGCATCGAGCTTGCCTTATATTTCGACGCGTAAAAAGTTGCTCTGTCGGAAATATTTGCTTTAATCGTCGTGAAATCTAGGAGTTCTAGACTCCGTTCTTTTAAATATTCGTATTGATATTCGGATTTTGTTCTATTAGTCACAGGTGACAAGCCAATTTCAATTTATAGGTATTAATAAACTTTATTTGGACAAATACGCCATTTCAAAAGAATAGTAGCAGGTGCGACTAAACGAAATAAGTCGAATATGGAACATTTCCATGTTTATCATCGATGTATACTTTCATAGTCATGTCACCTCAAGAAATTACTGTGAGATCGCCTGCAACATCGGCAAATATGGGCCCTGGGTTTGACTCTCTGGGGATAGCTCTTGACGTCTGGAATTCTGTTACGGTCCATGAAGAAAATAAATTGGGCAATAGTGTTCTTGTTCGAGGCAAGGGTGAGGAGAGCTTGTCGTCGGGGAAAGATAACCTGGTTTTCCAGAGTTTTTCACGACTTTTTGAAGAAATAGGTGACGTTGTTCCAAACGTATTACTTGAATGTGATAATCAGATAGAGTTATCGAGGGGCATGGGAAGTAGTTCAGCCTCTCTGGCATCAGGTTTATTTGCTGCTAACGAATATGCAGGATCTCCTCTTAGCATCAATGAACTTGTTCAAATAGCGGCAAAAATGGAAGGTCATCCAGATAACGTGGCTCCTGCACTCCTAGGAGGAATGCAGATAGGAATATACGAGGAATCGGAAGTTATCACTGCCTCAGTTCCCATTCCAGAAAAACTTTCAGCAGTTCTATATGTCCCAAACGTTCCTATGCCTACTGAAGAAGCAAGGAATCTCTTGAAGCCCTTAGTGTCTAGAACCGATGCTGTGTACAACATTGGGAGAGTAGCGTTGATGGTTCAATCCATGGTTACTGGAGAGCTAGATAATCTTCGTTATGCGACACAAGATATGTTGCACCAACCTGAAAGGCAAGGAATATTTTTCCCTTTAAAAAATATAATTAGAGCCGCTATGAATAGCGGCGCTCTTGGGGCTTTTCTCTCAGGATCAGGTTCTTCCGTGCTGGCATTTTGTTTAAATCGGGAATATACGATTGGCTATGAAATGGCTGATGCTGGAATGAAATCTGGGTTGGATGGTGAGATAGTTATTACACGTCCCACTACCATAGGAACTCATGTAGTTAGGTAAGGATACAAAGATTACGGAATATGTGGCTAGATTTACGTAAGGGAATATTCGGGAGTAATTCACATTGTCTCTGGTAGTACAAAAGTATGGCGGATCCTCCCTTGCGAACCCAGATCTAATCAAAAATGTCGCAAAGCGTGTTGCATTTGCTCACGACAGATCCGACAGTGTAGTAGCAACTGTATCTGCAATGGGCAATCTAACTGACGATCTCCTTGAAATTGCATCAGAAGTATCGGATCGTCCGGACCCTAGAGAACTTGACGTTCTTTTAGCAACCGGAGAATTGCAGTCCTGTGCACTGGTTGCCATGGCTTTGAGGTCGATTGGAAAGAAAGCTATCAGCCTAAGTGGAGCTCAGGCAGGGATACGGACTGACTCTAGTTATGGCAAGGCGAAAATATCGAGATTGTCTCCCGAAAGGATTAGGCATGAACTGGGGAAAGATAATATCGTAATCGTAGCTGGGTTTCAGGGAGTCACGGAAGAGAGTGACATCACCACTTTAGGGCGAGGTGCTTCCGATCTTACAGCAGTGGCATTGGCCGCGGCTCTCAAAGCTGACCGGTGTGAGATATATACAGATGTTGATGGCATATATACTGCGGATCCTAGAATGGTACCCAAAGCTCAGAAACTAGATGAGATTGGGTTTGAAGAGATGCTAGAGCTGGCGAGTTACGGGGCTAAAATGAATCCTAGGTCTATTGAATTGGGAATGGTTTATAACGTGCCAATTTTAGTGGCTTCTAGTTTTGAAGATCTTCCAGGTACACTTATCCATGCGGGAGCAGATATGAATATTGAAGTTGGTGAAATACGTAATCGGGTAAGAGGTATAGCTACAGAAAAAGAGGTTACAAAAATTACTGTTTATTCTGTTATTGACAGGCCGGGGGTGGCTGCTTCCTTGTTCAAACCACTTGCGGACGCGGATATAAGTGTTGACGTTATTGTGCAAAATGCCAGCGTTTCGGGTACTACCGATTTAACCTTTACCGTCAAATCAGCTGATCTAATTTCGGCTATGGATGTGGTACGTGCGGTTTCCAAAGATCTGGGAATAAAAGATGTAGGACACTCAACTGGGTTGGCCAAAGTAAGCATAGTAGGAACTGGAATGCAAGATTCTCCAGGATATGCGGCAAAAATGTTTTCATCTCTCTCTGAAAGCGATATCAATATTGAAATGATAACTACTTCAGAGATTCGGATTACTTGTCTAGTGAAGGAGGAAGCTACGGCCGATGCTGCGAAAGCATTACATGAGGCATTTGAACTAGATAAGACGGAATAAGTTTGTTTCACTCGCTGTTTCTTTAATGATTTGAATTTCTCAAAATGATTAACACTTTCCACAAATGTTTTTTATCGGTTGTTATCCCCACTTTCAATGAAGCTGGCAGGATTTTGCCGACTTTGGAATCTGTTGTTTCATACTTGCGGCTTCAGGCTTATAGTTGGGAGATTGTCATCGTTGATGATGGAAGCCTGGATAGAACCCCTTACATAGTTTCAAACTGGGTAAAAGAGAATATTGTCGAGGGTGAGTCTTGTAGTGTTATTTCAGTAGGCCACCAAGGAAAAGGTTCTGCTATAAAGATAGGTATGTTGTCTGCGAAAGGCAGTTACCGATTGATGTGTGATGCCGACCTTGCCGTATCAGCGGAACAGATAGGTAAATTCGTTGGAGCTATTGAACAGGGAAATTACGACATTGTAATTGGGTCTAGACAGGTTGAAGGTGCTGAGCGTCTCCATGAGACTCGACTTCGCTATTTTACAGGTCGTCTCTTTAACTGGTTTGTACGAGTTATAGCATTGCCAGGGGTAGAAGACACACAATGCGGATACAAATGTTTTACAGGGTCAGTGGCTCGAGATTTATTTCAAAATCAAAAAATTATGGGATGGGGCTTTGATGTTGAAATTCTATTTCTGGCAGTAAGAAAAAATATGAATATTTTGGAAATGCCGGTATCCTGGATAAGTGTTGAGAAAAGTAAGGTGCAAGTCCATAGAGCATCTTTTGAAATGGTTCGTGATACTCTTTTAGTCAGGCTTCGCTATCTATTTGGCAGATATAAATAAGAAAACTTTTTGACGGTATTTCAAAATTGTCCTCCGTTTGCGTTGTTATTCCCACCTATAACGAAGCAGATAATCTGGCGAGTTTAGTCGTCCGTATATTTGATTTGAACATTGATGGTTTGAGATTAATTATTGTTGATGATTCGTCCCCTGACGGAACTGGAGAATTGGCAAGGTCATTATCCCTTGAGTATGAGAATGAGATAAAGGTGATATCTAGGCCATCTAAAGAAGGTTTAGGTACGGCTTACAAAGAGGGTTTTGAATTTGCATTAAGTACGGATTGTAATTTTGTGATACAGATGGATGCAGATCTGTCTCATAGACCTGAATATATTCCTGAAATGTTGGAGCTGCTGAAAAAATATGATGTAGTAGTGGGGTCCAGATACGTCGATGGAGGAATAACTGATCAAGGATGGAGTAGAAGCCGCAGCATTCTTAGTGGTGTTGGGAATTTTGGTATCAAATTAGTGGCTGGGATAAATGTAAACGATGCTACTTCGGGGTTCAAAGCATTCAGGATTTCCTCATTGAACGTTATTCCTTGGGAAAATATTCGGTGCAAAGGATTCGGGTTTCAAGCGGAGGTTGCATTTCATTGTCAAAGACTTAAACAGTCTGTGCACGAAATGCCAATAATTTTTGATGATAGGTTGATTGGCCAATCAAAAATGTCGATGGGGATCGTTGTTGAAGCTATGTTTCGGATGATACTTCTTAGAATATTCGGAAGTTCTGGTTTTCAAAAATGACCCGATAGTATGCCTGAAATGTATTGAACTCTTTAAATGACGCTGATTAGAATTCCGTCACCTTAGTTGTTTCAAACTAGGATTAACGGGGAAAAACGTGAAAGCCAATCAATTAAAAGAGATTTTGATCTTTAGAAAAGAGCAGTCTATAGAAGCGCAGAAGCTCGCCCAGCATGGACTCTGGGAGGAGGCAGAGCTAGCTTACTATGGAATTGTTGAGCAATTACCAGGTGACGATTCCGCTCATATAAATAGAGCAAGGGCTTTGCTGAATCTCTCAAGAGAAGACGAAGCTACGGAGCATCTGCAGGCTTCTAATGGACTACAAAAGGTTAAAGAAGACCGTACAAAAAAAGCCGTCCAGCATGCGGTAAATTTTTCTTGGAAAGAAGCCGCAGACATGAATGAAATGATTATTGAAGACTTTCCTTGGGATTTAGAAGCATATAACCGGCTTGGAAAAGCTTTTTTGGAATTAGGTAAAAATAGGAAGGCATCTGAAGCGTTTCGCTGTGCATTAGTAATATCCCCTAAGAGTCCAATAGCCAATAAGAATATTGAGAGACTTGAAAAACTTAGTCGTTCGAGTAATGCAAAATCTGTGAAGTCACAGTCTCAAGCAATAAATTTTATTGAAGAGACAGGAAAGACAGGCGTTACCAAACTTGTGAATGTTCCACGGGATTTGGATTTTTCCACACTTGTTTCAGGCCATTTGGTTGAATTATTTATCAACGGGAAGGGAATGAGAGTGAGAACCGAGGCTGGAGAGGTGATCGGCGCCGTTGAAGCAAAAATTGGTGCTAGGTTGAGGAGACTCATGGAAGGTGGAAATAAATATGAAGCTAGTATCACCAGTGCCAGTGATAGCAGTATTTCTGTCATTATCAGGGAAGTGTATAGAGATCCATCTCAGTCGCAAACAGCATCTTTTATAGGGAAAGCTGAAGGATTGCCAACAATTCCAAACGGTTCCATTGGGTATCTCATAAATGATGGAGACAAATTGGCGAATCTTAAAGATTGGTCCAGTGATGATACTGAATCAGGAGATGAAGAGGCGTTCACGCCGGTGATACCGAGATCGATTTCCAATGAATCACCCATAATTGATGAAGATTACTAGGAGTCTCCTAGTTCTTTTTGCCCGGAATTCTCGGTTTTGACTGCTCGGTAATAAATTCCCCATTTTTGCATTATCTGTTGAATGTTTTTGTTATCGAGATCAACTATGTCATCGAAAAACCCCGCGATAGAGTGGGCGTGTAATAAGTCCTCATCGCATACCCAACTAGCCTCAGCAGGTACGACGTATAAAACACCATTTTGATGTTCACATTTTAAGTGTATGCGCTTACTACCATCGCTGCCTTTTATCATGAGTCCGTTAACTTCCATATTTTCCTCGACATATGCGTTTACTAGTGATAGTTCAATCTAGACTTAATTATTTGATCCTGATTACTTTCCCCAGGATGATTCAGTTTACATAATGGTGGATTCATTTCGGGCACTGATATAATCCTGCACTAACTTGTATTGTTACAATGTATTGACTATGAAATAACCTAATTTTGAGGAGCTGACGATGACCCCTCACGTGACAGACGGCAATCTGCAAATTTATAAAATTACATGCGGTCCGTATGATAATAACGCATACTTAACTGTCTGCAATAGGACTAAGGAAAGCATTATTATTGATACCCCTGCGGATCCTGAAGAACTGATAGCAATAGCCTCTACTACGAATGTTACGGCCATATTAATAACCCATAACCATATGGATCATTTGCTGGGATTTGATCAAGTCACGGGAGCTTTTGACGTTCCTGTAGGTATAGGTGGTCCAGATGCGCATGCTTTGCCAGTTCAGCCAGGTTTCTTGTTAGAGGATGGGAAAGATGTGAATTTTGGGGATATGGCAGTGACCCCTATATTTACCCCAGGTCATACGGATGGATCCACTTGCCTGAGGGTAGGCAACCATCTATTTTCAGGTGATACGTTGTTTCCTGGAGGACCGGGTAAAAGTCGCTCCCCAGAGGCGCTAGAAGAGCTAGTCACTAGTATTGAGTCGCGTCTTTTAAGTTTGCCCAAAGAGATTGATTTCTATCCAGGACACGGTTCTGACGGAAAACTGTCTGACTCTATTGAACATTACCAGGTTTACGCTTCTAAACAGCATCCAGCAGACCTTTATGGAGATGTTGAGTGGTTGAATAGCTAACTACTGTTTCGATGCTTACATTGTGGAATAGATATTTGTGTCATCGGTTAGAATCGGACACTCAAGTATTGGTTACATCATTACTTGTGATTATTCTCTGCTATGGGTCTATATTAACTACTAGAATTGTTATAACTACGTTCCTGTCGGCTAATAGTCAGTCTTATTTTTCTCCGTGGATTCTGGCTCTTCCTCAAATATTATTGTTGATTTTTGTATTAATAGTGTGTTCTCGTGGCCGTGTGTTTAGTTATAAAGATTTGAGATTACAGCCACCCAAATCTTGGAGGTCATACTTTCTCGCTGTGCTGTGTGTACCAGCCAATATTCTTTTTGTAGTGCTATATATGGTGATTGTCACACGTTTAGAGTTAACTTTTTTTTATACCCCTGAGATACCTAAGAATATTCTTGGATCCGGGTGGTTCATACTAGCAAACTTATTTGCGATTTGTCTTTTCGTTCCAGTAGTTGAGGAAATATTTTTTAGAGGATTTCTTTTGAGATTGCTTATAACTAAGTGGAGCGTATTTTCTTCCGTAGTTTTGACTTCTCTCGTATTTGCTGTTCTTCATGGGCATCTCGGTCTTTTAATTCCAGTTTTTACCTGCTCAGCTGTGATTTCTATCCTTTATATTAGATCTCGCTCGATTTACCCTCCGATACTTACACATGGGTGTATGAATTTATTGGTGGTAATGGTTGCGGCATCAGCATGAATTAACGAGAATATCGTTTGGTAGTTACTCGTGATCTAACTTTGTGACATTTTGAGATATATGTTTTTTGTAGAGATTTGAATATGAATGTTTTGAAAAATAGAATTGATTATTGTCTTGAAAGGGTTGGTGCGGAAAATAGGCCAGCGCTGGTTCCATATCTGACAGTGGGATATCCCACTGTAGAACTTACAGTTCCAATTGCGACTAAAATTCTTGCTTCAGGTGCAGATATGCTTGAGTTGGGAATTCCCTTCAGTGACCCGTTGGCTGATGGTCCAACTATTCAGGACACTAGTTTCAAGGCATTGGAGAATGGAGTTACTATCACTACTGCTATTGATTCGGTTAAAGGAATACGTGTCGACAATAATGATTCTCCATTGATTTTTATGGGATACTTCAATCCGTTTCACAGATATGGATTTGATAAATTACTCATAGATATTAAGTCTGCTGGGGTAGACGGCCTTATTGTGCCGGACCTTCCGGCAGAGGAATCAGGGATATTGTCGGAAAAATCCCGGGATCAAGGTATACATATGATCCCGCTTTTGGCTCCTACGAGTACGGATGAAAGAATTGAGTCTGCATGTAAAAACGCTGGAGGGTTCATTTACTGCGTAAGTCTTACTGGAGTTACTGGAGCCAGGAATCGATTATCCGCTGGCGTAGAGGAACTGGTGCAACGTATTAGAGCTTATACTGACCTTCCGGTTCTCGTTGGTTTTGGTGTGTCTACACATTCAGATGTGGAGAGGATTGGACAATTTGCGAGTGGAGCAGTTGTAGGCAGTGCATTCTTGGATGCTGTAGCTAAATCAGATTTGGGCAGAGAGGTAGATACTGCCTCTCAATTTGTCAAAGGGCTTACAGGGTAAACATAATTTTGTTTTATTATGTGCTACACGTTTTTAGGAGAACCATAATATGAGTAAAGTAAGGGCTATAAGAGGAGCTACCACTGCAGATGAGAATACGAAAGATGCAATAGTGGACGCTACTCGCGAAATGTTGGAATCATTGGTGGAAGAAAATGATTTTGAGCTGGATGATGTGATAAGTGCTTTTTTTACTACGACCAAGGATTTGAATGCCCAATTTCCAGCGGTTGCTGCAAGAAAGATTGGATGGGTTGATGTTGCTCTGATGTGCTCACACGAAATGTTTATTGCGGATGCTCAAGAAAGATGTATACGGGTTATGGTTCACGTTAACTCAGATAAAACCTCCAAAGAAATCAATAATGTTTATTTGAAAGAGGCAATTAATTTGAGGAAACGTGGGTTTGAAGATGAAGACAGCTAGAGCTCATTGCGACTTGAAGGTTGCTGCAGCATTTGGATAATGTTCCCGTCTGGGTCCTCAAACGTT
>Ga0114933_10002799_pt1 | contig 17643 bp, 15 predicted proteins | sample 4SBtaG_FD_89691 | JGI IMG/M metagenome (GOLD analysis project Ga0114933, IMG submission 89691) | Deep subsurface microbial communities from Kolumbo volcano to uncover new lineages of life (NeLLi) - 4SBTROV12_W25 metaG | ecosystem: Environmental > Aquatic > Marine > Volcanic | place: Kolumbo... | reverse complement strand
TATAATTGTCCATACATGTAACAAACCATCCTGGATTGTGCGGAGTCATTAGCTACAGCGTGAGTATGATTACTTGTGTTAATAAGCAAAGGGTGATCTAATGGTAAAAGTCCACTTTGTCCTAATTTAAAGAAAGTGCCTTCTGTGTTTGATAGTTGATAATAAAATTTTGTACAGCCTTTTAACTCAGGTTTTGATATATGATCATCAATGTGTATGTCAATGTACCCATAAGGGTCAAGTTTACTTAGAAATACATTTTGTATTTTTTTATACCCAATTTTTCTACACAAGGTCTGCAAGTATGAATTTTCAATATCTGTCACATTAAAACATTCTTCATTATCTGCAGGATATAGACATTTTATAAATCCTTTACTGTTGAATTCATCATCATATTTGCAAATATTTTGTAACTGATTAAGTAAATGTTTTTGATCAATATCAACATATGACAAAATTTTATAGGGCACTAGTTCACTGCCTAGTCTCCACCAATTAGGCCCATCACCAAATCCAAAAAAGTTTTGTAATTTTTTGTTAAATTTTGAAGATAAACCTATTGGCCTACTTACAGTAAAGGCATATTTGTCAAATAAATTTTTACCAAAGTCGCCGTTCTGTATTTGCCTGAATACTCTATCAAATAAAACTCCTGTGTTTGTGTGTATCCATATTTTAAATACATGATCTTGTTCCCATACAGCAGTGGTTTGTATTTTCCTACCAGTCTTATCTTGCGTGTATCCAGTGTACAAAATGTGTGCTATACTTACATCATCTATTTTAATATCACTTACTTCAATTTTTTTATCAACATATGGAATTTGTATTTGATACCACCCATCTTTAGCAGAATCCTGTTTAATTTTGTCGCCGTTAAGGTTATATAATAAAAAATTTACAGGTGCGTGTGTGGCCAGGATATCGATCTTCATCTTAAAAATTCTTTGTAGTCTAAATTATAAAGCATAGGATTAATTTTATGAACACCTATTAAAAAAAGACAAAAACTACTAACACTTGATCCTCGTCCAACACCCCATACTATATTGTTTTCACGTAAAACATCTACAAAATATATTAAGAATTGTAAAACTTTTACAAATTTTTTTTCAACAAATAAATTATATTCGCTTTGTACTCTAGCTTTCTCTTCTTCAGTTTGGCATTTATCTATAAGCCAGTTCAACACATTCAATTTAAAATATTTTTCCGGCATGTGCCAATTATTACAATTAATTTGATCAAACTCGTATAGTGGTTCTCTGTTTGGGGCTTGTTTTATAAATGGAAAATCCAATCCTGTATCTGAAACACTATTATTATATTGTTCAGTAGAGTCAAAAAATAACTTAGATATATTAAATTTAGGATTGCTGTAAAGTATTTCTAAAACGTCCTGCTCAGAAAATACACAGTCACCGTAATCATTTATTTTTGCCTTTTCCGCCATCTAAAACCTTTGGGTTGAATTCAAATATTTTAGCATGATTCTCATGGCTTTTGTCAACTGGTTTTTCTTTTTCGTTCCAACTAAAGTGTCCTGTGTAGATGCCTTTGTCAAGTTCTCTGTCATATGTTGCCGTGTCTGCCCTTAACCACCATGGATCAAAATTTTTGTATTTGTCGGAAAACCAATCGGGTGTATCTAATAATAACAGTTCCTTGCTGTCTTTGTCAACCGTATAGGTAATACCATCTCCTTGCCAACTACTTAATTCTAACTTGTTTACCAATATTTGACCGTTCAGGATGGAATTTGCTTTGCAAAAACAAACAGCCGCCATGATTTGATCATAAGGGGGACGCGGAAGTTCTATAAATCTATTTTTTGAACTTTTTTGTAAAGTATGATAAAGAGGGTCATCTCTCCATGTGGTAATTGTGTTTGCAAATACGTGTTCGAAAAGATTTTTTACTCTATCAAAGTAATTTGTTTGTGTTTGTAGGTTTGCAGTGTAAGGAGTAATATGAATATTTGTATTGTATTCATTTTGAAAAAGCTCCCCATCGACAATGATAATTGATTTAAACTTTGTTTTCCACGTAAAAGTGTTTGGCATCAATATTACTTACTACTCAATATTAATCAGATCTCCAAGATCTGGTTCGTTACGTAATTTTTTCCTATTCGCATGCCACGATTCAACTCTTCTTTGTCTGATTGCGTCCTGATAAGTCATTAACACATTTTGTAAATTCATTAACATTTCAGGATTTCTTCCTCTTCTAGCGATAGCAACTTTTTTTGAAAGTTCCTTAATTCTATTTGATATATCTTCGTCGGAAAGATTATTAATCTCTTCTTGCATGGGATGAAAGTACATTTAGACTCCTTAGTTTAGATGTAGACTTTTCCTATTTGATTCATGAGAATTGTTGTGCCACCATCGGGTGTTAAAAATTCATATAAGAATCTTTTTGTGTCAGGTAGAGTAATTGTGTTAGAAGAGCCATCACCACCAGTAACATTATCGGCAACCAACACAGATGTAGGAATAGTAATGGTATGCGAAACATTTGTACAAGTGACATCTAAGATAATTTTACCCAGATTTCCTGAAGCTGGTAAATTTGAAAATGATAAAGTTATGCTTCCATCTAATGTAACAGTTTGGTAGTGTCCATTGGTATGATCTAAAGTTACTTCACCATTTTTTGTACCATGTGCAAAAACTTTTTGAGCGGTATCTTTAAATACTGCTCTAGTTACTTCATTGTCAGCAAAGTCACTTGCGGCATTTAGATTTGCTTTATTTGTTTGTAAATCATCAATTTCAGTTTTAGCTTCTGTAAAATTATTTTTAATAGAATTAAAATTATCACGCATGCCTTGAGAACTATTATCTTGTCCTGCTTTAGGATATGTGCCATCTATGTTTCCTGGTACAATATTACTTGCCATTATATTCCTTTGTTTTTAAATTTAAGATATTTATCGTGTGCTCTATCTACTGTTATAATAGTTCCAGCACTAGGCACTTCTTTCAAAAACGTCAATGTGGTCTTTTTGGTTGAGGTATCGTGTGAAAGTTCAGCTCCAATCTCATGATCTGCTGTTCTTACATTAGAATCTGCTTTGAATGTAAAAAAACCTCTGAAACCCGAAGCTGTCACTCCTTCACCTACAATTACAGTATTAGTGCCTTCTTTTACCAAAATATCTTCTTCATGTACTATTTCGTCTAGTTCAAAAGTAGTTGTGCTACCATCACCTGTAAATGTTTTTGTGGCAATTGCTTTCGTTGACACAGTATATCTATCAATCTCATAGTCTATATTTTTAAATTGTAATTTTTTATCTTCAATACGTTTTTTGACTAGTCCTGATTTGCCCGGTAGGCAATAAGCAATAGGAACCGCCAGTGTAAAGCCAAGAGGAGCACCAGTATCAGTCTGCGGAGTCCTCATCCATAATGGTAAATTAGTGTATTCTTTTTGTCCAAGACTTTTCATTCTTGCACGCATATTAGCAACCGCGTTTGGAAATAACACAGATACTGTATCTAAATCTGCAGTCATTTCATTTGCAAATCTCACCAGCGATCCAGAGGCACTAAATGAAAGTCCTCCGTCTGTTGTTATCTCATATACATTCATATCTGTTGTAGCTTTTGTGGTAGATGCCCGTGGGCCAATCACAGGTCTTGCAATATCAGATCTTAGATTTATACTGCTGGCAATAGAATCTCCATCATTATTAACTAACGTATCTTTCATTTCAATATAAACTACTTCATATTTTGTTATATTATTTTCCTTTGCTACTGCTGTTTTAATATCACCAAAAAATAATTTTTTATTACTGTGATTTTGCTCCATTTGTTGCTGAAACGTTGTTAATGTTTGTGCCTGTAATCCTGACAATAATAATACGTCGGGTTTTATTTTTATTCCAAATTCTGGATCCTCAGGTCTAAAAATATTTTCTTCTGAATTAATATTTCCATCCTGGGCAATATTATAAAATATATTTTGATCAATTAATGAAGTAGAATGCCCATGCAAATTACCATATTCTATAGTAGTAAATGGAATGTCAACATTTACTGTAAATTCTTTTTCTGCCGCACTACTTTGATATTGATCACTAACTGTTACTGTAAAACTAAATGCAGTGGTTGAATCATTAAAACTATCTTTGTCTATTGTTCCAACTAAATTTCCTTGTTGTGATAAAGTAATGCCAGGAGGCAATGATCCACTTTTTATAGAGTAACTTAAAACTCTATTTTCGTTTTCTGCTGTAGCCGAAATTGAAAGTAAACTTGGCTGGTTTGTTGATAGTGTACCAAGTGTAGTGGGCGAATTAAAGACAATGCCAATTCCAATTTCACCAATTACTTTCATTGTGAACACTCTTTCACTAAAGGTATTGATACCTGTTGCTACTACTCTATTTGCTCTAACTGTAAAAGAGTAATCTTTTTCTACAGCGGCTTGCCTAGCTAGCTGGCCTGATATTTCACCAGTGTTGATATCCATGGTGGTACCTGGAGGCAATGACCCTGACGTAATAGAATATTCCAAGTCTGCTTGCAAAGGATCAAAGTCTGATACATCAATCCTTATAACAACTTGGTTATCATGCCTAAATGTGCCAAGGTCTGAATCAGTTGTAAACACAGGTGGACGTCCTACATGCAAGTCCATAGTAACATGACTTGATCCAATTAAAGTTTGATCAATTGTTATTTGTGTATTAGATACTACCCAGTAATCAGCCGAATACACAAACACACTAAAGTTTCTATCAACTGTGGACACACCATCTGTGACTCTAACAATGAAATCATAATTTACTGACTTGGATGTTGTGCGGACTGTTTTATCGTACACCACATCATCATAGTGTTCAAACTCGTTATCATATCCACCACGTGGGGCGGCATTAGTGTCTTCCGTTAATTCTACTACTCCGGAAATCTTGCCTTTACTGGTCATTGTCACTCCAGGAGGTAATGAACCTTGGACAACTTCATATAATAAAGATTGTCCAGCTGATGTGTCTGTGTCTGTAGCTACAATTTGGTATTCAATATATGAGCCATCTAAAACTGTAACATTTCCTGTTATATCTGCTGTGGCTACGTCATTGTCTGCTGTGGCAGTAGTGTCATCAGTGGTATAAACAGTGCTTAAAGGTTTATTAAGTTGTCCAGCGGCTGTAGTGAATACAGGTGCATCTGCGCCTTCAACATCTAAGTAAAAATTTCTATCTGTAATTTGTGTTCCAGCCGTGGCACGTATTATGAAGGTGTATCTAGTTCTTTTCGCAACCTCGGCTGGAGTTCCTGTCAGTAAGCCTGTTGAAGTAAGTTGCATTCCTGAAGGTAGGCTTCCTGCAATAAGTGAGTAAACTATGGTCGTAGAATCACTAGTGTTCGCTTCTAGTTGAACACTAAAACTGACTTGTTCGTCAATTGATGCTATTTTGCCTGCTGTGGTAGTCCACACTGGTGCAACCATTAAAACTTACTCCTTCGTCAGTATTTATTGGAGTAAATGGTAATAATTATGTGCGATTATGATACAGTAGCACTAAATGGTGTTGCTGGGTTTGCACCTGCCGCTACTCTCATGGTACCTCTTACATGGTATTGATCTGTAGCTATATCTACTAGTTCTAAATAGTCACCAATTATACCACCTGTTGTACCACCGTTTAGTGTAATTGTGTCAGAAGCCGCAACTGTTGGAAATGCTGTAACTGCGGTTCCATCTTCGTCTAAGTATAACATAATACCGTCAATTGTGTCTGAGGCATCTGCAACTTTGATTACGTAGTTTGATGTGTTAGCTACACTAACAATAAACTTGTATGTTGCGCCTGAGCCTGTTGCCGCTGGTAGCGTCAATGTGACTAATGCGTTACCGCCTACTTCGCCAAGTAACAAAGTTCTACCTGCGTGTTCGGTAATTGTTACTGAGTCTGTGGCTGTAAAAGTATGTATTGCTGGTAAGAAAGATCCAGTTAATGTCAACTGAGATGCAGTAGTAATCACCCCAGTACCGTTGGCATTAATTGCAATGTTTCCATTTGTAACCATTCCTGTTATAGTAGACGCACTTGAACTGAATTCCGTTTGGCCAATCTGCACAGTACCTGTACCTTGTGATTGAATTGATAAAGATCCATTAGATGTATCAGATCTAATCACATCTGATCTTAAATTTGTAAATTCACCAAAGTTAGCTTGAACTTCTTGAGCAGTCAAAAGTGCTCCAGCTGATACTACAACGTTTTGTCCACTTGCTGGTGTTAAAGTTATTGAACCTGATGTAGAAGAAATCACACCTCCGTCCATTCTTAAGTTGTCCACATTAAGTTGACCAGTTGTAGTTTGAGTCCCTGTGTGCGTAATATTTCCTGTTAATACTATGGCACCTGTGCCTGCCGGGTCAACTACAAAATCACCATTTGTGTCTGTAGTAATTGTTCCATCCGCTGTAATGTTCAGATCACCAATACTTAATGTTCCAGTTGATATGTCACCAGATACAGTTACATTACCTGTTGCATTAATCGCCGCAGTTGTCGCTGTGCCTGTGACCGTCAAAGTGCCATCAATTTCTGTTGCTTCATTTATTTGTACGGCAGAAGAGTCTGATGAATCTAATGTTGTTCCATTTACTCTCAATGCACTTATAACAACATCACCAGTACCACCTGGTGATAATACTAGATCAGAGTTTGAACTTGTTGAGATTGTTTCGTCATTGATTGTAATATTGTCAATTACTGCTGTACCACTGAATGTAGCCGCACCTGTCACTGCCAATGTGCTTGATAAAGTTGTAGCACCTGTAACAGCAAGTGTTGATGCTAAACTTGTTGCACCAGAAACATTAACAGCTTCATTTAATTGAATCAAAGTACTGTCAGAGGCACTTATTGCTGTACCATTCAAAGTCAATGCACCTAAAACTAAATTACCAGTACCACCTGGTGTGATGTTTATATCTGCATTTGAATCCGATGTAATTGAATTGTCAAAAATGTTTATGTTGTCAATATTTGTTGTGGTTAAAGTTGTGGCACCAGAAACAGCTAACGTAGAACTTAAAGTTGTGGCGCCTGTTACTGCAACTGTTGAGGTTGCTGTCACGGCTCCGTCTATGTTAGTTGCACCGTTTACTTGAAATGCTTCAGCTATCGTGATTGATGAAGAATCATCAGAACTTAATGTCGTTCCTGCTATTCTAACTGCTGATGCTAATACGCCGCCTGTGCCATTTGGTAATAAAATTATGTCTTCGTTTGATCTTGCCGATGTAATACGTTTTCCATTAACATCAAGGTCACCACCCAATTGGGGAGTAGTATCTTCTAAAAGATCATTGGCTTCTGCGGATGATCCATATAATTCTGAAAAATTGTCGTTAATTTTGTCAAATGCTGTTCTTAGCGGGTCACCTGTGCCGTCGTTTGCGGAAGTTCCTATGTTAATACTTTGTTGTGCCATCTTTTAATCCTCTTTATTATGATTATTTATTACAAATTCTATAAACCGAATGTAAATTATACGTCAATTACAATCCTCTGAAATTTAAAAACCACAGAATCACTTGTTGCATTGGTTACCAGCACTCTTGCATTGCCACTGTTAATATCTGCAGAAAAACTTACAGGAGTCAAAGTAGTAGATGAACCATCTGGAGTAAAACTACTCGTAGATCCAAAAGTTGTTATGAATGCATTTGTACCATCGTGGGTAACATTTGCTTCCACAAATTCAAACTTAGAGTTTTCAGTATCTGTGATAGATATAAAGTATTTTGCACTTCTATAAGTGCCGATTGCAAAAGAGTCCATTTGTGTTGCCGATGATGCAGACACCGTAACACTGGCATCAGCAATATCTGAATGTGATAGAGATGCACCAGCACTAGCAAAAGATAATGCTCCTGCACCATTTGTTTTTATAAATTGTCCATTTGTTCCATCGGAAGTTGGAAAAGTAAATCCACTTATAGTGACGCCTCCTGTACCATTCCCTGTTAATTCTAGATTTGCGTTGGATGCATTTGTGCTGATAGTATTATCAGTCAGGGTAACACCGTCAACTGTGATAGCCGCTGTTGTGCTTAAAGTTGTAAAAGTACCTGCAACCGCAGTCGAACCACCAATAACTGTGTTATCAATTGTGCCTTCATCTATGTCAGCTTTTGTCATTACAACCTGTCCTGTACCAGAAGGACTGATTACTAAGTCACTATTTGAATTTGTTGTTTTAATAACATTATCGGTAATGTTTATTTCACCATCAATTGTTAAATTTGAAATGTTAACAACACCAGTACCGCCTGGAGTAATGTTTATATTACTGTTAGATGATGAACTTATTGTGCTGTCATTAAAGGTTAAATTATCAACTGTTAGAGTGCCACCTACAGAAAAGTCGCCGCTTACTGTAAGGTTACCACCTGCTGTTAAATCTGTTCCAACAGCTAAAGTTGAGCCTGCTGTTACTGCTCCAGTGATATTGGCAGTCCCATCAACTACTAATCCTTCATTTAAATTAATTGTAGATGAATCTGTAGAACTTAAAGTGGTTCCGTTGATTGTAATTGCACCAGCGATTATATTTCCTGTGCCTGATGGACTTAAAATTAAATCAGAATTAGATGCTGTGGCTTTGATTTCGTTATCGGTGATGTTAATGTTTTCATCTAATGTTAAGCTTGATACAACCACTGAGCCTGTTCCACCTGGTTCTAATCTTAGATCGGCATTTGAATCTGTAGAAATAACATTATCTAAAATATTAATATTGTCAATACCAACAGTGCCTGTAATTGTTGTTGTGCCTGTGACAGTCAAAGAACCTAATGTAGACAATCCTTCAACAGTGAGTGTTCCAGTGGTAGACAAATTTTCATTACCAAAAGAAATTGAACCACCAGAGTCTGTGATTGAACCATTAGCAAGTGTTATGTTACCTATTGTTGAACCAGTTCCGGCCGTTATGGTACCTGTTGTGGACAAATTTTCATTGCCAAAACTAATGGCTCCAGAAGAATCTGTGATTGATCCATCGGCTAAAGTTAAATTACCTATAGTTGATCCTGTTCCTGCGGTAATAGCCCCTGTTATGCTAGCCGAACCAGATACAGATATTGTGCCATCAACAATCAATCCATCGTTTATATTAATAGATGAAGAATCATCTGAACTTAAAGTTGTGCCTACAATTTTTATAGCGCCAAATACTACTGATCCAGTGCCTGAGGGTAAAATGTTTATATCCTCATTAGATCGCACACCCTCAATATTGTTGTCATTAAATCTTATTGCAGGTAAGAGCACTGCGCCTGTACCCGATGGAGTTAAAATCAAATCGTCGTTGCTTCTATTTGCCGCAATTTCGTTGCCTGTAAAACTTATACCATCTGCAAATAAAGGTGATGCATACAATTCGGTGAAATTTTCATTCACCTTAATCATTGCGGCTCGTAATGTATCTCCTGTGCCGTCGTTTGCGTTAGTTCCTACATTTAAAGTTTGCTGACCCATATTATACGTTAATTGTCCTTTTTATTACGTTAACCACGTGTGTGTTTACATTACTTATCGTTCCTCTAAGACGGATATTACCACTATCAATATCTGCTGAAAGTGCCATCAAGTCTGAAGAGTTGTTGCCTATTCTTCCAAATACACTTATAAAAGCATCGGTCCCGTTGTGAGTAACATTGCATTCAATAAGTTCAAAGTTTCCATCCTCTTCATTGGTAGTCTGTACCAAATATTTTATAGATCTAGCAGTGCCAACAGCCTGTGAATCTAATGTAGCCACTGCATTTGAAGATCCTGCCGCTCTAGTTAAATTTATTCGATAAACATTTACTTTAGTTGATGACCCTGAAGTGCTAGCCGCTCTCAAACTTACAGTTGATGATCCATCATGTGCTACTGACAATGTGATTTGCCCTGAGCTTTTAGTGCTGGTTTTAGCATATTCTGTTACAAAAGCATTTGTGCCTTCAACTACAACTGCCGCTTCACATATGGATGCGGCTGCTTCACCGGAGTTATGTGCAACCACAATGTAATGGGCTCCTTGAAATGTGTTACTATCAAATGTATCAATTGTTGTTGCAGTGGATGAAATAGTTGTATCACCGGTGACAGATACATTTGTTCCTGACCTGTCTGCTTCGCTATCTGATAGGATAATTCTATAGGCATGCACTCTTAAATTAGGTTCATTACCAGTTGCTCTAAGTCGCACATCAGATCCGTTGATGTCTGCGGTCAAAGTTATTAAGGAATTGTTCCCTGTATTCACTTCACCATATGAACTAATCATTGCGTTTGTTCCATCATGAACAACAACACATTCAATATTTGAAACTTCCGTTTTTGATGCATTGTTTACACTAATGAAATATTTGGCACCTCGAAAATCTGCTTTTGCAAAAGTATCAATGTTTTCTGTTGCTGAATCTAGATCCGTGTTAATTACAATTGACGCTTCGTCTTCACCTGAGTATCCTGATGAATCGTTATCTCCAAGACCAATTCTATAGTATGATACTGAATTTTGTGTAGACAGGCCTGCGCCTCTTAATCTTAGATTGCTACTGTCTATATCAACTGTGACATCTACATGATTATTTGTGCCAGTTTTAGTCAATGCATATGAACTTATAAATGCCGCACTATTATTATGTACAACAGAATGTTTTGCAACTTCAAATTCATCACTTATATCATCTCTGTGAATGGTGTAGTACAAGGCACTGTCATATTTTGATGTTGCAAATTTATCAATTGTACCCACTGCGGAAATTAATAGGTCATGGCCACCAGTGCTTGTGACAGCATCAATTTCGGTATTGTTACTGAATGATACTTCTACTTGATCATCAATTAGTGAAGTATCTCCAAACAATATAGGTGAAGTAAAAAAACTTAAACTACCACTGCCATCAGTCTTAAGAACTTGCCCAGTTCCTCCATCCGAATTAGGAAGGGCTATTCCATTTATGAATACATTGCCACTTCCATTTGCAGTAAATTCTAAATTATCATTTGATCGAGAGGCAGTGATTGTATTATCTGTAATAGTAACACCGGATGACGACAATGAAGCTGTTGCCTGCGGACTCAATGTAATACTGGAGAATGTTCCAGCGGCAGGGGTTGTGCCACCTATGATTGTGTTATCAATAGTGCCTGAATTAAGGTCAATGTTTTTAATGTTTACAGACCCAGTGCCAGACCCAGATAATATAAAATCACTGTTTGATGTTGACAAAGTGATTTCATTATCTGTGAAGTTTAGGTTTGTATCAACTTGCAGATTAGATATATCCACTGTGCCTGTCCCGCCCGGTGTAATATTAATATCTGCATTACTAGATGACGTAATGTCTGAGTCATTTAATGTTAAATTGTCCACTACGATTGGTGTAGGTAGTGAGCCTGTTCCAGTAACTGTCACATTTCCTGTAACTGTAATAGCACTACTAACCTGTAAAGTTGAATCTAATGTTACAGAATTTGCCACTGTGGCTGTTCCATCTAATACCAATGCTTCATTAATGGAAATTATAGATGAGTCATCAGAGCTAAGAGTGGTTCCAGATATTTTAATTGATCCTAAAAAAATATTTCCAGTACCAGATGCATTTAAAATCAGATCTGAATTTGATGCAGTGGCTTTTATTTCGTTGTCTGTGATATTGATGTTTTCATCTAAAGTAAGATTTGATATTACAACTGAACCTGTGCCACCTGGTTCCAAACGCAAGTCAGCATTAGAACTTGTGCTTATAATGTTGTCGTTGAATGTAATATTATCAATTGTGGTTGCTCCAACTAAAGCTGTTGCTCCAGATACTGACAAGGATGACAAAGCAGATGAGCCTGCCCCTAACGTTCCTGTAGTTGAAAGGTTTTCATTGCCAAAACTAATTGCTCCAGATGAATCATTTATGATTCCATTAAGTAGATCTAACTGGCCAAATTGAGAACCTGTAGCCGCTGATAAGGTTCCTGTTGTGCTTATGTTTTCATCTCCAAAACTTATTGATCCACCTAAATAATTTCCTATCTGTCCATTACTGAAATCAAGATTACCAAATTGTGATCCTGTTGCGGCGGTGATAGCTGTTGAGAAAGTGACAGCACCTGAGGCTGTAAGGTTACCATCCAAAATTAAATTTTCGTTGAAATTTATTGACGAAGAGTCATTAGAACTAATCGAGGTGCCAGCACTAAAGCCAACTGATCCTATAACTGTTTTACCACCACCACTTGGAATAAATCTAATGTCGTCATTAGATCTATTAGCCTTGATATTGTTGTCATCTATAGTAATACCAGGGCCAAACAAAACAGTGCCAGTACCTCCTGGTTTTAGCACTATATCTGCATTTGATGAGGCGCTCTTGATTGTGTTGTCTATTGTTTCTATGTCTGATAAAACAGATGGACGTGCATATAGTTCGTCAAAATTAGTGTTAATTCTGGCTGTTGCAACTCTTAAACTATCGCCTGTGCCGTCATTTTCTGTTCCACCTACTAAAATAAAATCTTGTGCCATATTGACTAATATTTAGCGTGTTTTATGGATATGTTCTAACGGCTATTAACCAGCACTTACCTTTAGCGTACCTGAATCATTGAATAATTGACCTGCGTTTGATGGGTCGCTTGTAGGCAGATTTGCCATTATGACTTTTTGTGTTAGCAATTCAATTGCTCCTGTTCCAGAAGCATCAATCTGTAGATTTGCATTTGATGCCGATGTGGCGATTATGTTGTCTGTGATAGTGATTCCACTGTCAATTGTTAATGTACCTATGACACTTGCTCCGCCTTGTTGTACTCTAAATGCTTCGGCTAGACCACCTGCCACTGAAAATGTCTGGAAAATTAATTCGTTAGCAGTCCCACTTGTACCGTCAAATAAAATTTTTGCTCCTGATGTACCTGCTGATCCAATAAAATCTATACCAGGCACGTTAGCGTTGTCAGTTCTTTGAATTTTTACAAACGGTGTGCCTCCTTTTACTAGAACACTACTCGACATCTCAACTTCACCCGTACCGGATGCAGAAATTACTAAATTATCATTCGATCTTGATGCCGTAATTTTGTTGTCTGTAACACTAATGCCACCGTCAACGTCCAATGTGCCTGTTACTGTGGCCCCTGTGTGTGTTACTCTAAATCTTTCTGCTAGTGAAGAGCCATCATGTGTTTTAACAAAAACTGTGTTTGACGTTCCGCTTGTACCATCCATCATCAGTTCCGCTCTCACATTACCGCCTGAGTTTTGAAAACTTATACCAGGTGTGTTTGCGTCGCCAGTTCTTTGAAGTGTTACTTTGGCCGCGGCAGTTTTCACGTGTACTGAAGTGTCAGGCGAACTTACTGATCCTATACCCACCTGTCCACCTGCTTTCAACAAGATGTCACCTGTGCCATCGTTCTCTATTGTGATGTTTCCATTTGCACCGTCTTTGATTTCTATGGTTCCTGAATTTGTTCCACCATTTGTGCTTAATGTAAGATCACCTGTGCCAAGTGTTGTAATCACAGCATTTGAATTGTTGACACCTACTATTAATGACCCATCGTTGACGTGGACGTTGCCTGTGCCGTTTCCTGACAGTGTAAGATCACCGTTTGTGACCAGAGAAGTAATGGCGTCATCTGTGATCTGTAATTGATCTACTTCCACGATACCTGTTCCGTTGGGTTGAATTATCACATCACCGTTTGTGCTTGCATTTGTTAACTGGCCGCCAAGACCACTTGCCGCCAAATCCCCGTACACTTCGAGAAAATTATCATTAATTTTTCCCATTGCAGTACGTATAGTATCGCCTGTTGATGTGTTTCCTTCAATTCCTGTGTCTATAATTAAACGTGTCATATTATCTATATGTATATTTATTAAATAAAAGTGATGTTTTTAGAAACACTCAAGACCATGCGATTGTACGAACGCCAGTCAAAACTTGGCATTTATCACACGTTTCATAGGAAAAATACTGTATATGTTTTTAGATGTGATGCTTGTGGTGTGACTTTTTTAAGACCTAGGTCAAAAGTTGATCCGCAAAGAGCATCAAACGATTATAAGCATGTTTGTTCATATTGTGACACTAAAAAATTTGCTCAGGAAGTGGGTGTGAATATGCGTAACATCTACAAAATAGATGCTAGTTCAACTTTAGTTTTATAATTTCCACCAATTTATTTTATTTTCCTCACCTTCAACATAACGTTTTAGATCAGCGTAAGTTCCAACTTTGATATTTGATTGATCAAAATAGCCCTTGAGAAAATAATTCCATTCTATATACTCTCTGCGATTGAAAAAATAAAAGTTTGTATCAGGATGTTTTCTAAAAATTTGTCTAAGATGAAATAGCCATTCGTATTTTAAGTATGCTTTCATATTCATCCTTGGTGGATAATTGTTACTGTTTTTGTAAATGTTATTTTGCTCTCTGCTTAATTCACCACGCCTTGCACCTAGATATTCCCATTGCCTTGCACCTAAAATATCAAATGCCAGTATGCAAACATTTTTAACACCAGATTCTGCCGCAAGAAGAACTGCACTTGCGCCAGATCCTCTATGATTACTAAAATCAATTGTTCTAATACTTTTTCCTTTTTTACTATCACCACCTCGCCAAATTCTATAAAGCTTGAGACCTTTTGGGCAGTCATGTAATTGATCACCTTCTATAATATAGTTCCATTTTGAAATATCCTCTACTCCATGTATTTGCGGGGACTCTTTTCCTTTGTTATGCCACTGAGCCAACTCGTCATACATTGGCGGATTAACAGCTACTATATGGTCACAAAGTTTTGGGTAGTCTCTATAGATTGCATTGCACCCCCAAATGGTACCTTTGTCTTTAAGTTCTTCAATAGGATAAATTGTTCTTGATTCACCGTTACCTATTACAAAAGCTGTTGTCATCAAACTCCGAATGATTCTCCACAACCGCATCCACTCTGAGCATTAGGATTAATAATTTCAAATTGGGCATCAAACACTTCTTCCTTCCAGTCAATTTTTGTTCCTGCAACATATAACATTGATGTTTCATCTACAACAAATTTACCTTCGCCCCAATCAACAACTTCGTCATCTTTTCCTATATCTTCTTTTTTGTCTATAAAGCCCCACTCATACTTGAATCCTGCACATCCGCCGCCAGCAACAGATAAACTAACTGCATATTTGCCAGGATGTTTTTCCAGTAACTTATTCATTTGTAGTTTTGCTTCGTCTGTAATATCAAACCATTTCATACTAGTAATTATCTTAGTTTTCTCCCATATTTTTTATTCCAACTGCTAACCAAAATTTGACAGCTTCTTTTTTGTTTTCAAAGCTCATAAAAGCTTTTTGATGCTCCCAATGATTAGTTGGTTGGTAATCTATTTTGTCAGGTTTAAACCACCAACCCCATCTGTGTTTACAATTATCTTCGCACCAAGCGATACAATCTCCATTGATGCCGTTGCTATTCATATCAATATCAAACTTAAAACGTTTTTGGTAACCAATGTCTTGTTTTTTCATTATTTCCAATTATCAATTACAAATTGATCTCCACAATTGAACGGTTTTGGCTCACCGTGAAAAACTGCTACACTATTATTTTCTTCAATCTTTGGCGGCCTACGAAATATAAATTTGTTGTTTTGTCTTAATTTTGTGTCTTTGTATCCTATCATTTCCCATTTGTATGATCTGATCCATTCGTCAGGCCAATGATTGATGTCTTGTTTAGCCCTTTGAGTAATCCAATCTTGATCTCCATGATGTCTGCTCATAATTTTGTTATGGTTGGCAACAAATTCTTCGTATAGATAATTTATTTTTCCTGCCTCCCATCTCATTACACTCGAATTGGAATACATCCATTCTTTTACTCTACATCTATTGAAATCACGTATAATCATAAATTTTCCTGGATCGTGTGTGAACAAATTATCGATATTCTTGTGAATTATGACGTCTAAATCAAAATATAGTATGTTACCCTGTAAAGGAAACTTTTCTCCAAACATCCATAATTTGCTCCACCAAGTTTTTATCCACGGATCTTTTGGCAACATCAAAGTTTTAATGTTTGGGTCTAACCCTCTTACGTCATCTGTGATACAGTGAAACTCATAAGGTACTGTTAGATGCCTCTTCAACATACTATCCAAAACATTTACATACTGTGAAATGTATTTTGGGCCCCACTTAACGCATACTACGTGATTCATAACCTTCCTTTAAGTAATCTATTTGTATCTGTTTCCAATCGTTACTATCTAATGAATAGGGATAAAAACATTCGGCTTGATTTGATCCAACTAATTGCATACTTGCTATATTTAAATTATCTTTCATAACATTGTAAACTTCTATGAAGCTTTTGTCTGGGAAGGCCAACTCCATGTCAACTTGTCCAATTTTGATGTAACCTAATGCCAATTTTGGATCATTCCAATCATATCCATTATCCTTTAACCAATGTTGAAACTTTTGAATTTCAAATTTTTTAAAGTTGTGGCTATTTGTAATAGACTGTCCCCATTCAATATCAAATTCTCCGGAATAATATACTTGATGATTTACTTCGGAACACAACGCATCTGTCATTTTAGGAGCATCTTCATCTCTAAAAACTTCAAACAAAGTTTTGCCAACTTGTGCCCAGTGTAGATATACCCCACCAATCTCTCTGTTGTATCTATTTTGCTGAAATAATTTATAGTCATCATCTTTTAATTTGTACCTAGGAGCATTTAAAAATGTTACAATTTGTGAAGGCCGCATCCAGTCAGGCTCGCAAGCTTTTTTTCTATCAGCATTTACCCAACTTTCTATTTCGTGACAAATATTGTTTAGTTGCCTTATTGCATATTTGGTTTTGTAATCGGCCTGTTTGTAATAAATTGATAATCCCCATGCCGAGCCTTGAAGTTCTTCAAAGTATCTATGTAACTTGTTACAAGCTTCATGTTTTAAATGTTTGCCTAGTTTATTTTTTCCAATAGGCAAATCTGCACTATATTGAAAATCGTCATTACTGAACAAATTTATATTTGGATATATTGGATCAAATTTGAAAGAGTTAATTTGGTCTATGTTAGCATTAAGTTCGGTCACAAGATAACTTAGATCTCTTTTTGAGTCGGCCCATCCTAACCAACAGAAGTTTTTCTCTAGTATTCTTTGCTGATCAAGATTATCCTTTAATGCATTCAACCATCTTTTTCCTAAAGATGTGTCGTAAATATCAATTTTTAATTGTTTAGTATCTAATTTAACTATTAAACTGTCTGATAAAAAATTATTGGTTTGTATAGATGGCACTGTTTGCTCCGTGTTCCATACACTCTACACTTTCAACGAAACATCTGCCATTTGTTTTTTCTTTTATCAACTGATCAGCAAAAGTAAAAGCGTGTTTGGCAAACATTTCTGCTCCTACACCATCAAAAATTCTCACTTCAGCAAGATCATGTTTCTCGAGATCCATTAATTTTTCAAGTTGCGGATCATTTTTGTCAAGTGCAAGTTTATGATCGAACTTGTCTTCTAGCCATGCCTTAAGAGGTTTCAAGCCTCCAAAGTCCACTGCCCAGTTTTTGTTATC
>Ga0114933_10002797_pt1 | contig 17656 bp, 18 predicted proteins | sample 4SBtaG_FD_89691 | JGI IMG/M metagenome (GOLD analysis project Ga0114933, IMG submission 89691) | Deep subsurface microbial communities from Kolumbo volcano to uncover new lineages of life (NeLLi) - 4SBTROV12_W25 metaG | ecosystem: Environmental > Aquatic > Marine > Volcanic | place: Kolumbo... | reverse complement strand
CATTGTCATTTTGATATTTACATCATTATTTTCAGTTACATCAATTCCATAAATTAAGCCCATATCCACAATACTTAATGGCACTTCAGGATCCATGCATTTTTTGAGTGAATCACGTACATGCTCTACATTAACAGTACTCATGAGAAAAAGTAACATGAAATGAATAAAAACTTTCTATTTATTAGCTTGGAATAATTTTTTTATAGATTCTTCAAAAGGTGCTTTTGCAACACCCTTTTCAGTAATTATTCCAGCTATTAACTCTGGAGGTGTCATGTCAAATGCAGGGTTAATAACATTAATTCCATCCGGTGCAGTTTTTCTATCACCTATTCCAGTCACTTCAGATCCTTTTCGTTGTTCAATAATTACATCCTCAGTATCACTTTTCATATCAAATGTTGAAAGAGGAGCAGCAACATAAAATGGAATGTTATGTTTACTTGCCATGATTGCTACTTGATATGTACCAATTTTATTATAAACATGACCTGTTCTTAAAATTCTATCTGCACCAACAATAATTTTATCTACAAGGCCATTTGCCATAGAATAACCAACAGCCGTATCCGGAATTAGACTAACATCAATTCCATCATGTTTTAATTCAAAAGCAGTTAATCTTGAGCCTTGTTGAATAGGACGAGTTTCAGTAGCTATAACTTTTATATTTTTACCGCTGTCTCTTGTTGCACGAATAACACCTAATGCGGTTCCATAACCAACTGTAGCTAATGCACCTGCATTACAATGAGTCATTATTGTATCATTATCATCAAATAGTTCGGATCCATTTTTCCCCATCATCATGTTAATTTGTATATCCTCTTCTGCCATTTTTTTGGCATATTCAATAACATTATTTCTTATTTCCTGTACAGTAATTGCTTGATTAGCAACTTGCATGATTTTTTCTAGTCCCCATGTAAGATTTACTGCGGTAGGTCTAGTTTCAAATAGAATTTTTTTGGCATTTTCCATGTATGAAATTAAATCATCTTTTTTGGTAGCATCACTTTGTAATGCAGCTAAAGCAAGACCAAATGCACCAGAAACGCCAATAGCAGGAGCACCTCTAACAACTAAAGTACGAATTGCATCTGCAACTTGATTATAATCAGTATAAGTTACATATTCAAGAACATTAGGTAATTTGGTTTGATCAATCATAATAACAGAATTATCTTTCCATTCTACTGTTTTTAGGCTCAATATTCATTAAAAAAATTAGAAGTAATTATTTTTTGGCATTGGTGTATGTGTAGTTAAGTATTTTACAATAATATGATCAGATGTTTCAGTATGGAATTAAGAGACTTAGAAAGAGTTGATACGAAATGTATATTCAAAACGTATGATAAATGGCCAGAAATTGCGATAGAATCGTTTGAGAAAAAATTTGAAAAATTTGAGATAGGAGATATTGATCATATAGTATTTGCAGGTATGGGAGGATCAGGTTCTATTGGAGATACAATTAGCGCAATATTATCAAAAAAAGATATTCATGTTAGTAATGTCAAGGGATATTTACTCCCAAAAACTGTAGATTCGAAAACATTAGTTATTGTTACAAGTGTTTCAGGTAATACTTCTGAATCATTAACAGTATTAGAAAATGTTAAAAAAACTTCTGCTAAAGTAGTTGCATTCTCATCAGGAGGAAAACTTGAAACATTTTGTCAGAAAAATAGCATATTTTTTCAGAATATACCAATGATTCATTCACCAAGAGCGTCGTATACTAGTTTTTTATATTCTATACTAAATATTTTAGAACCAATTTTACCGATTAGTAAAGAAGATATTCATGAATCAATTTCTGCTCTTAAAAAAACTAGAAATTTAATTTTTTCAGATAATTTGAATGAAAAGAATAAATCATTAGAATTAGCAAGTTTCATAAAAAATATTGTTTGTATTTATTATCCTGCAGGTTTACAAGCTGCTGCGATAAGATATAAAAATTCTTTACAAGAAAATACAAAGATTCATGCCATGTCAGAAGATGTAATTGAGTCATGTCATAATGGAATTGTGTCTTGGGAAAAAAAAATAGATGTATCTCCAGTTCTAATTCAGGGCATAAATGATCATATTAAAACAATTGAAAGATGGCACATACTTGAAGAATTTTTTGAGTCAAAAGACATACAGTATAAAGTGATTAAATCATTGGAAGGAAGTATATTATCCAAAATAACGAATTTAATTTATTTATTAGATTATTCATCAATTTATTCATCAGTCATAAACAATACAGATCCATCACCTGTAGATTCAATAAATTTTATAAAAAGTAGACTATGAAAATACACTATAAGTTATCAGTAAAATTTTATATGTTAATCTAGAGATAAAACTAAATGAAAATAACAATTGGTATTCCAGCATATAATGAGGAAAAAAATATAGCGAGAATAATTACAAAGGTGAAAAAATATGCTGACACCATTATCGTGTGTGATGATGGTTCAAATGATTTGACAAAAGAAATAGCACAGGGATTAGGAACAATTGTAGTCTCACATTCAAAAAATAAAGGGTATGGTGCCGCAATCAATTCGTTATTTCAAAAAGCGAAAGAATTAGAATCGGATGTTTTTGTAACTTTGGATGCAGACGGTCAACATAGAATAGAAGATATTCCAATAGTAACAGAACCTATAATGAATAATGACGCAGGACTAGTTATTGGTTCAAGATTTCTAGATACCAAATCTGAAGAAATGCCAAATTATAGAAAAGTTGGAATAAAAATAATTACAAAAGTCACAAATTTATCTATCAAGAAAGATCTTACTGACTCACAAAGTGGTTTTAGAGCATATAGTAAAGTTGCACTGCAAAAGATATCACCTTCAGATGATGGAATGGGAGTGTCAACTGAGATTTTAATTAAAGCTAGCAACAATGGGATAAAAATTGCTGAAGTTCCAATTAAAGTGAATTATGCAGGAAATACATCAACTCACGATCCAGTATCACATGGAACATCAGTAATACTAAGTACAATCAAATTTACATCAATTCATAATCCTCTAAAATTTTATGGTATTCCAGGAATTATTTTTTTAATGATAGGTTTAGGTTTTGTTGCATGGACAGTTCAAATCTATACAGAGAGTCAACAAATAATTACAAATGTCTCACTAATTGGCATTGGAACGGTAGTTTTGGGGGCGGTTCTTTTGATGACAGCAGTGATTTTGTTTTCAATTGTTACAGTTGTGAATGATAGGAAAAAGGAATAACAGAGGTTCAAATGAATAAAAAAAATGTTATTATCATATTGATAGATGGTGGAAGACTTGATTATGCACTTAATTCGGAAAAGTTTTCTAAACTTAAATCAGAATCAATTTTTTTATCACAATCCATCACATATGGTCCTCATACAATTGCTTCAATGCATGCAGTATTTAGTGGAACATATGGAATTAAAACAGGAACAAATAGTTATTGGTCAACTTTCAAATTTAAAAAAAATAAATATAAAACATTAACAGAATATTTACATGATAACGACTACTATACTGAAGCAGATGTCATAAATCAATTAGTAATTCCAAAACAGGGTTTTGATGAATTTAATGTACATGATGAAGATAATGATAATTTAACTGAAAGACATAAAAAAATACTTCAAAGTATTAATGATAAGTCAAATCAAAGGAAATTTTTTCTATATTTACATTACAGTGGAATTCACACAGGAATAAAAAAGGAAGTTTTGAATGTTTATCATAATCATAGTAAAGAATTTTTTAATAATATTGATCAAAATAAGAATAGATATAAAGATCTTTTTTTAGATGCAGAGAAATATTTAGATTCAATTCTAGATGAGATAAAAAAACAAAAAATAGATAATGAATCATTAATTCTAATAATGTCAGATCATGGAGTAAGTCAAGGTGAGAAATTTGGTGAGCATGCTTATGGAGCATTTTGTTATGATTATACACTTAGAACTTTTGCATATTTTTTAGTAAAAGATTTACCATCAATTGAGATTAAACAGCAAACTAGAACGATTGATTTTATGCCAACAATTTTAGATTATTTAGATTTAGAACATGATAAAAACTATAACAAAATTGGCGGACGTTCTTTAATTCCATTATTTAATGGAAGTAGTATGGAAGAAGAAATAGCATTTTCTGAAACTGGAAATCCTTTATATGAGAAAAAACCACCGAAAGAACCAAACACACGTTCTGTTAGGACATCTAAATGGAAATATATTAAAAATATCTACGATGAATCGGAAGAACTCTATGATATCATAAATGATCCTAATGAAGAAAAAAACATCATTGACATAGATTCAAAAGTGAGTAATGAATTGCGCTATAAAATGAATGAGATATTAAATTCGTAGAGGTAAAAATGTATGAAATCTGAAAACAATGAGTCTGAGATAATAAATGAATTAAAAAAACTCGGATATTGGAATGATTTATACAAAAAAGAGAATTACTTTGGTACCGGACCTACACTTCTTGCTATTTTTGCTAAGAAAATAATTGAAGATAATTCCTTACATCACATACTAGAATTAGGATGTGGACAAGGAAGAGATGCAGTATTTTTTAGTAGATTAGGATACAATATTCTTGCAACAGATATTTCTAAAAATGCCATAGATTTTGTCAATAAAGTAAAGAAAGAAGAAAAATTAGATAATTTAGAAGTGTTAGTGCATGACACACAAAAAGTACTGAATGTGAACAATTCTAAATTTGATTTGATTTATTCAAATCTAGCATTACAGTTTTTTAATATTGCAGAACTAGAAAAAATTTTCTTAAATATATATGAATTAATGAAAGATAATTCATATTTTTTATTTTCAACAAAGAAATTTGGAGATAAATACTATAATTTTGGTAACAAAATATCAGATAATGCATTTGAATATAAGAAAATAATTAGATATTTCTTTGAGAAACATGAACTTGAGAGTATCCTAAAGGAAAAATTTCAAATTATATCTTTTGATGAATCTACACATGTTAATCAAGATTCGACAAAAAGTGTATGGTGGAGAATATTAGTTAAAAAAAAATAGAAAAATATTATACATAAATTAAACATATCCCATTTTTCTTAGTTCATTTTCAATTTCACTAGATGACATTTCATCTTCACTATGAACAGTCTTTTTAGCAGTCTCCAACAACTTTTGTAGAATATCTTCCATTTTAGATACTTGAGTTAAATTTGAATGTGAACAATTATGTTCTTCCAAAGGATCATCAGACAAATCATACAAATGTATTCTTTTATTTTTATTATTTTTATCTCTAAAATATTTAAAATCTGACGTTCTAATACCTATGACATCATTTGATTTAAGATCAATTAACGGATTACTTTCAATATATGCAGGAACTTCAGAATAAATATCTTCAGATTTTAATGGAAACAAATTTTTTCCATCACATACTGAATAATCAAAATCAAGTTCTAAAAGATAGATTAATGATGGTAAGATATCTATTAAACTGACTTGTTTAGAAAAAATCTTATCCTTAGAAATATTTTTTCCAACAAAAAGTAATGGTACATTGATAGTATCATCAAACAATACATGATCAATTGAAAAATGGCCAGACATTAATGCGCGTATTTCATAATTGCTTAATTGGTATTTTGAAAGAGTTTTTAATTTTGATAATTTCTTTTTATTTTCTATTGAGAAAAAAATCTTATCTTTTAATGGTTTCAAAAGTCCCGGAGATTTTTTAGTAAATTTTTTCTTTAAAACTTCTTTTTCTCCATTATCTTCAAAATCAATTATTTCAGAATCTTTTTTTAATTTTTTAATATATGTTCCATGATCAGCAGTAATAATCAAGATTGTGTTTTCAAAATCAATATTTTTAATTAATTTACCAACCCAGCTATCAATAGAGGAAATTATTCGTTCATATTTCGAAAATCCATGACTCTCATTATCAAAATTATTAGGTACAACTAAAGGAAAATGAAGATCCATTAAATGTATAGTTAGAAACCAAGGTCTATCATTTGGAATTGATGAGAAAGTTGAGAGTATTTTTTCACCTAATCCAGTATCAAGAGTTTCAGTGAAATCATAAAGATGGTTTTTATTTATAAAAGTTGGAAAAAGATTTATGGTTTCTGAAAAAGTTGGGAAGAATCCATAAAAAGAATAATTTGAACTTTTTAAATAATCAAAAATTGTTTGGACATTATTATTTAATTTATTAAAACGTGAAGATCTAATTCCAGTATTAAATGGATATTTTCCAGTAAATATAGAAGACCAAGATAGAATTGTCGCATCAGCAGATGAAATTGCGTTAGAAAAATATGTTCCACTTTTTAGAAGATTATCAATATTTGGTTTTTTAGTAGTTCCATGATTAAAAAATTTATCAGATCTAAATGAATCAATTATAAGAAATATAATATTTGGTTTCATTGTTTTTTCTCTAAAGATTTAATTTTTTTAATATGTTCATTTGTTAAATTTTTTAATAATGATTCATGTTTTGTTAATAATTTTCTAATTTGCTTTTCAGAAATTTTATTATCATGTAAACTTCCACCTAAAAATAATTCATCTTTTATGTCAGAGGTAAAATCTACAGAATTAAATGAAAAAATTTCTTTTTCAAGTAATGAGACATATCTATCAAGATCATTAACATCAACTTTTGTTTTTAATGCAATACGTATAATATCTGATAATTCATTTAATTTCTCAACTCTAAATACAGATGGGAGAACATCATAACCAAGTTCTGAAAAAATTATAGATGGTTTCTCATAGAATGCTGCTTCAAAACCTGTTGAACCACTAATACTTATCACTAATGAAGAATTTTCAATCAAATCTTTTGAAGGAAATTTTGGATGTATTAGAGTTACATTCGGAATAGAGATAATTTCGTCATATTCAGCTTCATCTCTCCAATCTCTACTCGCTTGTGAAGGATTTTCTTTAACAAATAGTTGATAATCGATTGGTATTGATTTTGCAACATGTCTTATCATTTCAGTTTGATTTGTATATAGAGGTGAATTAATCAACAAATTTCTTTCCATATCAACACCTAATGAAAAATAAATGAATTTATTTTCGAGATTTACATGTTTAACAAGTTTTTTATCAATAAATGATTTTCTTTTTTCTCTTTTTAGATAATTAAAGAATTCATTTTTCAAGACATTATATTTTGTTCGACCAAAATATGGATAATTTGTTTTTTCAGTAGAATTATTTAGTTTTAGAAATTTAGATACCGCAGTAAGTGTACTTAATTTAGATGCACCATGTCTAAGCAAATATTTTTGAAATACATTACTAGTCTCAAGATTTTCAAGAAAATTTCTTAATTCATTAAAATTTCGATTATTTATTGATGTACTTTCATAATTTTTTATATTATCAGGTATTCTACATTTACTAGTTACCATTGAAGATTTTCCAATATTTGGTGGACTAAGCATTAAAACATTTATTTCGTTTTTCAGACACATTTGATAGAATAATTCTAAATGATGAAAACTAGGTTCTTTAGTAATAAAATAATCAGGTTTTATTTCTGTAATTATTTCTTCAAATAATTTGCATGATTGTTCTTCAATTGAGAGTATTTCCGTACGGGAAAATTTATGATAATCATTGAATCTATAAAATATTCTTTCGTTAATTGCAAGTTTCCATATATTGATATCATAAATTTCTTCGAATTTTTTAAGATAATTAAGATCAGGATTTTGATGTTTTATGTTAATCCTATCATGAAAAAACCATATTTTTTTAAAATTAACAAGAGTTTGGTTTTCAAAATAAGGTTTAATTTTAGATGTTGTATCTACAATTGCATATAATTCACAATCTATACTATTTTGAAGAAAGTATGATATAAGATATTGTGTAAAATCAGCACCAAGCCATACAATTATTTTATGTGTCATTATAGTAATTTTCTTTGCCTATATTTTAGATAAACTACACTTTAGATAAACTCACTCTATTTGCTTATTCCTATAAGCAATATTTTTTTCATTGTATTTTTAGTCCTCCTTCAACCAATTTATCTAGAAAATATCTAAAACCCTTACCCATATGTTCATGTCCTTTCCAGACTTCAATTGCAAAACTTTTATCTTCATATTTATTTAAAAATGGAATAACTTCATGAAAGGGTAAATCACCTTCACCAAACTGTAATCCTTCTCCCTCAGATCCTTCTGCATCGGCTATATGAAAATGCGTGGTATAATCGCCAATCTTAATTAATTCATTCATAAAAGATAAATTTATTTTATTACAATAAAGTTGAGAATGACATAAATCAAAACAAATTTTTTGATTTGATTGCTTACAATATTTAATTAGATCATTTGTTTCAAGAAATATATTACTATTCCATCTTCCGCCATAAAACCATCCATAAGGTGGCATATTTTCTAACAGAAAATCTATTTTGGAGATATCAAGTTGTTTTACAGAATCTATTAACATATCTTTCATTGTTTGAATTTGTTCATTTGATAATTCATTTAATGAATATCCACCAGGGTGTACAATTATACTTGGTTTTCCTTTAAAATTTCCTCCTAATTCAATTGTTTTGTCAATTGCATTTTGAACTAGTTCTATACTTTTCTCTTTTGAATGAATTTGATTTGTTTCTTCCAAAGCAACCAAATCAACAATTTTTCTATCAAAATATTCATAACAATGTACAAACAATTGTTGTTCAAAACTAGAGTCTAATTCAAGATTCAGATCACTATCTGAAAAATGAAATTCCAATATTTTTGGGTTAAATTTTAACATGTCCATGACATCATGTTTTCTAACTTTCATTCCCAAGAGCATAGTTAATTCATATCCTCTTCCAATACATATTCTCCACTTTTAATATGACGGGATGATTTTTTTCCAATAATATCAAAAAAATACTGTGCTGATAATCCTTTCTCTGGTCCTTTCGCCTCAATATTTTTCTCTGAAAAAATTTCACCTTCACAGATATCTAATACACAAACTATACTTTTTGATACAACTTCTCTTTGTAAGACTTCTGCACGAGTCATTTTTTTGATTGTTTTTCCTTTGGCCTTTTCTGATAATCTTATCATAGATACCATCTCCTTGAATTCATTTGGCTCTAATGATGAAGAATGATCAAGACCCTTCATTGTTTTATCTAGTGTGATATGCCTTTCTATAATTACAGCACCTATATTCGCTGCAGTTACACTTCCAATGATTCCTATAGAATGATCACTGAATCCAACTAGAAGTTCAAATTTTTTTTCAAACTCTGGAATTAAATTTAGATTCAAAGATTCTATTGGAGAAGGGTACGTACTATTGGCATGAAGTATCACAAATGGGATATTTAGCGTTCTAACAAAGGAAACCATTTTTTCAATTTCTTCCATTTTTGACATACCTGTCGATATAATCAAAGGTTTTTTTGTATTTGATGCATATTTTATTAGTGGAAAATTAGTCATATCCCCCGATGAAATTTTGTATGTAACGGTATCAAGTTTTTCCAAAAAATCAACACTAGGCATATCCCATGGAGTACATAGAAATGTGATTTTTTTTTCATTACAATAATCAACGATTTCTATATAATCATCGTTAGTTAATTCAACTTCATTAAGCTCTGCAAGTAATATTTCAAAACCTTGACTTTCAGAATTAGGATTTACCAAAGACTCTTTTCTATACAAACTTTGAAGATTTCTTTTTTGAAATTTCACAGCATTAGCTCCAGATTCTATAGCTGCATCAATTAATTTTTTTGCTAGAGATAACTGACCATTATGATTTATTCCTATTTCAGCTATGATATAACATGGGTATTCTTTTCCAATATCCACCCCATCTATTTTAAATTCATGCTGATTATTACTCATTAAACCAATCTCCATTATTTTGTTTCATAATTATTTGTAAATGTTAAGGGGTTTTTTAAAGCAACTTATTTTAATCTTAAATTAATGGAAAACCTATGAAGGTTTTAGCAATAATTCCTGCACGAGGAGGTTCAAAAGGAATTCCATTAAAAAATTTAAGATTATTAAATGGTAAACCTCTGTTAGATTATTCAGTAAACGCTTCATTAAAATCTAAATTTATTACAAGAACAATAGTTTCATCTGATCATTCAAAGATTTTACAAAGAGCCACAAAATTAGGGGCAGAAATTATTAAAAGACCAAAGCATTTAGCTACAGATGCTTCACATATTGAACCTGTTATAGATTATTGTGTGAACTTTTTAAAATCAAGTGAGAATTACTATCCAGATATAATTATTCTTCTTCAAAATACGTCCCCATTAAGAACAAAAAAACATATTGATGATGCATTAAATATTTTCTTATCTTCAAAGTATGATTCAATGTTAAGTGGATATTATTCTCATCATCTTTTCTGGAGAATTAAAAATAGTATTGCAGTACCGATAAACTATATTCCTAAAAAGAGACCTAATAGACAAGATTTTGATTATCAATTCATAGAAAATGGTGCAATCTATATTACAAAATACTCTACATTTAAAAAATCCAAATGTAGAATATCTGGAAAGATTGGTTTCTTTGAAATGGATGAGGGATTATCAATTGATATAGATACAGTATTTGATTTAAAACAAGCAAATAAAAAAATTAAAAAATTAAGAATTTAGAAAGAATAATCAGATTAATCCAATTCTACTGATAATTATCTATATCGTAGTTTACCATCATTTTTACAAGTTCTTTAAAACTAGTTTTTGATTTCCAATTCAATTTTTCTTTTGCTTTATCAGAATTTCCTACTAATTCATCAATATCAGTTGGTCTCATATTCGGTTTTTGATTAATTTCTACAAAATCATGCCAATCACCCATACCGGCATATTCAGTTGCCAAAGTTAGAAATTCTTCAACAGAATGAGATTCTCCGGTTGCAATTACATATGAATCTGGATTTTTCTGCTGTAACATAGACCACATTACTTCAACATAATCTCCAGCAAATCCCCAATCTCTTTTTGCATTAATATTTCCTAAAGTAAATTTTGAAATTTTTCCATGTTTGATTCTTGCTAAATTGTAAGTAATTCTTCTTGTTACAAATTCTAGTCCTCTATGAGGAGATTCATGATTAAAGAGAATTCCACAACATGCAAAAATATTGTATGCCTCACTATAATGATTTGTCATATTATGTGCAAATACTTTTGCAACACCATAAGGACTTCTAGGTCTAAATGGTGTTGTTTCATTACAAGCCCCGTTAAAATTTCCAAACATTTCACTTGAAGATGCTTGATAAAATTTTGCATTAGGTGCATTTTCTCTAACAGAATCTAAAACTCTTAAGGGTCCTATACCAGTTACATCAGCAGTTAAAATTGGTTGTTGAAATGAGGCTCCCACAAATGATTGTGCTGCTAGATTATAGATCTCATCTGGTTGAGATTGTTTTATTGCAGATTGAATTGAAGTTGGATCTGCTAGATCAGCTTTGATTCTATTTATATCATCAAATGTACCCATATCATCTAATCTTTCAAAACATTTGTGGCTAGTTCGTCTAAACGTTCCATAGACATTATATCCTTTTTTAAGTAAAAATTTACTTAGATAAGCTCCATCTTGACCAGTAAGACCAAAAATTAATGCATTTTTCATAATATACTATTATGTTTGATTAACCTTATGTAAAAATTGTTCGAAGCCTTCAGATGTATGTATCATCACAATAACATCTAAATTTTTGGATTGCCGCCTGACCATCCAGCATCATCATTAAATTCTTCTAGAGTAATTTGAAGTGCTCGTCTTTCAAGATTATTTTGGATCATTCTAGTACCATGTACAGTTTTTGGACCATCATGAAATAATGCAAGAGAGTTATCCAAATCATAAGGTTCAAAAATTATTTTTGACTCATCTGGTTCGGATGCCATATATGTTCCGCCTGCATCTCCATCATTCCAACCTTTAGAAAAATAAAACATCATAACTAATGTGCTTGGTCCAACATTATGTATATGAGGTAATTGAAATCCACCGTTTCGATATGCCATTAATCGAAAATGTTTTAGTTTGTTTACAGGTACACCTGAAAAATCTCTCCAATTTTTAATAAATTCTTCAGACTCAGCATATTGTTTTAATTCATTCCATTCTTTCCCAAATTTCATATCTGGACCAGATATTACAGGTTCAGATTTTCCATATTTCTCTTTTCCCCATTCTACTACAAGTTGACTTTTTGACATATCTGAAGAATCTGTGAAATTATCTAAATTTGGATAAGTTTGAAAAAGTTTTTCGTAAAAAGAATTTTCAAATACATTTTTTATAAAACCGAACTTAAATGGAATCTGAGTTTTAAATTCTTGAGATTTTTCAAATACATTATCCCAATTAATGATATTCATTTTTTAGCCAGAAGAATTTACAATATATTGCATTTTATAAAGGATTCCCATAAAAAATGTCTTGTAAGATTTTTTGATTAATGGTAATAAAAATTTGTATTTTAGACCTAGTTTAATTTCAATTTGTGCAGAAATATGAGTAAGAGAATTTTGTTCAGAGAATTTTATTTGAATGATTGATCCTTTTGCAGGACCAGATAATATTTCACTTTTTAAGATATTATCAGATATTGCATAATGTTTTGTTTGGGTAACAAATGTTTTAGATATAACAGTTGAGAGATGTATAGTTTCTTCAGTTATAGTATAATCATCTGTTTCTTCAATAATAATAACAGATTTGATTTGATGAGGTAGATATTTTGGGAATTCCTGATAATCCATCATCAACTCTTGTAATTTCTCTTTTGGTGCAGGTAAATCAAGAGTGAATTCAATAGAGGACAATAATAGTTAATTTTAGTGTATGATATTTTAACATAGTGAAAAGGTTAGTTGAGACAATAATTATATGATATTTGTGATTGACTTAATTCTTTGAGTTTCTTTGGTATTTTTCCATATAGTATTTTTTTAGCTCTCTATAAAGAATTTTTTTTGTAGGTCCTTTCGGTATATCATCTAAATCATTAAGTAAATTTATAATAATTATTTTTTGCGGTAATTTAAAATTACTAATATTATTTTTACAAAACTCTTTCAGTTCTGTTTCAGATATTTGACTCTCTTCTTTGCATTTTACAAATGCACATACGTCTTCCCCAAGTAATTTATGTGGAATACCTATTACAGCACATTCAATAATATTTGGGTGTTGATATAACACATTTTCTAATTCTGCAGGATAGATATTCTCGCCTCCTTTTATAATCAAAAAATCTTCTCTGCCTTGGAAATAAAAGAATCCATCTGAATCTTTGCGACCAAAATCTCCACTGTGAAACCATCCGTTACGAAACGAATTTTCGTTTTTTTCTTTTAATCCTAAATAGCCAGCAGTTACATTATAACCGCGAATGCAAATCTCGCCAATATTATTTTCGTCCACATTTTTACTATTTTTATCTAGTATAGACATTTCATTTATTGGCAGTGCTTTTCCAATCGATCCAATTCTTCGTTTTCCTGCAGGAAAACCGTTGATGCACGAAAACGAAGTAGTTTCAGTTAATCCATATCCTTCAAAAATAGGTACTTCGAATCTGTCTTCAAATTGTTTTTGTATTGTTCTAGTTAATATTTGTCCTCCACAAAGTATTGCCTTTAATGTTTGATCTTTTCTTTCTTTAGATATGCTTAGCAATATTGATAAAATAGACGCCATTACACTTGTCCAGGTTACATCATATCTGTTTACTAAATCCCAAAAAGATTGTAAACTTACTTTTCCTTGAACAATTACTGTAGAACCACCTTGATAGAGTGGAGCAAGTAATGTGGTGATTTGTCCATTGTTGTGATATAATGGTAAAATACAAAGTGTTCTAGTTTTTGTATTAAAATGAAACCATTCTGAAATACTTTTTGAATCGGAAAGTAAATTTAAATGGGATAATATAACACCTTTTGGATTTCCAGTTGTTCCTGAAGTGTAAATTATAACTGCAATGTCATTAATGGAAATTTCATTTTCCTCAAAACCATCTTCATTTTTTAAAGAAAACTCTTGATCATTTACCGATGTGATCTTTTCTAGTTTTACATTATCTAAATTTTTAATATTTTTAATCTTGAATTCTAATTTATTACTATAAAAAATAACTTTAGATTTACTATCGCTTATGATATATCTCATCTCTTTTGGTGCAATGTCTGGATTTATTGGAACAATAGTAAGACCAAAGCATAATGCTGAAAAATACAAGACTAAGAATTCAGGCGAATTATGAAAAATCAAACTAATTCTATCTTTATTTTTTAATTCTAGTCTTCTAAAAATACCATATGTATTTTTTATTAATGATTTTAGTTCAGCATATGTAAATTCAATCGTATTTTCTCCTGGACTAATTAAGAATATATCATCAGGTCCATCTTTCACCTTTTCATAGAATAATTCTCTGATATTGTTATAATCAATTTTAAACTTTTTAGAAATTTGTTGATGCTTTATGAGTGATATATTTTCTTCCATTACAAATAATTCATTATTTTCTTCTTTATAATCGGAATTGATGTCATTGTTATTGCATCATTAAATTCTATCTCAATCTTAAATTTCTCTTCAATCGCGTCAATGAGTTGAATGTGTGTAAATGAATCCCACTCCGGAATATCTTCGATTGTACTTTCTAAATCAATATCATCTAATCCAACTTTTTTTAATATTTCCTCTAGCTTCATATCTAATTCTTTAGTATCAATTGGCATTTTTCATCTATCAGTTTTTTCTAATTATCCTGTTTCAAAATTTTACTTATTTTAATTATAGCTTCTTCAATTTTTGAAGTATTATTAATCAGTGGTCCAAATGAGATTCTAACTGCATTTTTTCCTGTATTTCCAAATCCCCAACCTGGAATGAATAGAATTCCTGTCTTTTTGAGTATTTTTTGAACAAATTCTTGACCATCAGTATCAACTTTCATGAATATATACAAACCACCATCCGGTTCAATAATTTTAAATTTCAAATTTTGTTTTATCAAGTCAGCTGTTTTTTTTGCTGCCTGTTTGTACAATTTTTTTGTATCTTCAATATAGTCTGTTAATATGTTATTATCAATTGAATCATTAATGAATTTTGTTAGTGCCATTTGATGTAATGTATCTGGACATAAGATTGTTGAACTTTGGATTGATTCCATGGCATTAATGACAAATTTTGGGGCTTCTATCCAACCTAATCTTCTTCCTAAACCCCTACACCATTTTGAATTTGATCTTAATGAAATGAAATTATCATTTGGTGACCAAGAAAAATATGACGGTAATTTATCTTCATAAACTAATTCCTTATATGCAAAGTCAATTATCAGAAAACCTCCAACTTTTTTTACGGCTTCTAATGTTTTTTTAATGAATTCATCAGATAGTATTTTTGATGTAGGATTATCAGGTGATGTTAATAAAATAATTTTAGGCTTTTCATTTAGTATGAAATTTGAAAATTCATCAATTTTTTCATCAGCCATGAATTTCCATTCGTTTTCATCTATTATCGGGAATCGAAGAATTTCAATATCAGAAAATCCTACTGTTAATTGCGGTACAAAATTTACATATGTAGGATCAAGTAACAGTATTTTATCCTTAGGATCTAGAAGTACTCTAAGAACTTCCATAGTAAGTTGCGTTGAACCTGAACCTACTGCTATTTCATCTTCATTTATTTGCATATTATATAATTTTTTTTCGAATTTACAAATTGCTTTTTTAAATTCTTTTTCGCCTAATGTTGTTGAATAACCACCTGACGTATGAAATAAATCAACGTTAGATGATATTGTTTTATATGCATCTCTTAATTTTTCTGGCGCATTATGGTTTACCCAACCTCCTGCAAAGGATATGAGATCATTTGGATTTTTTATGATGCTTTTAATATAATCTAAATCAGCATAACGGAGTATTTCGCTTACTGGAGAAATTTCATCTTCAAATTTTCTTGCCTTTTCAGATAAGCGACTTGAATTATCCACGAATTTTTAAATTTACACATGGTTTTAAATTGTTGGATGATTTTGTATTTTTCCAAAAAATTAATGCATAGAGTAACCACCAGTGATAAGAATATTTTCACCAGTGATATAATTAGCGCCGTCTGTGCATAAGAAAAGAACTACTTCTGCAACTTCTGAAGGTTCTGCTAATCTATTTTCAAGCGGTACTTGTGATTTTATCATTTTCTTTAAGTATTCAGGTAAAGGTTCGGTTAACGGAGTATTTACCATAGATGGAGATACAGAGTTAACTCTAATACCAAATGAACCTAATTCTGCAGCCATACACTTTGTAAGTCCCAATAATGAATATTTTCCAACTACATAGTCTACTAAACCATTAGGAGGTTTTCCAGCTACATAAGCAGTCAAAATAGATATTATTTTACCAGATTTTTTAGATTTCATATGAGGAATAAGATATTTTGAAATTTGAAAAAATGACTTGGTTTGCAAATCAAATTGTTTTTGAAAATCATCCCAGGTTGTTTTCATAAAAGGCTTGTGTTGAGCCGGATATGCTGGAGAATGAATGAAAATATCTATTGGGTGTTTTTCCAAAATAGAAGTGATAATCTTATCCAATTCCATTGTATTTGTAAGATCCACTTTTTTAATTTCAATATCACATGATTCACTTGACTCATTCTTCAGTTTTTCAATATTCTGATTATTTTCGTGATAAAGTAAAGTTAATTTAGATTTTTGTTTTGCTAATAATTTTGTAATTGCAAAACCAATTCCACCGTTGGCCCCAGTGATTAGAATATGTTTATCGGCTAGCAAGATCAGATTCCTGAATTATTACTTTTGCATCCCCAGTAATAAGTCGTATATTATTTTCTTTTTTAATTATTGTTTTGATTGTAACCATTCCAGTAGAACGACTGATTTTAACGATTTCCCCTTCTACTGTAACTTTATCATCAATAAAAGCAGGTGAAATAAAGTTTAGAGATTGAGAGAAGAATAAGGAACCCTTTCCAGGTAAATACATTCCAGTCAACCTAGAAAATAATGATGCCAGTAACATTCCATGACAAATTCTTTTTTTAAACTTAGTTTTCTCAGCGTAAGACTCGTCCATATGATGTGGATTATAATCTCCTGACAACTTAGCAAATTTTTCAACCATTGATTCAGAAATAACTTCAGTAAATTCTATTTTTTGTCCTATATGGAGATTGTCCAATTTAGCATCGGTTGGTTCAATCATCTATTAAACACCATGATTTTTCGAGTGTCTTTGCTTATTTGTAATCAGTGACATTATTTACAATATAATTCGCTAGTTAGTATTTGATAGTTACTATTGTAAAAAAAATTAATGAAAAATATTAAGATTATTTTTATTTACTAAGTAGTCAGATGTGTAATAGATGACCAGATAATGATAAATTAATTTATTTTTGTAAGAATGTTTATGTTATAGTATTTATTTATCGAATATCTATTATAAGAGTATAATTTTTATAAATTGATGATTAAAGATAAAGTTACTTTTTTAACAAACAAAAATTTTAACATTGATTTATTAATTAAGAATTT
>Ga0114933_10002792_pt1 | contig 17663 bp, 16 predicted proteins | sample 4SBtaG_FD_89691 | JGI IMG/M metagenome (GOLD analysis project Ga0114933, IMG submission 89691) | Deep subsurface microbial communities from Kolumbo volcano to uncover new lineages of life (NeLLi) - 4SBTROV12_W25 metaG | ecosystem: Environmental > Aquatic > Marine > Volcanic | place: Kolumbo... | reverse complement strand
AAGGGTCACAGATTCACAAGGAAATTCCTGGATCGACGTTAATGGAGGTTATAACTCTGTCAACGTCGGATATGGAAGAACAGAAATTGCCTCTGCAGCCTATGATCAAATGGTGCGGATGCCCTATTTCCCTCAAGGTACAACCACAGTACCAGCTATACAACTGGGAAAGAAACTAGCAGAAATCACACCCGGCGACTTATCACGTTCTTTTCCAGTAAGTGGAGGATCCGAGGCAAATGAAACAGCCCTAAAGATCGCTAGGGCATATCACCGACGAAGAAACGACGACAAACGTTACAAAGTAGTCAGTCGAAAAGGTTCATATCATGGAACGACCGGAGGGGTTCTATGGCTCGGTAGCAACCCTGCTGCCCCACGTGGTGACTTCGAACCAGAATATCCCGGCATGCTATACGGGCCTCAGCCCAACTCCTACAGGTGTGAACTCGGAGGTACTACACCTTCAGAATGCGCCTACAGGTGTGCTAAATCTATAGAGGAACTAATCCTTAACAATGATCCCGATACTGTTGCTGCTCTAATCGCAGAACCTATTGCCACACCGTTAGGTTCTCCAGTACCTGGTGAAGAATATTGGCCAATGCTGAGGGACATATGTGATCGCTACGGGATTGTGTTGATTGCGGACGAAGTTATCTGTGGTTTCGGTCGAACCGGAAAAATGTTTGCCAGCGAACACTGGGGAGTTGTACCGGACATTATGACTGTAGCCAAGGGAATTATTAGCAGTTATCTTCCCCTGGCCGCCACTGTGGTGTCAGAGAGAATTGCAAGCCAGTTCGCAGGTGAAGAGAATTATTTGAGACATGTTTTCACTTCTAGTGGACATCCCGTGTCTGCGGCTGCAGCCCTAAAGAACATAGAAATTATCGAAAAAGAAAATTTAGTCGACAATGCTGCAACAGTTGGTGAGTATTTTAAGAACCAACTTATGGGGTTAAAGGAAAACCACAAAATAATTGGGGATGTACGGGGACTCGGATTACTTCTTTCCGTGGAATTAGTTAGTGACCGACGGACAAAAATCGGATTCCCCAAAGAATTAAGAGTTGCAGAACGTCTTAACCAGAAATTTCGCGAGAACGGATTGATTTTCAGGGTAGGCAGCGAGATTTTGAACATAGGGCCACCCCTGTGCATAACAACGTCGGAAGTTGACGAAATCGTATCTGTTCTCGACAAAAGTTTAGGTGAATTATCGACGGAGGTTGACATCAAGTGAATATTACAATCCCAAGAATTAGTGACAACAGATTTAGGTGCACCCCATGGTAGAAGTACCAAAACTAGCAAAAGATATCAGCGAATTAAGATACTCAGCCCTAAACCACTTATGGATGCATAACAGAGACTGGGTTAAAACGGGTGAAGATGGTGGACCAGACATAGTGGTAGATGGGAATGGCATAGAAGTAACTGATATTGAAGGGAAGACTTGGGTAGATGTTAACGGTGGTTACAGTTCTGTGAACTCAGGATACGGGAGGACTGAAATAGCCAACGCCGCCAGAGCTCAGATGGAGCAAATGCAGTATTTTCCGCAAGGAACGACCACTGCTCCTCTCATCAAACTCGCTGAGAAGATTGCATCACTGTCACCTGGAGATCTTCAACGGTCATGGCCCGTGAGCGGAGGATCTGAGGCAAACGAAACTGCCTTGAAAATAGCAAAGTCTTACCACAAGCGCCTTGGTGATAATGGAAGATACAAAATAATTAGTAGAAGGGGTTCCTATCACGGCGCAACCGGTGGTGTAATGTGGCTAGGAGGTGGTGGTTCGTCCAGATCAGACTATGAGCCTGCTGTACCGGGAATGATCTACGCTCCTCAGCCTAACCAATATAGATGCGAATTCAACGGTAGAACAGACGAGGAATGTGCAATTCGATGTGCTGAGGCAGTTGAGAACTTAATACTTTTTCATGGACCTGACACCATGGCAGCATTTATCGCAGAGCCAGTTTCTGCTTCATCACTTGCAGCCGTCCCGGGGGATCCTTACTGGCCTATGGTTAGAGATATATGCGACAAGTACGGTATTTTATTGATTGCTGACGAAGTAATCACCGGTTTTGGTCGAACTGGAAAAATGTTTGCTCTTGAACATTGGGAAATTGTGCCAGACATAATGACGGTCGCAAAAGGAATTACCAGCAGTTATTTACCCCTGGCAGCGACGGTAAGCACGAGCCGAATTTCCGATGTTTTCGCGGGTGAACAAAATCTATTCCGCCAGGCTCTGACTTTTGGTGGCCATCCCGTTTGCGCCGCTTCAGCACTAGCTAACATTGAAATAATTGAATCGGAAAACCTGGTCAACAACTCAGCCCGTACAGGCCTTTATTTACTGAACAAACTGAAGGAACTCCAAGAGAATCATCCTATAGTAGGCGACGTTAGAGGATTGGGACTTCTACTGGGACTAGAACTTGTTAAAAACAGAGACACAAAAGAAAGCTTTACCCCTAAGTCAGGTATGTCCAAGATACTAAATAAAGAGTTCCGGGCCAACGGACTGATACTGTTTGCAACTGACAAGGGGGTTTCCCTCAGTCCACCCCTTTGCATAAAAAGAAGTGAAGTAGATTTTATTATTGATGGAATACACAAATCTCTTAGTACAGTGGAAAAAGAACTTTCGATACTGTGAATAATCCAAATCAAACATGCACAGGCTGAATCCATGCTTTAAAGCCATTAGAATCTGAGATTGTTGCTCTCACATAGCTTTTTTCGCCCTGGAAAATATATTTAGGATTATTTCCGAAACATTTGTCTAAAATCTTCCCGCCTTCTCCCACAAATATAGTTTCATATTCAACAAAAGGAACCTTCTCAATTTCTATTGCGATTCCCTTTTGGTCAGTGTTAATTCTATTTAAAACCACCCCTGTTGAAGAATAAAAATCTCCACTTCTTAGTGAATCTATGATCCGACCTGGCGTTAGGTCACTGGCTCTAACATTCAGCCATCCTCTCCCAGGATTTGAGTGGTTGGGAGTAAAATCATGATAGTTGTGAGCATCATCCGTTGCTGCGGCAAATATTTTTTGCCCACTAGTTAAAACTGCATCCCAAATTTGCTCGGCAGAAAGTTTGTTGCCAGTACCAAATGTATTCGTCTTTGGGTGTCCATTAAAGACTTCCAACATATTAGCCCCAGTTGAAGAAATGATAATTTCTGGAGTCAATGCCCACTTATAATTTGGATGATTAATGGAAACTAGCCCACCCGCATCCAAAATCCGATCAATGTTAGTTTGCAAACTTTCAAGTACTGTTTTGCAATCAGCTGGTTCAACTAGCTGATTAATTCCAATTCCATTGATATGTATTGGTATTGAGTCACCCCCAATGGAACTCGTCACTTCTTCACCTGGAATCAAAATCAAGTCACGGTTGTCTTTTGCTTGATAATCAAACAGGGTCAGGTGGTTGTGATCACTTAAAACTAAGAAATCATATCCATGACTTTGATACCAATCTACTGCTGTTTTAGGATCAGCGTCACCATCAGACATAGTTGTGTGGCAATGGATATTCCCCTTAAACCAACTAAGCTCAGACATAATATTTACCTCCTATATCAAACATATCTAATTATCTCCAAGCACTCATATCCGGCAAGAACCTTCCCATATAGATTAAACTTCATAATTGTGGAAAACCAATCAAGATCTCTAACGAATAAAAGTTCCGGCGGCAATGGTAGCGTATCAGCATGGAACCCGTTTAACCCATCACATGGTTGGTGGGCTGTTGCGGTTTGTTTTGCCATATCAACTACATTGGTCGGATTTAGCACCTATACATTCGCATTATTTGGGGACGAGATGGCGTATGAATTTGGCTGGACACGCACTCAGATAAATGCTTCCTTATCCTTTTTGGCTGTAGGCCAAATACTAGGCCCGTTAATAGGTAGAATCATTGATCTCCGAGGTCCGAGAATTATAGTCGCGGTATGCGTAGGGCTTACAGCTTCAAGTTACCTGGTAAGACCGATGATGACAGAATTGTGGCATTGGTACGCTCTCAGCTTTATCCAATATGCTGGTTTCTCTGCAACGATGACTCCCGTAGGAAGAATCGTGGGTTTGTGGTTCCCAAAAGCCCGAGGCAGAGTTATGGGAGTGGCTATGATGGGAAACAATTTCGGTGGAGTCGTCTTACCCGGTATTGTTGGAGCGGTAATTGCATATGGAGGATGGCAAACTGGCTATTATCTCCAAGGATTACTAACTTCATTTATTGCGATTACAGTTCTAGTGGCACTTAGAGAACCCAGAATAGAGCCCTCCCCCCAAGACAAAAATAATAAAGAAATCCCAGACACCAGATCTAATATAGAAAAATTGCCTGGAATGGAAATGTCCCAGGCTTTAAGATCCCGAAATCTTTACTTGCTTCTATATATCCTTTTAGTGGGCGCTACACCATTCGCATCCCTAGTGCCACAACTGATATCTCATTACGTTAATGAAGGCATAAGCTCAACAACCGCAGCAACGGCTATGAGTATTTTAGCTTTAGGGGGTATGGGAGGTAAGGTAGTTTTTGGGATTCTTGGTGAACGAATAACTGCAAGAAACGCAATGATGGTGTCCTTTTTGGGACTGAGTGTCGCTCTCTTACTTGCAGCAAATCCTTCTATACCGGGAATTATCTGGTTCTGCTCTCCTCTATGGGGCCTATGCATGGGGGCCTTTGGCACCTTAACAAACATGATTGTGCAAGATTACTTCGGATTGAAAAGTTTCGGCAGTATTATGGGAGTAGCCGGCTATGGTACAGCCATATCGTTTGGTATAGGACCTATACTGGCTGGATTATCATTCGATCATCTGGACAGCTACAGACCCATGTTTTACGGAACCATTGCGGTCATGGCGATTGGGATATTCGCTTTGAAAGCAATGGGCACTCCGGAAAATAATTATATGTCTGAGCAATGACCAAATACATTAATTTTTTGTGATTAATCAACTTTCACAACAACTGAACTAGGAGAGCATCTCATGGCAGTAACCAGCGCTGAGATAACTAGTAGAACACCTTTTGAGAATGGAAATAGCTGGGGTAAGGTTGGTGCATATGAGCGAATCGATGGGATGATTAATTTCGAGGTTGAACCTGACAACCCTTCAAATTCGGCCATTATAGACCTTCAACATTCCCCCGTTAACAATTCAGGGAGAGTAACTTTCACTTCCGATTTTGTTCTTTTACAACCCAGCGAGACAAAACCGAAACGACTTCTAGTAGATGTGGTGAACAGGGGAAGGAAAAGAGCCATACCCGACTTTAATATGGTGTCGCCTGCTCTTTCTCCATCTTATGAAATAGCTCCCGGGGATGGATTTCTATTCCAAAACGGGTACGCGGTAATCTCTTTGGGATGGCAGTACGATGTATACAGAAGCTCCTCTCTGATGGGGATGGACCCTCCCTCAGTAAAAGTTAACGGAAACCTTACTGAGGGCACAAACCTAGTTGAGATAAGGCCAAATCAGACACAAAAATGTTACCTACTTGCCAACAGAATCCATAAGCCATATCCCGCCGCATCCACTGACAATTCAAATGCACGAATTCTCGTTAAAGAATGGGAGGACGGCCCGGAAATTGAAATACCTCCATCAGAATGGTCTTTCGCAAAAGAAACCGAAAATGGACCTGTTCCAGACGTTGAACATATTTATATGGATGCAGGGTTCCAACCGGGGAAAATTTACCATGTGATATATCAAGCAACCTGCCCTGTCGTATCTGGAGCAACACTAATGTCAGTGAGAGATGTCGGCTCTTGGATCAAATATGGCGGACCTCATTGCCCAGTTAAATCAACTGTCAAACATGCCTATGCATATGGGATATCCCAGACGGGTCGTCTTTTAAGACATTACCTCTATACGGGCATGAATGTTGATGAAAAAGGAAGGCAGGTATATGACGGAATACTTGCCCATGTAGCAGGCGGTAGAAGAGGTGACTTCAATCATCGATTTGCCCAGCCATCACAACAATCTTCACCTGGATTCGGACATCTATTCCCCTTTACAGACGTCCCATCAACCGATCCTTTTGGCAGGGGCACCAAAGGACTACAGGATAGACAATTAGAGGTTGGGGGCGTGCCAAAAGTAGTGTATACAAATACCTCCGCAGAATACTGGCGAGGTGACGCTTCTCTTTCACATACAGACCCAAGTGGATGCAGTGATATCGACTTCCCCGAAAATACAAGAAGCTATTTTTTTTCGGGAACGCAACACGTACCAAATAAACTTCCTCAGAGAAAAACCCCAGGACCCGACGGTTCACTCGGTTTATATGGATTCAATGTTGTGGACTTCCGCCCACTACTCAGAGCAGCTCTTGCAAATTTGGTTTCGTGGGTTGAAAAGGGTACTCTCCCTCCTGAAACAAAGGTACCTCGCCTCGACCAGGGTACGGCGATAACTATGGAAAGAGCCTTTGAAAGATTCGAGCATATTCAACACATTAGGACGCCAGATCCATCCCGTATGTGGAGGATAAGGGAAATAAACATAGGAACACAGGAAATCCACGGCATAACCACTTATCCAGTGGAGGAACTACAGGAATACCCTAAATTCGTATCAGACGTTGATAGTGACGGCAATGAAATAGCTGGAATCAGAATGCCTGATATCTCGGTACCCATTGGAACGCATACCGGATGGAATCTAAGATCACCCGAAACTGGCTCTCCTGAGCAAATAATTTCAATGGTTGGATTTACCGATTACTTTCCGCACGATAAACCTTCCAGTTTATCTACAAAAGATCCAAGAAAATCGATTAGTGAACGATACAGTTCCAGATCGGGTTACATAAATGAATGCCGAGATGCAGCCAAAAAACTTGTAGAAGAAAGATACTTGCTCGAGGGTGATATTGAATTGGTTGTGGCCAACTGCGGACTGAGGTATGACGAGGCAATTTCAAAATAAATTAGCCTACCAATTAAACTCCTAATGAGTTTCTCTGCCTGGCATAGGCACAATTTTCGCAAGCGATATTTGAATCCGGAACCATAGATGAATTCATTAGTGAATGCATCTCCAAAATCATTGATTCAATATTAGAATAATCCAACTGATAGGGAATTATTGCTTCTTCAAAATTCATCTTCCCATAAAATCCATCTTCATCTCTATCTGCGTTGCAGACAAAAAAGTATCCCTTGGGATACACGTCAAAACCCATGTTTTGAAGCAGATAAGCGTAAACATTAAGTTGTATTTTGTAAGACTCATGATAAACATCAGAAAGGTAATTCCGTTGGGTTAATTCTCTTCTGTTTGCCTGAGATTTGTAGTCAATTACTATCACCTGCTTAGACTTGGTGTGATACCAAACATCATCCACACCACCGTGCAATATCAAATTAGTGCCCGGGACCTGGTATTCAAGTCCATGATGCAGAGAATCTCTCCATTTCTCAATATCCGGATGCTTGAATGGCACTACGTGTTCAAGCCCAAATTTCGAAAATGATCTGTGCGGAATTTGGCGTTCCCTACAAAAATCAAATTCTTTTTTAAGCAGCAAATCTGTCGTTTCATTGAGCGTCCAACCTGGTGTGGAAGGGGATATGAGCCCTTTTACTCTGTCAAGATAAAAACATCTTTTACAAGTTATAAAGTCGTTAAACTTGCTTCTACTTAATCGAAAGTAAGTTGACTGGTCTGATGAATAAATAGAGTTTTTTCTCGTACGAAGCCCTGTTGCGTTTGTTAGTTCTCTTTTTGAGTTCCTTTTTAAACTAATCAACTTATACCCTCTTATGCTTAATACAAATAACGCAACAAATATCTAAATGTGAATAATTGATTTATCAGTCAGCCGGAATAAATTAACTACTGAACCAAAACCACACTGGCAATAGTCTCCAACTCGTCAAAAATCGCCTCTGACGTTAGAGAAGTGACTCTTATCAAAACTCTGTCTACTTCAACATCCTCGAACATATCAACAATATCTTTGTCACTTGGCAAGCTATGGATTGTTATCTGGATGTCATCCGGATTTCTCTCCTCATTTTCACAAAGTTCCGAGAGAGTTACTTTTGCTCTCTTAATATCTTCTGGATTTACACCAATTGGTATCCAACCGTCACCCCATCTAGCAACTCGCTTCAAAACATTACTAGCATTGCCACCAAGAAGAACCGGTGGATGAGGTTTCTGAGACGGTTTAGGGTTGCAAATCAAGGGCGGAAAATCGACATACTTGCCATGAAATTCAGCCACCTCTTTGGTCCAAATCTCTTTCATAGCAGACACATATTCCTCTGCCTGAGTCCACCTATGATCAAAATCCGCCCCCATTATTTCAGCTTCCTCTCTGAACCAGCCAGTTCCAATTCCATACAAAAATCTCCCACCAGAGTAAAAATCCAAAGTTGCAATGAGTTTTGCAAGGTCCAGAGGATTATGTTCGGTCACCAAGTTCACGGCTGTGCCTAGACCAATCCTCGTAGTAAAAGCAGAAGCTCTCGCCAAGGCGATGAGAGGGTTAACGCCTAAGTACATCTGATGAGGTATCGAACCATCCGGAGTACCTCCATATTTTGAATTATGGTTAACCGGCATCACTGGATGCTCAGGCAACCAAACCGAGTCAAAACCCAACTCTTCTATTTTTTTCGCAATCGCACCGAAATCTCCCATTGACTCGGTGGCGCTCATACTGATCCCTATCTTCATTTATCTCTCCCTCGTTCGAAACTTCAACCAGGGTTTTATTCAGATTGAAGACATTCGATGAGTAACTCAAGAGCTGCTATTGAGAATGCAATCATATTCTCCTGCCTATCATTACTACCGGTCTCTATAGTGCGCGATTGAGAAACTGGCCCTGACACAGCTATACATGAATGCCCGGCATCGTCTCCATATCTATTACCATCTGGCCCTGTTGCGCCGGTTTCCGACAATCCCCAAGTAGAGCCGAGTATCTCACTTATACGCCCTGCATTTAAGGAAGCATATGACTCTGTAGCAGCTCTCATACCTTCCATTTCATCATCAGTTACACCAAGCAATCCCCTTCCAGCATATCTTGTGTAAATGACAGATCCTCCGAGAAAATAGGCCGATGCCCCGGCAATCGCCAGAAGGTGGGCTGATATAAGTCCTCCAGACGAAGATTCAGCAATTCCTACTGTTTCACCTTTATCTCTGAGAATGGTTCCCGCTTTTTCCGCTAAAGACATTATTTCTGGATTCATAAAACACCTACTCCTTAAAACAGATACAACAATTCAACCGGATTGTAATATAGATGAGTAGAAAGCACTTAAGGAAAAAATCATGAACACACGTTGGGCCGCTCTAGTCGCGCTTTTCGCATTATCCCTAGGGCTTATTACCGGGGGAATCATAAAAGGAGCATATGAGCTTGTTTTGGCAGGAGTCGGAATAGGTATATTTCTTTATGTAACACGAAACTATTTCAAATAGCAGATCAGCCTATTGAAAATAAAGCCCAATTTAGTGAGAAGCGCAACTCATAATCTGGCTCTCACATATTGGTCGGGCCAAAGATCATCGACGTCATCTAACTCATCTCTCGCATTTAATGGCCAGTAGGGGTTACGTAAAAGCTCTCTTCCCAGAAGTATCACATCAGCATCCCCATTACGGAGGGTCTGCTCTGCCTGGGCAGCGTCGGTAATGAGTCCCACTGCACCAGTGGGTATATCCACCTCACGCCTTATTCTGGAAGAAAATGGGACCTGGTAACCTGGAAATGGGTCCAGATTTTGATCTGCAGCATTTCCACCCGAGGAACAGTCGATTAAATCCACTCCCTCCTCTTTTAGCCATCCAGATAACTCAACAGAGTCATCGATACCCCATCCTTTATCCATGTACTCTGTTGCCGATATTCTTACCAGAAGAGGCATCCCATCTGGTATGACTGACCTAACAGAAGAGGTTACTTCCAAGGCAAATCGGCACCTGTTTCTTAGTGACCCTCCATATTTGTCCTCACGAGTATTTGAAAGAGGTGACATGAACTCACACGCTAAATAGCCATGCGCCAAGTGAAGTTCAATCACCCTAAATCCTGATTCAACCGCCCGCCTGGCAGACCGGGCAAAATCAGAAACTACATTTTCTATGTCCTCGAGATTGAGTTGCGACGGTGTAACCCAATCTTCTTCAAATGGAATAGGGCTAGGTCCAACAATATCCCAACCGCCATCATTTGACCCTAATACATCTCCTCCATTCCACGGTTGAGTATGTGAAGCTTTTCTACCAGCATGGGCGAGTTGAATTGAGGGTGTTGCACCTTGAGAATCGATAAAATCCACGATAGGCTCAAAAGCTTCAGCTTGATCTTCAGACCATAGCCCCAGGTCCTGTGGAGAAATCCGCCCCTCTGGGGATACGGCAGATGCTTCAGCCATCACAAGTCCGGCTCCACCTACAGCCCTGGTTCCCAGATGGACCATGTGCCAATCAGTCGGAACACCGTTCTGATCGTTTGCAGAATACTGGCACATGGGAGCAACGAAAAGACGATTCCTGATCGTTTCCCCTCTCAATGTTATCGGAGTAAATAAATGACTCATTTTTACGAACTAATTCCTATCACTTGTAAATATATCTGTACGCTTAGTGTGTGAAGTCGTCACCCAACTCTTATTTCTTGAAAATCAACCTTCCCCTCTTTAATTAGGTTCCTAATCTTTCTCTGCCTGGTAGAAAGTTTACTTCCAGCGGACTTAAATTCGATCATAACTATCTTGTCCTCTTCAAATTGAACCCCATCAATAGGACTTCCTAAAAACCTAAATTGTTTGGAGTCATAAGGGTAATCTGAAATAAAAGGCATAAACTGTTCCGTAATCTGACCGTATCTTGTTGACTCACTTCTTCGCAAAGACCCTTCACGAGAAAGTCCACCTAAAGTTCTCTTTAGCACAAGCGTAAGTAAAACAACGATGAATGTCTCGACTATTACAACCCACCACATCAGAGAAACACTCTCTATAAAGTTCACAGCAACCCCCTATCCGGACATTAAAGATCATCTGGAAACTTCCTACATCGGAAAGTCAGTCAACTAAATATGAAAGGAAGCTTTCCAAGCTCTCCCCGAACTCAGTTATTTGCCAGTCTCTGACTTCAGGTTCTGAGAATTCATCTTCCAAATTTTCAGGCTGCCGAGATATTCTTCCAAGGCTGACCGTAGGCCAAAGCAAGCTTGGATCTAATTCCAATCTCTCCCCATGTGTTTTCCTCCACTGCTTCAAATCTCTCAGATGCTGATTGGCTTGTTCCCGTTGTTTGTTAGAAAGATGAGGACCACGCCTAGCCTGATTTCTGGGTCTTTGTACAGGTTCATCGGACCTGCCCTCTTCGACCGCTAAGTCGATACGTTTTCGAGCATCAGAACGGGCCCAGTGGCCGATGCCCTTGATCTTGGAAAAATCTTGGTCCGGGTCGCGTGCTATATCAACCAAGACCGAATCGGAAACTATTTTAAAGGGAGGTCTGTCTCGTCCGATTGCCTCATCTTCTCGCAAATCATAAAGACGTCTGAGAACAGCAAGAGCCCCGTTACCAAGATCCCTGCTACCTTTAACGTTTAGAAACGCAGTTTGTTCATCCCTTGGTTCAAAACGGACAGACTCAAGTCTCCTACACTCCTCCTCTACCCATTCGATTCTTCCTTTGTCTAACAATCGCTGTGTAAGAACAGATCGTGCTTCCCCGAGATACCTGACATCGTCTGCCGCATAAACCACAGCCTCCCTAGTGAGCGGACGGTTTGTCCAATCACTTCGCTGTAACTTTTTATCTTTAGTGACATCGGCGTCAATATACTCTTTCAGAATAGCGTCCAAACCCAACCTCTTGGACCCAAGGAATGCTGCAGCAATACTTGTATCGAAGACTCCTTCAAACACTATCCCATAATCTCTGTGGAGACTTCTTATATCGTAGTCTCCAGAATGAACAATTTTGGTAATAGATGGTTCAGAAATAACTTTCCCAAGTGGTCCCATATCCTCAATGTCCAAAGGATCAACCAGATACGGAGTGTCCCCGATGGAGATCTGTATCAAACAAACTTGCTCCGGATATCGATAAAACCCATTACCCTCAATATCTAAACCAATCCAAGACTCATCTAAGGCTTCTGCCACTAGGGACAAAAGCCTTTCAGGTAGAGAAATAATTTCGGGAATATCGTTAGCGACTATAGGACTCTTTCAATAATTATTAATTTACAGCGGATATGAATATTTTGGATGGGTAGGTCACCGTGGCCAGTATACCTGATAGCGCTAGGTGATGTGTTGTCTTAAAAATACGTCTTAAATATCCAATTTCTCACACAAACTGCAACCCTGGGGGAAGGAAATCCCCCGTACTTGCGATAGAATCGCAGTTCAGAGTAGCATCCTAAAAAAGTAAATCTATCAATACAACTGATAGATAATTTCCGAATAAATCAGCCCTCTATCTGAAAATGTGAAAGGAATAATCATGAAAATCACGGACATAACAGTAAACAGAGTTAAAGCGCCCCAGGGGGAAAATGCAAAAAGCTTCGTTGGTCGCCCAGGGCGGCTCATCCTGCAGATCCACACGGACGAAGGCATATCAGGAATATCGGAGGCTGGAAGAAACCTCAAGGTTACCCGGTCATATCTTGATGAATTAATCAAACCCATACTTATAGGAACAGATCCCAGACGGCCTCGAAAAATATGGGAACTTTTAACACTTGGGGACGGACAACAAGCGACAAGATATCCTTCACAAATTGTTGGATCCATAGATGTCGCTCTCTGGGACATCACCGGAAAAGCTGCTGGTATGCCAATTTATCAACTGCTTGGTGGAGCACGGCGAACTGAAATACCTCTTTACTGGAGTAGAGGAAACGGCTGGAGTAAAACCCCTGAACAGATGCTCGAGGAAGTGCAAGAAGGGTACGAGAAAGGATTTCGAGCATTTAAAGTCAGAATGGACTGGAGAGATTACCGACAAGACTCAAATCCTGCTAAGGATTTCGCAATATTCAAGAAATGCCGTGAATGGCTCCCAGCGGAGTGTCCATTAGGGTTTGATGCTAACTGCGGATATTCTGTTTCGACTGCCATTGAACAGGGTAAAAAATTCCAAGAGCTAGGTATCGCACATTTTGAAGAACCTCTTCCTCAATATGACTATCCTGGACTGAAACAGGTAGTGGATGCCTTAGACTGCGCAGTCTCAACAGGAGAACAGGAAATATCGGCTTGGCGATTTAGAGACATGATAGATTTGGCTAATCCCGACATACTCCAACCGGACATATTAAATGTTGGGGGGCTGTCCGAAATGGCACGGGTCTACGAGATGGCGGTTGTGCACAATAAGCCAGTTATGCCCCATAGCCCCAGTGTTGGAGCAAATTCTATGGCAAGTCTGCACCTATACTCGACTATTACGAACGCAGTAAGACCCCACGAATTTTCAGAAGAATTTACCGGACCAGCCGAAGAGGTATCAAAGTTATATCAGGAACCTATTTTGCCCGTTAACGGCTCCATATCTATCCCCGATCGTCCGGGACTAGGTCTAGAGATCGATCAAAAAGCATTCCAATCTATGTTGGACGAGTAGAGACAAGTAATATAAACCTCCCTGAAGAAAGGTAATTTTAGATGAAATATGACACTATTATCATTGGCGCAGGCTCTGCCGGCTCAATTTTGGCAACTAGACTGACTGAGGATCCATCTCATTCTGTTTTATTACTTGAGGCTGGCCCAGACTACCCTGACATGGAGAGTCTTCCAGAAGAAGTTAAATATGGCTACGCAACAGGTACGGAAATTTCGACCAGCGATCATAACTGGCAATTCACTGCACGAGGAACAGACGATGCGGAAATAGTGGTGCCGAGAGGAAAAGTCACAGGAGGATCCAGTGCCATTAACGGACAAATATTCCTCAGGGGCATACCGGACGACTACGACAGATGGGCTGATATGGGGAACACTGACTGGGGTTATCAACAGTTAGTCCCTTATTTCAATAAGATTGAAACTGACACAACTTACCAGAACGACCCAGGTGACTTCCACGGATCTGATGGACCAATAATATGCCACAGATTCCCAAGAGAGGATTGGCTTCCCGCATCCAATGCTTTTGAAGCGGCATGCCTCGATGCAGGATTTCCATATTGTGAGGACGCAAATGCTCCTGGTTCTACGGGAGTAGGTCCTTTGCCGCTCAATAATCCAAACGGAATACGTTGGTCAACAGCAATCGGATATCTAAGCATGTCCCGACATAGGCTTAATCTTACAATCCGAGGTGATATCCACGTAAAACGTATTTTGTTTGACACCAGTGAAGATCGGCCAAGAGCCTACGGTATAGAAGCCGTATCTGGAAACGAAACCTTTTACGTTGAAGCCAATGAAATTATCCTGAGTGCAGGAGCAGTTGCATCTCCTCAAATACTAATGCTTTCCGGTATAGGACCTAAAGGTAACCTTGCTGACCAGGGCATAGAATCTGTTGTTGACCTACCCGGTGTTGGCAAAAACCTTGCCGATCATCCCATGCTCTATGTCACATGGAAAACTAAACCTGAGGTTGATCTAGATGCGTTAGGGCCTCGAATTCAACTGACACTTAGATACACAGCAGAAGGATCTGACCTAGAAAATGACATGATCGTCTATATGATGGCAGTAGCAAGCGACCGGCCTGAACGGGGTGGCCTGCGTGCAAATCCAGTCGGAATCCAGATGAATCTTTGCATCAATCTGGCTAAAGGCAAGGGAGAGGTGAAACTGAAATCTGCTGACTACAGAGAACAACCTTATCTTGACTACAATTATCTTACAGAAGAAGAAGATAGAAGACGTTTCCGAGACGGTATTAAAATGCTCGTTGACTTAGAAAATCACCCTGACATGGCAGCGATAATCGATGAGCGACTCTGTCCTCTGGATTCAGACCTTGACTCAGATGAGTCCATGAATGCGTGGATGTCCAAAGATGTGACAACAGGTCATCACATTTCTTGCACAAATAAGATGGGACCTGAAGAGGACAACATGGCAGTAGTCGACCAATCAGGAAGAATCCATGGAGCCGACGGCATCAGGGTCGTTGATGCATCCATTATGCCGGAATGTGTGAGGGCAAATATTAATGTCACAGTTATGACAATGGCGGAGCGGATCGCAGATATGATCGCGGTGGGACGATAAACAGATAATACAGTCACAGTCCCATTTTGTATCACTTTAATACTGTAGAAAATATTTAGGAGAATACTTTGAACGAACGTTTTGAGTCAGGTCTTAAAACCCGAAAAGAAGTCCTTGGGAGTGACTATGTCGAGAACTCAATTCAGAACGCCACTGATTTTGACAGACCATTTCAGGAATTTATTACTACATCAGCCTGGGATGGCGTCTGGAATAGGGGACCACTGGACAGAAAAACCAAGAGTCTCATCACTCTGTCGGTCCTCGTGGCATTAAGAGCTGAAGACGAAATAGCTCTACACCTGCGCGGAGCAATTAATAATGGACTCACTCCCGACGAAATTATGGCAATGCTAATTCACGCATCCGTATATGCAGGAGTACCATCCTCGCTTACAGCAGTGCGAATAGCTAAAAAAGTCTTTTCTGAGCTTGGAGTTATTTAGAAAATATAACTAGATCTATAAGAAAACTAGCCAGTTATCGCATCTACCTGTGAACTACTATATCCAAGTACATCTGACAGTATTTCCCCACCATGCTGTCCCAGTAGTGGCGCTGACTTGATATCTACTGGAGAATTTGAAAGTTTGATAGGACATCCCAAGGTATCAAAAGTCCCATGATCCGGATGATCAACGGGAGAAACCATCTCTCTCTCAATCAAATGAGGATCACTGAATATGTCTTCAGCATCCATCACAGCACTGCAAGGAATTCCGGCTGCACCCAACACAGACATTACCTCTCCTTTTGAGCGTTTCGTAGTCCAATCAGCTATGACTTCATTAATACTGTCTACATTTTCCATTGGATTCTCAAACATAGGAGCTCCAATAAGATCGTCTCGTCCAATTACCCTCATAAGACCGTCCCAGATATTACGCCTGGCAGAAAGTGCGGTTATATATACATAATCGTTAGCACCTCCTGGTTCACAGGGAAAAATTCCGGACCCAGCCCTTCCCGTTTGAGATCCTCTCCTTTTTTGTACACTACCACTTTCAGCATAGTTACTAAGAGCTGTTCGAGTAAGACTAAGTACAGCATCTTGCATCGATACCTCTACAATCTGGCCTTTCCCCGTACTTTGACGCTGGATAATAGCAGCCAAAATTCCAATAACCGCATGAAGACCGGTCCCACTATCTCCAATATTTGGCCCAGGTTTTAGCGGTGGGCCATCAGGTTCACCCGTTACTGCCATTGCACCACCTGCCGCCTGAGCTACTGGATCAAAACTTTTATATTGACTGTACGGACCATAAGTTCCAAATCCTTTGATACGCGCAAGAATGACAGCAGGATTTAGATTAACCAGTTCAGGATAGTCATAGCCAAGCTTTTCCAAAACCCCAGCGGCGTAATTTTCCGCTACGACATCAGACTCTTTCACAAGGTCCTCAAAAGCCTTTCTATGCAAGTCATTCTTTAGGTCTAACGCTATACTTCTTTTATTAGAATTGAAGTATAAGAAATATGATGAATCTCTATCGAAATTCGTCGTTGCTACAGATCTGCCTGGATCCCCACGACCTGGCTGCTCGACCTTGATTACGTCAGCTCCCAGCCATCCAAGCAACTGTGTACATGATGTACCTGCCTCATATTGAGTCAAATCAAGGATTCTTATCCCCTGCAATGCTTTTTCCATTTCCAATTCCTCCTTAGGAATACCTTAGATCAATCTCATATGAGCTATCATATGAATATATCCGATATTTACGGTTTGCAGAAGCTAAACTGTGCAGTTTATGCACTTTGAGGGGGATCTATTAATGTCTGACATTAAAGTTTACGGAACAACATGGTGTGGGGATTGCACGAGAGCAAAGCAGTTCATGGATGAAAACGGTGTTTCCTACAATTGGACTGACGTCGATGAAGAAACCCAGTATCAGGATTACATCAAGGGGTTAAACAACGGGCAGATGAGAGTACCGACGATTATATTCCCGGATGGTTCAATACTAGTCGAGCCCAGTAATAAAGAGTTAGCTGAAAAAATCCCTGTATGAGATAGTCTCCGATCACTAAGTAACAGGATCTGTGCCAATTATTCCTGTCGCAAAAAGCTTCTTAATAGAGTCTTCAGACAATCCCACTCTGTCTCTCAACACCTCGTTTGTGTGCTGACCCAAGGTTGGAGCCGGCATACGAATAGAAGCGGGGGTAGCACTAAAATCCCATGGCGGAGCAACATGATGGAAAGGCCCCGTGTCAGGATGATCTATTTCAACAAACATACCCAGCTTATGTAAATCATTTGAGGTAGCGACCTGCAGAAGGTTGCTCACCGTCTCACATGGAATTCCAGCCGATCGCAAAGTATCAGTAAATTGTCTAGAATCCCACCGGGCTACAACTTTT
>Ga0114933_10002787_pt1 | contig 17672 bp, 15 predicted proteins | sample 4SBtaG_FD_89691 | JGI IMG/M metagenome (GOLD analysis project Ga0114933, IMG submission 89691) | Deep subsurface microbial communities from Kolumbo volcano to uncover new lineages of life (NeLLi) - 4SBTROV12_W25 metaG | ecosystem: Environmental > Aquatic > Marine > Volcanic | place: Kolumbo... | reverse complement strand
GTATGGGACGATCTCTACGTTCTTCAGAGGTAGATGCTTTTGCATATATACCGCAAAGCTGCGGCCGCTACTGATGGCCAGCGTCATATCATTGAGCTGGTCAAGTGAGGTGATTCCGGAACTTTTATGTACCATTATGCAGCGGGGACTATCCTGTATTGGTGCCAGTAAAGCGACGACATCCGCCTCTTGATTACGACCGGTTAGGATTTGGTCAGCGTTACAGACGCCAAAAGTGTCCTGACCTGTTGCAACGCGCTGTATGACCGGAGCGTTTTTGCCACCAGGCACGATTTCCACTTCGATACCTTCAGCAGCATAGTGTCCATTGAGTAACGCAGCATAGAATCCGCCATGTTCAGCTTCAGGTGTCCAATTCAGCAGCAGCGACACTTTCGTATCGGATTCGGCAGCTTCGTTTGTCGAAGCACTTGAGTCATCGACCGGAGCTATTGGCCGTTCTTCTTCGCACCCGGTAATGAACAATGCAAATAAGATAAATGCAAATTGAACAACGTTGTTCATTTTGATCTCCATTGGAACGATTAAGAGGATTCTGGCTGTCGTTATTTCTGGGTAGCCAAGACGCATCGAAGTCCAAGATCATCTGCCTTGGCGCCGGCTGGTGCAGCTAACCGATAACTCGAAGTCAATTCTGGTGGCTTGCTTTTCCAACTACCTCCACGGGCGATGTATCGCTCAGCATCTTTAGTTAGTTGCGGGCGCCCGTCGGTTGGCGCATCTTTATAACCACCATCGCTATCAAGACACCACTCCCAAAGATAGCCATGGACATCATAGAGACCCCAATTGTTGGGTTTCTTTGCACCAACTGGAGGGTCATTACCGGCGGCGTTTCCACTGAACCAGGCATACGGGCCAAGATCTTCAGCGTCGTCACCAAACGAATAGACCGTTTTTGTACCGGCCCGTGCAGTGTATTCCCATTCTGCTTCTGACGGCAAACGAATTACTTGATTGTCTTTGATTAGCTTCAGTTCCCGCATCAGGGCGGTTGCCTGTTCGCAGAACTTAACCGCATCTTTGTAGTCGAGCATTTCAACGCTGTTGCGGGGTCCGGTCCAGCGACTGGGGTTTTCGCCCAAAACAGCTTCCCACAGATTTTGTGGGACTTCGTATTTTGCGATACCAAAGGAATAGCCGAAGGAGACTTTTCTTACTGGCTGCTCTTTATCGCCCGCATCGTTTCGTCCCATTTCAAACGACTTTGGATACTTCCCTTTGCCGGGAGTAATTTCGATAAACTCCTTACGAAAAATTTCAAGAAGTTCTTGCTGCTGCTTTGTTGGTTCCGCACGTAATGAGTCAGTCATGGAATTCAGGACAATGGCTACGGTGAAGAATAGAGTGAGCGTGTATACGGATTTCATATTGATTTCAACAAAAGAAAGAAGTTACCCAGAACGTTGAGCTGGTTGAGACCCGGGAGAAAAAGGAGACTAGATGTTTCCTTCTCGGAATGCCTGAGCCATTGCTTTTGGCACCTCGGCTTCAGCTAATATCAACTTGGCGCTGTTATCAACAACCTTAGCTTTCATTTCCTGTTCGGTAGCGATAGCTTCAGCACGCCGTTGTTCAGCTTTGGCACGAGCGACACGCGTGTCTGCTTCAGCCTGATCAGCTTGTAGTCGCGCACCGATGTTCTCACCAACATTTACATCAGCGATATCAATCGAGACGATTTCAAATGCTGTTTGCGCATCGAGTCCGCGGCCAAGCACAGCTTTGGTAATCAGGTCTGGATTTTCCAGTACAACTGAATGAGTTTCTGCAGATCCAATTGAGGAAATCATGCTTTCACCGACACGTGCCATGATCGTGTCTTCGGTTGCACCACCAATCAGCTGATCCAGATTTGTTCGAACTGTAACACGCGTACGCACTTTTAGTTCGACGCCATCCATAGCGATGGCACTGAGATATGTCTTTCCGCTCTTTGTTGGATTTGGGCAATCGATGATTTTGGGGTCAACGGATGTCTGCACAGCTTCGAACACATCTCGCCCAGCGAGATCAATGGCGGCTGCCTGATCAAAATTCAGCATAATGCCGGCGGACTTGGCTGCAACGAGTGCATCAACAACGCGGTGTACCTTGCCGCCAGCCAGATACAGCGATTCAAGACGGTTTGTGCTGATCAGCCACGGGTCATCGTGGCCACCCTTGGACTTGTTCGTTTCCAGTCCAGCCTGGACAGCCTGAATTTTAGCGTCGATGACGATTTTTGGATTAACCTGACGCAGGCTCATGGCAATCACTTCAAGGATGCCAATATTGGCGCCACTTACGAGCCCGCGGAACCATAGTTTTCCGTAAATCATAAAGAAGACGAACGCGGCCAGAAGCATTACAGCTAGCAGCCCGATCACAACCCAAAAGATCACTTCGCCTGTTTCAGCAGCGAGCAAGGTCATTGTCTGGTGCACAGTGATTCTCCAAACATTACGGAATATAGGGTGTCTAAACGCAAATCATACCATATGGAGAAGCCTATCGCTGCTTTCTTTCCACGGCGAGGTCCAATGATGCATTCTTATCTTTTTTAGAAAACGGCGCCCTAACTCTCTTTTCGTGGCACCTCTATTTATAGGGAAGCGATTAAGCGACGCAAAAGTTCGAAGCGGCAATATGCTCTCTTGCCAGAGCGCACCATCGTGTGAACAAGATGTTCCACGGTGGTGCTTTTTTTATTTAGCTTAGTACTGGTTCTGAGTACCACGATCCGCAAAGCCGGCTGAGCCGCTGAAAGTCTGGCGAACCGTTCGGGCATTAATCTCGCCCTGTAGTTTAGCAACAGCCTCAGCAACCGGCATACTGCCGAGATCACCTTCAATTCGATCCCGTACGCTGACGCTATCCGTTTCCATTTCACGGCCACCGACGATAAGCATATAAGGAATGAGTTCCAATTGTGCATCTCGAATCTTGGCACCAATTTTTTCTGCACGGTAATCGCCTGTGACCCGCAGGCCGGCGGCAGTTAACTGGGCCTCAACCTTGCGACCGTACTCTTCGAATTTCTGGCTTAGCACCATGACACGTGCCTGTTCGGGTGCCAGCCACAAGGGAAATGCTCCGGCGAAGTGCTCGATCAGCATACCGATGAATCGTTCCATCGATCCCAGTGGAGCACGATGAATCATCACAGGCTGGTGAGCCATGTTATCCGAGCCAACGTATTCCAAACCGAAACGCTCGGCGCTGGGCAGGTTGTAATCCAACTGCACTGTACCGAGTTGCCATTCGCGACCGAGGCAGTCATTCAGGACGAAGTCAGCTTTAGGGCCGTAAAAGGCAGCTTCCCCTTCTTCGGCCTCCGCTTCGATCCCAAGTTCTTCACATACCTGGACAAGCGATGACTGAGCATTGTCCCAAAGCTCACGATTACCGACGTACTTATCGCTAGCAGGGTCGCGGAAACCAAGTCGAACACGGTAATCCGTTAATCCAAGGCTCTGCAAAACGTGCTGCGTCATGTCGATACAGCCTTTGAACTCATCTGCTACTTGTTCATTCAGGCAGAAGATATGAGCGTCATCCTGTGTGAAGCCGCGAACGCGCGTCATGCCGTTGAGTTCGCCGGATTGCTCAAAACGATAGACCGTACCGAATTCAGCGAGCCTCAATGGCAAATCTCTGTAACTCCGCGGCCGCGACTGGTAGATCATCACATGATGAGGACAGTTCATGGGCTTTAGTAAATACTGATCGCCATCCTCCAATTCCATTGGCGGGAACAAGCTGTCCTTGTAGTACGGATAGTGCCCGGACGTTTCGTATAGTTCGACTTTCCCGATGTTTGGCGTGTAGACAGGCTGGTACCCGCGCTTTTGTAACTCGTCTCGCACAAAGTTCTCGAGAGTGGCCCGAATCTGGGCACCCTTGGGTTGCCATAATATGAGGCCACTTCCTACTAACGGATTGATCGTGAAGAGATCGAGCTGTTTACCGATGGTGCGATGATCACGTTTCTTTGCTTCTTCAATTCGGTTTAGGTGATCTTCCAGATCTTGTTTGTCGAAAAAGGCTGTCGCATAAACGCGCTGAAGTTGCTTGCGATCGGAATCGCCTTTCCAGTAAGCTCCGGCGACGGACAGTAGTTTGCATGCACCAATCGTCCCTGCATGTGGCACATGAGGACCTCGGCATAAGTCGACAAACTCTCCCTGCCGGTAAAAGGACAGTTGTTCGTGTTGGGTCAGCCCTTCCTGAATATGTTCAACTTTGTATTCTTGAGCGAGGCCTTCGCATAGCTCCAAGGCCTCTTCACGTGATTGTTCGATCCTCTCAAAGGGCTCTGCGTCTTTGATGATCTTCTTCATTTCCGCTTCGATAGCATCGAAGTCTTCTTCGGATAATGAATGCTCCAGATCGAAGTCGTAATAGAAGCCGTTATCGATCGTGGGACCGAACGCCAGTTGGACTCCGTCAAAAAGCCGCATGATAGCGCGTGCCATGACATGGGCTGCAGAGTGTCGCATGACTCCAAGCGCTTCTTCATTCTTCTTGGTAAAGAGCTTTAGCGAGACTTCGCCGTCATCAGGAAGTTTGTGGTCAAGGCCGACAACTTGATCGTCGACGCTAGCAGCGAGAGCTGCTCTGGCCAGCCCGGGACCAATATCCGCAGCCACATCAGCGGGGGTTACAGGGCTTTCAAATTCCTTGGTTGAACCATCTGGAAGAATTACCGTCAGCATCGATCTTTGTTCCACTCTCAAGATGTCGTGGTGAAACGTCGCCATCGATACAAAGGATCAGCAACTATACGTTTCGCCTGATGGCGCTAAGTATAGAGGCGCGCGCAGAATCGCAACAGACCATAATTGGTGGCGGATGCAATCCGTATATTGATCAGGCAAAGATCTTAGATGATCTCGTTGATTGGTCGGATACCTTCTTCGACCATGTACTGTGGTGTACCGGTCTTATCGAAGAATCGTACCTTGCTAGCATCAATGCCGATGTTCTTGTAGAGCGTCGCAAAGACTTCCTGGAACTTCACCGGCCGTTCAACAGCATGCTCAGCATACTTGTTGGTGGATCCGATAATCTGTCCTGTTTTCATGCCACCACCAGCGAGCATCGCACATGATACGCGTGGCCAGTGATCGCGACTGTTGTTCTTGTTGATCTTCGGTGTTCGACCGAATTCACCCCAAACGACAACCGAGACATCTTTATCTAATCCACGCTCATGCAGATCGGTAACCAATGCGGCCAGGCCTTGGTCAAGTTTCGGGAATTCCTGACGGCTGCGAGGGAAGTTCAGTCCGTCACCACCGTGCCAGTCCCAACGACTGTAGTTAAGCGACACAACTCGAGCACCAGCTTCGACGAGTCGACGAGCGACGCAGAAGTTGCGAACCATCTTCGGTGCACCATCACGCTGATAGGTTGTGTCGTTTTCACCATAGCGCTCAAGTACCTTTGGATCTTCTTTGCTGAGATCCAGTGCTTCTACCAGTTTGGATGTCGTTAGAATTCCAAGTGCCTGTTGATGGTAAACATCCATACCTTCGACAACACCGCTGGTGTCTACGTCACGGCGGAATTTGTCAAACGAAGCACGTAGTGTTTCGCGATCGTTTAGACGATCTAACGTGATGCCCTGAAGTACCATATTCGAGGAGGACTTCATCGGGTCTTTTTCAACGAGGGCAAATGGCGAGTGTTTCACGCCAAGGAATCCGCCATCTTCGGTGAAGCCCCATGTGCCATTTCCAGTCGGGTACATGAGCGATACGTTTGGTGGGACAGCATTGTTTACTTTGCCCTGTAGATGCGAAGTCCAACTTCCGAAGTTCGGTCGACCTTCGCGAGGTGTTCGCTGTCCTTTTTTCCAGCCTGTCATGCATTGATACGCATCATGGCGACCATCAGCATCACAAATGGATCGGATCGGGATAAACTTATCCATCATCTTTGCCATTTGTGGAAACAGTTCACAAATCTCGATTCCAGGCACATTTGTTTTGATCGGGCGGAAGTCTCCGCGAATTTCTGCCGGTGCTTCAGGCTTTAGATCCCATAAGTCCAGGTGAGAAGGACCACCAGGCATATAGATATTGATGATGGCTCGATGGTTTGATCCGGTTCCGGCTTTGGCGTCAATTGCAAGTGAATCTGCCAGTGACAGGCCACCCATCGCCATCCCACCAACTTTGATGAAATCACGACGCGAGTATCCGTCACATGAACCTTTATCAGATCGGTTGCGTCCAAAAATCGTGAACATAACTATTCAGTTCCTCTGAGCCGTTCGTTGCAGTTACTTCGTATATCGAGCAGATTAAGCTATATTCGCTTGTCTACATATATCAATATATCATATCGGCAATTCACTGCACGGACCTATTCCCGCAGTGACTGGCTTTCGTCCATTTGGAGGTAAACATGCCGGAAAAACAGTCATTTTCGCGTCGAGACATGATGAAATTCGGTGCAATTTCCGCTGGTGCAGCGGCAGTTACAGGTGTTCAGCCGGTGAGTGCTGCTGCAGCAAATGACGAGCGTCCGTTTGGATTGTGCTTTAATACCAGCACCATTCGTGGTCAGGCATTACCGCTGAACGAACAAATCGATGTCGTAATTGCAGCCGGCTATGACGGGATTGAGCCCTGGATCCGCGATGTCAAGGCATTTCAGGATAATGGCGGCAGCTTGAAGGACCAGGCAAAGAAGCTTGCCGACAGCAATATCAAAGTTGCCAGTGCCATCGGCTTTGCGAATTGGATTGTTGATGATGACGAAGCACGTGCTGCTGGACTGGAAACAGCAAAGCACGATATGGGATTGGTGCGAGCACTTGGTGGAGATCACATTGCTGCGCCACCGGTTGGTGCAACGGATATTGAGGACTTCAATTTGTTCAATGCTGCCGAGCGATACCATGCCTTGCTCGAAGTTGGCCGTAACGAAGGAGTGACACCTCAAGTTGAGTTATGGGGATTTTCAAAAACCTTGAGTCGTCTCGGTGAACTGGCCTTTGTGGCTGCCGAGTGCAATCATCCGGATGCCTGTGTCTTGCCGGACGTCTATCACATCTACAAAGGTGGCAGTGGATTTGCCGGTCTGAAAATGCTTAATGGAAAACAGATAAAGTGTTTTCACGTAAACGACTATCCCGATGATCCACCGCGGGCGACTATTTCAGATGCCGATCGCGTGCATGTTGGTGATGGTGTCGCGCCGGTCGTCGAAATTCTACAGATGATCTACGATGCTGGATCACGAGCCATGTTGTCATTGGAGTTATTCAATCGGGATTACTGGAAACAGGATCCACTTGAGGTCGCAAAGACCGGGCTGGCAAAAGTAAAAGCAGCAGTGGCTCAGGTTAAACGCCAGTAGTCGAGTTCTCTAGTAACAAGCAAATCACACTATGCTGCCCGAAACGGTTTCACGTCAGATCAAAGAGGTCCTCGGTGACCGGGCGACCACGGAGAGTGAGATCCTGAGTGACCATGGTCACGATGTGTCCCGGCATCAATCTCGACCTCCAGATATGGTTGCGTTCCCGGAAACGACCGAGGAAGTCGCGAGTATCACCCGTATTTGTTTTGAAAACGATATTCCAATCATTCCCTACGGCACCGGGACAGCAGTTGAGGGGGGAGTGGTAGCCACGCGCGGTGGAGTATGTATCAACCTAAGTCGCATGAATCAGATCGTGCGGCTAAGTGTCGATGATGCAGATGTAACTGTTGAGGCAGGCGTTACGCGCAAGGCACTGAATGACTACCTTACCAACCATGAAACGGGACTGACATTTACCGTGGATCCGGGAGCGGATGCTTCGCTCGGCGGGATGGCAGCAACCAACGCGTCAGGCAGTACCGCTGTGCGGTATGGCACCATGCGTGAAAATGTCATGGGCCTGAAAGTCGTGATGGCGGACTCGACGGTAATCCATACAGGTGGCCGTGCTCGAAAGTCATCATCCGGCTATGACCTCACACGCTTAATGGTGGGTAGCGAAGGTTCACTTGGAATCATCACGGAAGTGACGCTTCGTCTTCGGCCGATCCCAACAGCCGTATCGTCAGCGGTTTGCCCATTCCCGGATATCGAACGCGCGGTATCCACTGTAATTGCCATACTCACTCGCGGGATACCAATCGCGAGAATTGAATTACTGGATGAAGTGCAAATTGATGCAGTCAACAAGTACAGTGGCTTAGAGAATGAAATCAAGCCAACGCTCTTTTTTGAATTCCACGGTAGCCAAACTCAGGTTGCAGAAGATGCTTGTACCGTTGAAGCCATGGTAGAGGAAGCAGGTGGCGGCCCGTTTCAATGGTCCATGGATGAGACGGAACGTTATAAGCTGTGGCAGGCACGGCACGATGGATACTATGCATCCCTCGCATTGAGAGAGGGATCAGTCGGATATGTGACGGATGTATGCGTCCCTATTTCAGAGCTTGCTGCGTGCATTGTTAAGTCCAAAGAGATCTTAGCCGATTCACCAATTCCGGCACCGTTATTCGGACATGTTGGCGATGGTAACTACCACGTTGTGTTCCCACTGGATCCGGCAAGCGATGAAGAATTGCAAATGGTTTCCGCCTATCATAAGAAGCTGGTGAAGCTGGCTCTATCCGTTGGCGGCACTTGCACAGGTGAGCATGGCATCGGAATTGGCAAGCTCGATGCAGTAGCTAAAGAGCATGGTGCGGCCATCAGCGTAATGCAGTCTATAAAGCAGGCGCTGGACCCAAAGAACCTATTAAATCCAGGCAAGGCAATACCCGAATCATAACGTCATCGGTTACCGGCAGTCATTTAATCTGATCCAGCGCTTCCTGTTGTCTCTTTTGGATTTGATCAACGGTGTCATTTGCCTTATCGATTGCTTTGCCAAAGACCGTTTTTGGTTCCTTATCCTTGGCATTTGCAGCGGCTTCTTCAGCAGCTTTCTGTTGATCCAGTGCCGCCTGTTGGACTTCTTCTTGGCTCACGGATTGGGCTGCACCAACACCTTGTGCCGGTTCATCCCCACATCCACAAATCAACAAACAGAGAATAACGAGATAGCGAGCGTACATTTCATTGGCCTCACGACGATATATTGAAAGAGCAACCGGATCAGGAGGAATTCACCCCATGACTCACATACATATTCTACATGCTGCTGCAGAACAACTCGATGATGTTGCAGTGATGTTTGATCGACACCGTGTTTTTTATAGACGCGATTCGGATCTGATGGCTGCAAAGTCATTCTTGACGCAACGCATGACAGGTAATGATTCAGTCATGCGTTGCGTCCGTTGATTCCCGGCCAACAGGATTTACTCAACTCTATCCTGGTTACTCTTTCGTTTCCCGTGCCAGAACGTGGGTGCTTAATGACATGTTCATTAATAAGGATCTACGCTGAAAAGTAGTGGCACGAGCGCTGCCGGATAGATCACTGCAATATGCGAAAGAAACGGAGCCTATCTTTGTCAGCCTTATTACCTCGACTGAACACCACAGTGCGCAAAATCTATATGAAGACACACTATGGGCGAAGGACGAAGAATACTTCCAGCACGTCCTAATCTCCCCCATGCCCTCTAAAGCCCATGCGGTAGAGGACAACTACAATAATAGCTACTACAGCACCTATAATTCCTAACAGCTCAAAATCCATTGGCCTACATGATCTGAGCAATTGGATTCGGGTCGCTTACCAGGTGAACCGGGCGACCTTGCGGTGTGTACATCATCTGATTTGGATCGATGCCCAGTTTGGTGTAAACGCTAGAGACGAAATTCTCTGGACTGAGAATATTCTCAACAGCGGTGTAACCTTTGCGATCAGTTGCTCCCACAACCTCACCACCAGGTGTACCACCACCAGCTACCAGAACGCTCATTGCGTTGGCCCAGTGATCACGACCAGGACTGGTTGCACTTGGCAGCGTGGAGATTTTCGGTGTACGACCGAACTCACCTAGTGCCAGCACTAACGTTGATTCGAGCAGTCCACGCTGTTCAAGATCCGAGATTAGAGTCGAGACGGTTTGGTCCCATTTTGGTAATCGTTCTTTACAGGCACCGAATAGGTTGCTGTGGTGATCCCAGCCGCCGTCGTAGACGGTGACAAACGGAACTCCGGCTTCAACCAGACGTCGGGCCAATAAACATCGCTGACCAAAACCATCGCGTACATACTCTTCGCGAACATCGTCCGACTCAGCACTAATATCGAATGCCTGTTGTGCTTCCGGTGAAAGCACAAGGTCATAACCTTGTTTGTAGTATTCATCGACAGCCAGAGCAGGATCACCGGTTGCCTTGTCGGTGTATCGCTTTAGCCGATCAAGTGATGCACGAAGGTCGCTACGGCCGAGGAATTGATCACTGGTAATGCCAGTTGGGATTTCAACATCTCTTACCTGGAAGTTTGAACCATTGGGATCGTCAGCGACGACAAACGGGGCAAACTTTGCACCCAGGAAGTTAGGTCCACCACTTCGTGACATGCGTGGCATCGAGAAGTAGTTTGGCAATGCGTTTTGTCCGCCTCGTTGATGGCTGACAACCGAACCCATACTAGGGTGGAAGCTAACAAACGCACCGCATCCGACAGGAATGCGTGGTGGTGCACCGGTCATCATGTAGTGGTTTCCGGCACCGTGGTTGCCCTGATTGTGGCGAATGGATCGAACGACTGAAAACTTGTCCAACATGCCAGCAAGTTTGGTCATGTGTTCACTAAAGTGCACGCCAGCCACTTTGGTTTGCGTTAGACCGAAGTCTCCACGGATTTCCGCCGGCGCATCCGGCTTGGGATCAAATGTCTCAATGTGCGTTGGACCGCCGTCCATCCAAATCAAAATGACATTCTTGGCATCTGCGACGCGTGGTGATGCTTTGCCAGCAATACCCTGCAGCCGCAGAGCATCTACTAATCCACCTCCGATAATTGATCCAAGCCCTAGCTTGAGACAATCACGACGTGTCGTTCCTTCGCAATTCCTTGAGATGGTCATCTTTTGATCCTGTGGTTGGAAATGTGCTTTGAGTTTTCTGCAAAAAGCGCAATAACAAATCTTCTATTATTCTACATCGGCCAATTACAGCTCGCCATATCAACCCGGTTCGCCAAGCGAGCCGCCCCAGAGCGTTCCGTTGCTGTCAAACTTCCAGTCAGCAGACCACGCCACTTCCCAGACATAGCCATCTGGATCCGCAAAATAACCGCTGAATCCGCCCCAAAACGCGTCTTGTGCGGGTTTTAGTACCGTGCCGCCAGCGGCGACAGCCTGATCAAGAACTTGCTGAACCCCCTCTTTTTCCCGTACATTATGAGCAAGTGTTATCCCACCAAAACCAGACCCCTCTTTGGGGTAGTTTTCAGAAATATCTTCGGCCAGCAGGTGTTTTGGATATACAGAGAGACAAGTGCCATTGAGTTTGAAGATGGCCCAATCGGCATCATCTTCAGCGATCGTGTCGAATCCGAGACCGTCGCGATAGAAACGAATCGCACGCCCCATATCGCTAGCTCCAAGTGTGATGATGCTGATACGGGGTTCCATGGCGACTTCCTTTGAGTGGTGATTCTGCGTTCATTATAGCCGTACCATAATGCAGGGAGCGAAGCGGCGCTGGGCCTCGGAAGAGGATGCGAGAAAAACGAACGGGTCGCCGGTCTGACTATGCGAGTATCTCTGTGATAACGCGACCGCGACTAATTGGCGTGGGCCGACCGAACGGATCATACAGTTCTGTATGTGGTGGGTAACCAAGCAGATGAAACACAGTCGCAACGAAGTCAGCAGCCGTTGTCATACCATCGGTAACATAGGCGGCGTTTTGATCGGTCTTCCCATGAACCGCACCACCTTTGACACCGCCTCCTGCTAATGCAATTGAGAATGCACTTCCCCAGTGGTCACGACCTTCCTTGGCATTGAACTTTGGTGTGTGACCGAATTCGGTGAACATCACAACCAGAGTCTCGTCGAGCAATCCTCGGTCATGCAGATCGTCAATCAGAGTTGAGAATGCCATGTCCATTAATGGCATGAGGTGATCCTTTAATGACACGTTGTGTTTGGCGTGCGTGTCCCAACCACCTTGATTCTCCACACCCTCTTTCTTTATTCGCGTCCAGTTGATTTGGACCAGTGAAACACCCGACTCAACCAGCCGCCTGGCAAGTAGACATGATTGATTAAAGCGTTCGCGACCGTAGCGATCACGAAGTGCATCCGGTTCCTGGCTAAGGTCAAATGCCTTGCCGGCTGCTGTTGCTCCCAGCAGGTTATATGCCTGTTGAGTGTGTTCCCCATATGAAGTGACACTTGAAAGCCTGTTCAAATCTTCGGCCTTACCGTTGATCTGATCCAGCAATGATCGTCGTTCATGCAGTCGGACAGTTGAGATATCTTCAGGCAACGACATGCCAGGCATGTCAAAGCGACCTTCGTTGGGATAGCACTTTACCAACCATGGGTCGTACTGCCGTCCAAGAAATCCTGCATCCTGCCCCGGCCAGTCTATGTTCCCATCATTCCAGATATGCTCTGGAATGGTGACTGCCGAAGGCATGGATTCACCGCGATAATTCAGAGCCCGCACCATCGCTCCCATACTTGGGAATAAGTTAGGCGCCTTGGCACGAGCACTCTCTCGGTTTAGTGGCTGGTGCGGCACTCCCGTAAGCATCTGATAGCCACTTGTTGAATGGGCGTTGTCTCCAGTGAACATACCTCGTAGGACGGCAAGTTTCTCGGTGTGTTTGGCCGTCTTGGGCATCAGTTCACAAACGTGATAACCTGGTGTCGCTGTTGCGGTGGTACCGTATATTCCTCGGGTTTCTTGTGGACCGTTTGGTTTTGGATCCCACGTTTCGTGTTGCGGGATTCCACCAACTAACCCAAATATGATGACATTCTTGGCTTTACCAAATCCGGCACCATGATTACCGGATCCCTGCTTGGCTCGCGTTTCACGATTCTTTATCAGTGACGCCAGTGACAGGCCGCCGAGCCCTAAGCCTCCAACGCGCATCATTTCCCGTCGCGAAAGGCCATCGCAGAGCTTGGTTGCATCATTGGCGTGAAGTTGAAACATGGCGTAAACCCTTGTTAAGTAAAATGGAACCTTTCCATTATTAATTATCGACATGCAATACGAAACTGGATAACTGGATAATCCAATTCTATTTCATCTCACGTCCATTATTCTCCACACCGTGATGCAAACAAAACTGCAAGGTTGACCGGTAAAAATTGCTACTTACCTGCTAAATGCCTAACATCTATTTATATGGATCTTTTCTTAAGATTCTCGTTTCCAATGAGGAATTAGATGTCAAATCGTTTATCAGGATTAGCTGTATTAATGGCTTTGGCTGCAGCCAATGCTGTTTTTGGTCAGTCCGTCCAACAAACGCGGGAAATGGCCGTCAGAAATGATATCAAGAAGTTTCAGGAGGATGACTCCTGGGTTTATGACGACTTCGACAAAGCAATCGCTGTTGCCAAGGAGACGGACCGCCCGCTGATGGTCGTCTTCAGGTGACTTCCCTGACACGCTTGCGAAAGCTTTGACGGGCAGGTTGTCCGTCGTGACGGTGAGTTGGGCGAACTCGTGGATAAATTCGTCTTTGTCAGATTGATCAAGGTAAATCGACTGGATTTGTCTCTGTTTCAGTTTGATTATGACCTGACATTTGCAGTCTTCTTTATGAATGCCGACAAAACGATATATGGTCGGTATGGTACGCGCAGCAGCATTGACGATGCTGAAAAACACATGACCACCGAGGGTTTGGCCAAGTCTATGCAGGCGGCATTGATCCTCCATGAAAACTATCCGGACAATAAAGCTTTTCTTACCGGCAAGCAGCCGATTGAAACACGCTTTCAGACTCCGAATGACATTCCATCCTTACGCGGTAAGTACAAAGCAGATCTGGATGTCGATGGGAAAATCGTGCAGAGCTGCTTGCACTGTCACCAAATCATGGATGCTAAACGGGAGATTTACCGTAGTGCCGGCAAACCCATACCAGACAAGCTGGTTTTTCCGCTGCCGTTACCACGCGTCCTTGGTCTGGCACTGGATCCAAAATCCCGTGCAACCATTTCCAGAGTGGCAGCCGAATCGGCAAGTTACGCAGCAGGTATTAGGACGGGAGATGAGCTGATCACACTCAACGGGCAAGCCATTGTCTCAATCGCTGATGTTCAATGGGTGCTCGATAACGCTCCGAGTGAAGGTGAGATGAAAGCCCTGGTTAAAAGAGATGACGCATTCTTACCAATGTCCATCACGCTTAAGCAGGATTGGCGACGTCAAACAGATATTTCCTGGCGTGTAACGACGTGGCCGCTGCGTCGCATGGGAACCGGGGGACTTGTGTTCGAATCGGTGCCGGATGCACAGCGGGCTACGGTCGGTCTCAGTGACGATTCACTGGCGTTGCGCGTAAATTACGTTGGGCAGTATGGCCTGCACGCGGCCGCAAAGCGAGCTGGTTTTCGCAAGGGAGATATTGTTACGTCGTTTGATGGTCAAAAGGACAATTGGACGACTAGTCAGTTGTTGGCATACATCGCCCAACGCACCAGGCCGGGCACGACTGTACCGGTGACCATTGTCAGAAATGGCCAACGGATCCAGCTCAAATTGCCAATGCAAAAATAGTGCTGACTCATTGTCGTATCGAAACTCTTAACGGCTGTTGCATTGCCTGAGGACCGGTCGCCGCTGAAATCTGCGGTGGATAAAAGACAAAGTGATACCAGGTCCGAAGCACCTTGGTTTTGGCCTCAGCGTTGAAAATGCGTGATGCCGTTACGTGACCAGCACCGGTAAACTCAATTGAATCGATGGAAGACTTTCCAAAATCTGTTACCGCCATCGCCAGACATCGTTCACGATCCATAATGTGAGCCCAACCTTCAGCAGCGGACTCTTTTGACGCGAAGATCGCAACAGCATCAGAGTGTTTGCCACGTGTAATGGACCACTCATTATGTGTAGCTGTTAACCTTGCGTGCTGGTCGGCACTTAGCGTTACATAGCCGGTTGTGCCACCGCCGAAATCGGCAATGGTGGGTGCTTTGTTCTCAGGTGGCTCGAGATTTAGCATTAGCTCATTGGAAATCGACTTGAATTGATTTAGTGGATCCATCAATCGAACCTGAACTTCCACCCAGCTTCTTGAAACCGGAAAGTGCAAATCAACGGTAACCGCTGCGGACTCATTGAGCGTCTTCTTAAATCGCAAGTGTACTGCAAGTGGTCCGCGTCGGATAATTTCAGAAGATACCTCATCACCACGAACGTGGATTTTCTTGCTTTCTGTGTTGGTCAGGTAAATACCCTTTCCACCCACTCGAATGTGCTCAGAAGGTGGGAAATTCATGGACGAGATTAACCCATCGAGATCCTTAGGAATTTGCCATGTTAGGTAAGGCTTATTCGTGATGATGTAGGCATCATCGGTTTCGGTAAGGACATGACCGCGAATGGGTTGCAAATCTCTTGAGATTCCGGCGCCGTGACGTATCTCGTAACGACGTGTTTCATTTGGCTTGAAAGTATCAGCAAACTCAACGGTGTACATTGAATCACCAAATTCCCCGGGAGCCTTGTCGACCTGGATATTTGTCGGTGAACTGTCACCAGAGATAGCCACGTTTTCTGCAGACAACTTGACACTGCTGTGAATCAACACGGTGATGGGGTAATTCCCACGGCGAATGCCAGCAGGTTCCGTGACACTGACTACAGCAGGCCCACCTGCACACAAATCTGAGGCGGCAATCAGCAGGGCCAGTAGTATCAGTCCGTTTCTCTTTAACCAGCTCATAGATCTTATGGATTAATCAGTTCATCAATAGTGAACTTCATGAACATGATATGTGAACGACTACCTTCAAAGACGATTCCAACATGTTTATCGTCGATTTGTACCAGACTTGGATAGCCGAAGCCGAGACCTTGATCAATCATACGTCGATGAGATTCCGGCCATGTTTTACCTTCATCAAAACTAACCTGAATCGTGTGTCTCTCGCGCCGTGTTTCAGATTGCGGGTTGGCAAACAGCAAGACACTTTTCGCCTTGCCGTCTTCCGTGTAATTAACGCGCAACGTGCTTCCGTTACAGTGCGGCTCAACAATATCTTTCTGGTTTGTCGGATGTGGAGACCAGGTTTTGCCAAGGTCTTTCGTGATGTAGACGCTACGACGACTTGCAACGCTGGCTCGTTCACTTCGCATATTCAACATGATGGAACCGTCGCTCAGTTCCACGGCTTGATTCTCACTGGATCCGATAAACGCAGGATTGCCGACGGCCCAGGTTCGGCCATGGTTCTTGCTGTACATGATGGTTGAAAATGGATCACCGTTTGGGTCACGTCCCTGCGATGGCTGAACAAGCGTGCCGTCCTGAAGCGTAATGCCGCCCTGAGGCGACGGCGCGAAGAGAACCCATTCTTCCCGCTTTAGCGACTTTGTCATGTTCTTTAGCTTCGACCAGGATTCACCGTCATCCTTAGATGTTGCCATGACAAATTGTGCTGCCTTGCCAATTTCAAAACCAGGCTCGCTTCCATCTTCGCTCCATTGATGTTTTCCAGGTTTTCCGTACATCCAAACAGCGAAACAGAATATTTTTCCCGTCTTATAATCAACGATAATTCCCGGATCGCTAATGCCATTTTGTTCTTGTGGCAGTCCACCCCATACTCCACGATCCATAATCGGACGAGGCTGGCTCCATGTTTGACCGCCGTCGGTACTCCTGCTGAGACCGATATCAATATCTTCCTGCAGGTCTCGAGATTTGTTGTGTCGCATGTCGTAGACTGCTAACAGACTGCCATCTTTTGTGCGTGCGATAGCAGGAATGCGATACGTATGCGTCCCATAGTCCATGTGCTGGCAGAGTGCATATCCGATTCTGACACGCAGGCCTGGAGTCATATCCTGTGGTTCCACAGCTCCTGAACTTGTTTCAATCTCTGTGCACGCGACGTCAACGTAGTTAAGCAGACTTGCCTCGGGCGAAATCTTTCCAGATAACCAGAACCAGTTATCCCCTTTCTTTAGAGGATGGTCTCGGACAAAGTGCATTTTGTTGGCGGCCTGATTGGCCGAAGCGAGAAAGGCCTCTGTAGAGAATTGACCGTCGGGACCACCGACAAAAAGCGTCACACCGGCCAAATCCTTGATGTTGTCCGTACCTCGGAATTCGAATGTAACACGTTGCATCATGACGTCCTCAGCACTGGCAACAACATTGATCGCGCACAACACATTGGTTTCACGGCGGATGAGTGCTGGATATACAGGCTGATTTTGCGAGGCAGTTACTACTGCAGGATCAGCCAAAGCACGTGGAGAATAGGGATTGGCTGAAATGAGGATCGTAAGGATGCACAGCAAATGCGTAGATTTTTTCATGGGATGACTATTGGTTAGATGTTTAAAAGGAGGTCATAAGTCACGAGTGCATTTTATAACGGGCAATGTGGACAGTGTTGTATGTTTTTACTTCGAAGCGGTTGAATGATGGAGCCTCTTGTCAGGCTACAAGGTGAGATTTATTATTGGACTATTGCTCGGGCGGTTAGCTCAGCTGGCTAGAGCGCCACGTTGACATCGTGGAGGTCGTTGGTTCAAGTCCAATACCG
>Ga0114933_10002784_pt1 | contig 17683 bp, 12 predicted proteins | sample 4SBtaG_FD_89691 | JGI IMG/M metagenome (GOLD analysis project Ga0114933, IMG submission 89691) | Deep subsurface microbial communities from Kolumbo volcano to uncover new lineages of life (NeLLi) - 4SBTROV12_W25 metaG | ecosystem: Environmental > Aquatic > Marine > Volcanic | place: Kolumbo... | reverse complement strand
GGGTCTGGGCCGGGTCTGGGCCGGGTCTGGGCCGGGTCTGGGCCGGGTCTGGGCCCAGGGTCACGGAGGGCCCAGGCGTGAGCCGGGGTCACCGCGCCGAGAACCTGGCGGAGATCTCGGCTACAGGCTGCTCTCTGAGCTGCTCGAGCTGTTGATCCAGAAGCTCTGAGAAGGCGTCCGCGCCGGCGCTGAGAGTGCCCAGGGTCGACTCCCGCTGAAAGGCACGATTCATCTGCTCGTGGTAGCTCTTGGCCACGGTGTCCAGGGGCAGGCTCATCAGTACGTACATCATCTTGGTGATGGGGTCGGTCCAGCGCAGGGGCTGGCTCTCGGGCTCGCTGGGCGAGACACGCATGACCTCGTCGGTGACCTGACGAGAGACGGACTCCACGAAACGCCCTGACTCCACCAGTTCATCGGCGAAACCGTCCCGCAGGCCGGCCACGAACTCACCCGCCAGCATGGCTGTGAGGGCGTCCACGGTCAGAGCCAGCTGAGCCCGGCCATGGCTGAGGGAGGTGGCCCGTCGGCTTCCAGGGTCAGCGGCGGTGGCCGAGCTGCCCACCGCCTCGACCGTGCGGCCGTCCGCACCCTCGAAGACCCCGAAGTGGCCCACCCAGGCCGGGGCGGCGGCCGGGTCCACGGGAGGAGCCGTCGAGGCACAAGCCACCAACACGAGGGCAAGAAGCGTCGCAGGAACGGCCTCTGAGCACCGGAGAGACATGTGAACTCCAAGAAGAAGCTGTGGGCGGGCCGCTCCCCTGGTCGTGGCGGCTGGATCGGGGCGATCCTGCCCGTCATCATGATCTGCGCGGGCCCGGCCTGCCAGACTGGATTGGTGAAGGCGTTGACTGAAGCCACCACGAATTCGTTCAAATGCCACCCCAACCGGTTCTTCTGCGAGCTGAATCAGACGGGCTTCCCCTAGCAGCCTGTGGAAGCCAGCCACAGTCTTCACGCCTCTTCATAGGGATGGTCCATGACACCCTCGACCCTGCTGCTGCTCGTCGTGCTCGTCGTCGCCCCGGCCTGCACCTCCCCTGGGGCGGGTGCCTCCCCGGGCAGCTCATCAGACCGTTCAGCGGGAGGGCCTGACTGGGTCATCACGCCCTACGACCACTCGGGCGTGCGCCGCTCAGAGCACATGGTCGGCGTAGGCTATGCCCCGGGCACGGGGGGAGCCTCACGAGAGGTGGCCGTCCAGAAGGCCCTGACGGACCTGACCCAGACGATCCTGAGTGCCATTCGCTCCACGGTGATCGTCGAGACAAACCAGCGTCGCGAGAACGACGACGTCACCTGGGCCGAGGAGCTCAACCAGACGATCCGCGTCGACTCTGCGGGCGACCTGCCCGGCTACGAGGTGGTCGACTCGTGGGTCGACGAGCAGAACGGCGAAACGGTGGTGCTCGTCGTGGTCTCTCGAGAGCTGCTCTGCTCGACCCTGTTTCCCAAGATCGAGCAGGCCCTCGCCGAAGCCGACGAGTTTCTGGACACTCCACCCGACTTCGCCACGACCCAACCCGCTCAAGCCCTGTACCGAGCCCTGCAAGCCTACGCGGTCCTCAGCGCGCGCATGCTTGAGGCCACCAAGGCTCAGGTCGTGGCCAAGCACTCCCGCTTGCAGTCCCAGGCAGGGGCGAACTTCGGACGCGCCACGGCCCTGCTCGACGAGACCTCCCGGCGCCTGGCCGCGCTCAGCGGAGCGATCCAGATCGACAAGGTCGCAGGCGACGGACAGCGCAGCGCCGTGCGGGGCGCACTGGCCCAGCCGCTCATCGCGCGGATGAGCGTGGTCGATGCACAAGGTCAGAGCCATCCTCTGGCCCGTTTTCCCGCTCGCTTCGTGGCCTCTCAAGAGCCCGGGCCCGCACTGGCTCACTCTGCCTCCACCACCGATGACCAGGGCCTGATCTCATGCAAGGTCAGCGATCTCGTGCCCACGGGGCAGGCCGCCAATGAGATCTTCGTCCAGCCCGACTTTGGCCGGCTGGCTCCCAGCATCGAACGCTCGCGGATTCCCTCCGAGAGCTTCACCTATCACCTGCCCACCACCGGCCAGACGTCGGTGCTGCTGCTGCTCACCGACACCTTCGAGGGCGCCCCCCTCGACGACCAGCTCATGGGCGAAGAGCTGGGGGACCACCTCTCATCGTTCGGCTTCGATGTCCTGGTCATGGACCCCACGAGCCCCGCCGGACAACGCCTGGCTGCAGCAGAAGACACAGACCTGGCCGGTGTGATCGCCGAACTCCATGCCGACCGTTTCGAATACGTCATGCATGGTCGCAGCTCCACCCGCTACTCGAGCAAGACTCCGGTGGGCCACTTCTATTACAGCCTGGCCACCCTGCAGGTGGACAACCTGGCCAGCGGCTCGAGCCAGGCCATCACCACCGACGAAGTCAAAGGTGGCCATCCCGTGAAAGGACAGCCGGGCATCGCCCGGGCACTCGCTGCCCTGCGGCGCGTCCTGAACCAAGCCGTGGACGAGCAGTTCGTCTCGGAGTTCGTCATCGAGACCGACAATGACAGCTGACATGAGTGAACCCAGGTTCGTGCCCCTTGCCGATCGTTTTGACCCCGGGGCCCCCCCTGCCGACGCTGCTCGAGAGTTCTACGAAGTGCTGCGCCGACGGCGCACGGTGCGAGAGTTCTCTGATCGTCCGGTGAGTCGAGAGACCATCGAGTGGATCGTCCGCTGCGCTGCCACGGCCCCGAGCGGTGCGAACAAGCAGCCCTGGCGGTTCGTCTGCATCCAAGACCCCGACCTCAAGCGGCGCATCCGCGAGGCTGCCGAGCAAGAAGAGCGCAGCTTCTACGCGCACCGGGCCAACGAGGAGTGGCTGGCCGACCTCAGCCCCCTGGGCACCGACCAGGACAAGCCCTTCTTGGAGGTCGCGCCCTGGCTGATCGTGGTCTTCAAACTCATCGCCGCAGACGATGGCGGCCAGGTCTACTACCCCACCGAGTCGGTGGGGCTGGCCTCGGGCTTGCTGCTGGCCGCCGCCCATCAGGCAGGTCTGGTCACGCTCACCCACACGCCGAGCCCGATGAACTTCTTGTCCCAGGTGCTCGATCGACCGTCGAATGAGCGGCCCTTCTTGCTGATCCCCGTGGGCTACCCCGCCGACGACTGCACCGTGCCCGCGGCGGCCCTGCTGCGCAAACCCCTCGACGAGGTGATGCTCGTCCGCTGAGCCGGGCTCGGCGGCTTGGCAACCCCTTGGCCGCCAAGCCGGGCTCGCACGACGGGTGTGGCGTGGCCATCAGCTGGGGGGCGAGAACTCCCGCACCGCTTCGTCCACCGACGGGGGCCCATCGAGTGACCCGTTGCCACCCGGGCCCGACGTCAGCTTCTCCAATGCCCGGCCTGCGGGGAGCAGACGCTGGGCGTAGCTGCCCACGGCGGCGTTGTAGTCCCCCACCGCACGGCCCAGGGCCTTGCCCACTCCGGCGAGATGCTCGGAGAAGTGCTGAGCCCGATCGTGCAACGTGCGCGCCGCGTCCCAGACTTGCTGCGCGCTCTCGGCCACTTGATCCTGGCGCCAGTAGGTGCCCACCGTGCGCAACAACGCCACCAAGGTCACCGGGGTGGCGATCAGGATGCGCTGCTCGAGGGCCTCTTGCTGCAACTCCGGGCGCAACTCGCAGGCTGCCGCCAGAATGGGCTCGCCCGGCAAGAACAGCACCGTGAAGTCGACCGGTCCATCGAGGCCTGCCGCATAATTCTTTCGGGCCAGCTCGCGGATGAAGCGGCGGAGGCTGCCCGTGTGTGCGGCCAGGTGGCGGCGGCGCTCCCGGCCGTCGGTCACGTCGCACGAGGCGATGTAGTCGACCAGGGGCACCTTCGAATCAATGGGGATGCAGCCACCGCCGGGCAGCAGCACGACCATGTCCGGGCGGCTGCCATCGCTGCCCGTGGGTTGCTCGACGAAGTCGCAGTGTTCGCTCATCCCCGCCAGCTCGACGATGCGCCGCAACGACAACTCGCCCCACCGCCCACGAGCCTGGGAGCTGCCCGTGAGCGCGGTGGCCAGGGCGTTGCTCTGGTCATCGAGCCGGCGAGTGGCCAGGGCCAGATCCTTGAACTGGCCTTCCAGCTCGGCATACGCCCGCTCGCGCTTCGACTCCAGCTCGCGAGCTGCGCGGTCGAGCCTGCCCAGCTGCTCGCCCAGAGGGCGCACCATCTCGGCGATGGCCTTCTGCCGTTGGTCGAGCTCGGCGCTGTGTTCCGTCGTACTCGACTGCAGCTTCAACTCGGCCAGGGTCAGAAACTGCTCCGAGCTGCGTCGCAGTGCCTCGTCAGCCAGGGCCCCGAACGTGGTCGCCGCCTGAGCAGTGGACTCGGCCTGCGCTGCCAGCTGGGCCTGGGCATGAGCCAGCTCGACGCGCAGGCCGGTGACCTCGTCTTGCTCGACCGTGGCGCGACGGCCCGCCCGCACGGTGGCCCAGGTCCAGCCCATGGCCAGACCGAGACCGCCCGCAAGCAGCAAGCCCAGCAGGGGCACGAGCCACACGGCCACATCGTCAGGAATGGGTAACTCGGTCATGGCGGGCCCGCCTGCAGACGTGTCCTGGTGCGCCTCCAAGAGTAGGACGAGCGCAGGGCCAGAACCATCGGCAAGGCCAGGGAAGATCTGTGCCAGCTGGGCGGTGCAGCCGCCGCCAACCGACTCGCCCCCGCCTCTACGACGGCTTCGCCGCGCCGTGGCCGCAGCAGACGAGCCTCCACAGGCCGGGCTACGGGGTAGCGACCTCATCAGCCGGCCCCAGACGCGACCTGGCCATCAGCAGCGCCAAGACCATGAAGGCCGCGGCGATCAGGAACAGCGGCGCCAGACCGCTCCAGGCGGCGAGCCAACCACCGGCCATCAGCCCCAGGGCCCTGGCCAGGATCACGGACGAGAAGGTGAAGCCGTAGGCGCCGCCCCGACGACTCTCGCTGCTGTGGCGGGAGGCGGCGGCGAAGGCTGCGGGGACCACCCCGGCAAGCATGGCGCCTGAGAGAAAACGCAGCACGAAGAGCGCTGTGATCGACGTGACGAACGCCTGCCCCAGAAAGCACAGCGCGCCCCCGCCAGCGCAGATCGTGAACGTGCGCCGATAGCCCAGGCGATCACCCAGCCGGCCCCAGAGGGGTGTAACGATCAGGGTGGCCAGGGCGTGGCCGGCGAAGATCAACCCGGTGGTCAGGCCCACCCCGCCCACTGCGGCGCCTTGTAGTTTCATCACATAGAGGGCCAGGATCGGCTCCACCATGGACGAGCCGAAGCGCACCGCGAAGACGCCGATCAGCACCTGGGCCAAGGCCTTGCTGGCCAGCAGCCCACGGAGGTCTGCCAGCACATCCCTGATCAGGCGGATCGGCCCGGTGAGCACGGTCATGGCTCCGCCTTCCGGCCGCTCTTCGCGCACGGCCAGGGCCACCAGGAGCGACGCCCCGGCGCTCAGTCCCGCGCTGACCAGGAAGACGGTGCGCATCCCCTGGCCGTCCGAGATCCAGCCCCCCAGCAGGGGGCCCAGGCTCGCCCCGCAGAGGATGGCCGTCTGCAGCCAGGCCACCACCCGGGCCTGCCGGTCGACGGGCGTGGCCACCGAGACCAGGGTCATGGCCGGGGCCACATAGCCGCTGAAGACGCCCTGGCCCAGGCGCAAGGCCAGCAGCTGCCAGGGCGTGGTGACGAAGGCCATGGCACCCACGAAGACCACGATGGCCAGATTGGCCCGCAGGATCATGGGCTTGCGCCCGATGCGGTCGCCCAGCGAGCCCCAGAACGGGCCCATGAACGCGGCCAGCAGGGGCGCCGCGGCGGTGAGCACCCCGGACCAGATGCGCTGCCCCGGCCCCTCGGGCACCCCCAGATCGACCAAGAACAGCGGGATCAGGGGGATGAAGCCCATCATCCCGATGGCGGTGATGAAGTTGCTGGCCCAGAGCACGGCGAAGTTGCGCCGTGCTGTCGCGGCAGGGGCAAGCCCGGTGGCAGGTGCTTCGGTGGGGCTCACCGGCGCACCATAACAACCCCACTCGCCTCCGGACCGCCCAGACTGCGGGGGCGATCCGGAGGCGGTGGATCAACTCACTCGATGGCCAACGTCGAGACGTTGGAGAGGGCCACCACCGTGGTGTCGATCTCGGCGCCGACCAGATCGAGGGTCAGCCCGCTCGCACCCACGGGGACGACCACGGGCACGGACAGCTCGCCACCCACGAAGGGCACGGGCGCTGGCGTGATCAGCAGTGGTGTCACAGGCAGACCGCTCACGCCGATCACGGCGATCATCCCGGAGACTGCACCGCCGCTCATCTCGAGCGTGGCCGTCTGGCCTTCGCTCGGAGCCAGATCATCGGCAGACAAGGCCAGCACGGACGGGCCCAGGGTCTCCACACCCAGCAGGTCACCGCCGGGGCCAGACTCGTGAATTCCCAGAGCCGCCGTGCGCGTTGCAGGCGGCCGGTTCGAGGTGAAGCCGAAGTTGTACAGGGTGCCGAACTCGAGTGCGCCCGCCACCTTGTGACCGGGGAAGACCGCGTCGTTGTACGTCCAGGTGACGTTGTTGTCGGTGGTGGTCACGACCCAGTCGTTGCCCGCCTCGTCGTCGATGTCATGGAAGTAGAAGCTGCCCACCACGCCATTGGTGGGCAGAGAGAACTGACGCACCTTGCGATCGAGTGTCCAGTTGAAGAGGGCGTACTCGTAGCGCCAGGTGCCGTCGCCCAGGTCTTGCACGTCGACGGACAGCACCACTTCGCCATTGCCGCCATCCAACTGCTTGGTGGTGCTCAGGTCTCCGTAACGCGCCACGGCGGGACCCTCGAGGAGCGGGTTGCCCGAAGCAACGGACGGCGTGCTGAAGATCCAGGTGTTGCCGTTCCACGACATGGTGCACTCGCGAGAGCCGATGTTGTTATGGCGCGCCTGATCGGCGTTCACCATGTACATGGCTTCGTAGTAGTAGGTGGCGCCGGGCAGCCCGAAGTCTGCATCGAAGCCCTCCAGGCGGTGGTCCACGGGGCCGTTGCCCGTGCCGTTCTCGCTGCGCACACAGTCCACGGGCGTACCGTCGAAGAACGAGCCCTCACAGGTCCAGGTGCCCAGGTTCGGGTCCCACTCATCCCGGGGGCCGAGCCAGAAGCGGTCGCCGTTGTTGCTCAGACCGTAGGTGTCGCTGCAGCCCACACCCAAGAACGTGCCGGGGCTGGGGTTCTGGCAAGTGGTGCACTGGCTGTTCGAGAGAGCGAAGAATCCGTGCTTGATCCAGGACACGGCCACCTGCTCGAAGCGGTTGTCCAGCTCGCGGTAGACCTGCATGGCGATGCCGGGGTGATCCTCGTTCATGGCTGCGAGCCAGGTCACGTTCACATCGCCTACGTTGCACGACGTGGTGGCCATGGACATGCCCACGCGCCCGTTGGGGAAGGTCCCCGTGTGGCCCACAGAAGCGATGGAATTCAGGATGCCCAGCTTGACGTCGAGCACGGTGCCACCGGCGGCGGCGCTGTCGCCAGCCCCGTCACCCTTGTTGGGCGTGAACATGTTCTGACCCTGGGGATGGTCCCACTCGCCGAAGTAGTCAGCCACGTCAGAGTCGAGCTTGCCGTAGCCGAGGGTCTTGCCGATGAGGTCAGGGCGACCCAGCTTGTCGGCCAGGTGCGGGGTGATGACCAGGTCCCAGGCCTTGATGCGCAGCTTGTCGGGCTCGGGGTGATCGCCGGGACCCACGACGTAGCCCTCGTCCGGCGAGAAGAGCACCTTCACGTAGCAGAGCAGAAAGTCCCGGCCGTCCGGGTCGTCCGCGGAGGAGAGAAAGAAGTAGTCAGGATCGACGTCGCCGCCCGGGCCGTCGTTGCGCACCTCTTCGGCGTGCAGGCGAAAGCCCGTGTAGTCGACGCCCTTGCCCGTGGTGTCCGATTGCAGGTAGAAGCCGCCGTCAATCGCCAGGCCGCCGCCCAACACTCCGTACGGCTGAAACTCGTCGAGGACGGTGTCCTTGAGCACCAGCAGATCTGAGCCCGGTGCGATGGAGAAGCCGTACAGCAGGCCCTCCATGGCCTCGTCTTCGGTGGTGCCCACGTCGGCGGTGAGGTCCAGCTCGGCCAGGGACAGGTCGAGCTCGTCGAGGACGCCCTCCAAGAAATGGACGACCACCCGGCCGCTTTGAGCCTGCACCGGTTGGACCTGGCCTTGGGTGGCCACAGCGAAAAGGCAGAACGCAGCTGCCACGAGCGATACACGACACGGTTTCATCGATGAGATACCAGAGGGGGAGAGATGCCTTCGGGGGCAGCCGTCGAGGGAGTCATCGGCTGCCAGCGGCGCCCGAGGTTTGCATATCTGGGGCAGCAAGGGAGACAAGACAGAGGACAGCGTCGTCGAGTCTAAGGCGCCAGCCCAGATCCGTCGACCAGGGGAGGGGCGCCCCCTTTTTGACACCGCGCCCACCACACTCCGCACACACTCGCCGTGGTGGTTGAGCTATGCTTCGCCACAAGCCCATGAAAATCAGCATCGTCAATCCCTTCATTCCGGTCTTCCAGCGCAACTACGCGTACCGCAAGACCCGCCGCTGGCAGCCCATCTCCACGGCCATCGTGGCCGCGTGGCTTGAGCAGCAGAACCACGCCGAAGGGCCCTGGGAGATCCAGTTTCTCGACGCTCACGTCATGGACTGGTCCAACGCAGAGTTGGCCGAGCGGGTGCGTTCATTTGACCCGGACATCCTTTATTACAGCACCGAGCGCACGGATGCCTGGGAGCTGCCCATCCCAGATCTGTCCTATATCAGCGACTCGTTTGAGGCCCTGTTCAGCGACGGATTCAAGCCGCGCCACGTCTTGTTGGAGGGCCCCCACGGCTCGATCTTCCCCGACGAGCTGCTGAGACAGCTGCCCCAGGTCGACCTCATCCTGCGGGGCGAGAGCGAGCCCGTGTCGTTCGCCGTGCTCGATGCCATCGGCGAGGGCAGAGACCCGGCGGCCGTGGCCTCGGTCAGCGCTCGCAACGCCGACGGCAGCCACCGGCACAACCCTGACGAGCCCAACCCCCTCCCCTACGCCGAGTTTCCGTCGCCTGCCTGGCACTTGCTGCCCATGGATCGCTATCGCGATGCGGCGGCACCTGACATGCCCTTCGCCATGCTCGAGACGTCCCGGGGCTGCCCCATGCCCTGCGGCTACTGCTACAAGCAGATGTTCGGCGACCGACAGAGCAAGCGCGACCCCGAGAGCGTGCTCGACGAGATCCAAGAGGTGGTCGAGAAGTACGGCGTGCGCCGGATCATGTTCCAGGACCAGATCTTCACCCTCGACCGGCGGCACACCACGGCCATCTGCGAGGGGATCATCGCCCGGGGCCTGGCTGACAAGATCGAGTGGCGTTGCCAGACCCGCCTCAACGGCATGAAGAAAGAGCTGCTCCAGCTCATGAAAGATGCGGGCTGCGCGGAGATCTACACCGGGCTCGAGACCGGCTCCGACGAGATGCAGGGCGAGATCAGCAAGCTCACCCTCGACGAGTTCCTCGAGTACCGAGCCTTCGGCGACTCGATCGGCCTGCCCATCAGCCCCAACTTCATCTTCGGGCTGCCCGGCGAGACCTACGACACGGCCATGGAGTCCGCTCGCTTCTATCACAGCCTGGGCATCGCCGTGGTCCCCAACGTGAACATCACCTACCCGCTGACCCGCAACCACACCGAGGCCATCGAGCGCGGTGAACTCACCGGCGGCAGCTGGGAAGAAGTCGTCGACGGCGCGGGCCAGATCGGCACGGGCATGGACAAGGCCACCATCGACAAGCTCCGCGCCGCAGCCCTCCAGCTGAACCGGGTGCTGCGCTGGAAGAAGCGCCTCTGGAACCTGTTCGGCAAGTCGTTCGGCCACAACTCAGCGGCCAAGCTGCTGGCCAAGCGGCGACGCCAGGGTCTCTCGCCCAAGGCACCCAGCCTGCGCTGAGCGAGACCGTCCTGGCACCGCTCTTGCTTCACCCACAGGCGGCCGGGACACTGCGCTGATGTTCGCCCTGTCCGCCATTCTCGGCGTGGCCCTGGCCATGCGCGCGCTCGCCTGGTCTCGCGCCGAGATGATGATGAACGATGGGCCCCACTTCTTGTGGCAGGCTCAGGCCCTGTTCAACGGCGACTGGGAGGGGGCGCTCTCCCACCACTATGCGCCGGGTTTCGCCGGGGCCACGGCCCTGGTGCTGAACGTCATCGACGACCCGTTGCACGCCGCCCTGGCCGTGTCCGTGGCCTCGGGGCTGCTGCTGGTGGTCGCCGCCTGGGGACTGGCACGCTGCGCCCTCCCCGAGACGCCGGCCGCCGCCCCCGCCGCAGCGCTGGTGGCCGCGCTCAACGTGCGCTGCGTGGCCTACACCTCCGACGTCCAGGCCGACGGCCTCTTCGCCGCCCTGTTCCTCTCGGCGACGTGGGCCCTGGTAGCCGGAGCCCAGCGCGAGACCCAGGGTAGGCCTTCAAGACTGCTGCCCCTCTGCGCAGGCCTGGTCATGGGGCTGGCCTACCTGGTCAGGCTCGAAGCACTGTTCTTGTTGTTGCCCCTGGGCCTGTGGTGTCTGGCCGGGCTGATCCACGAAGCGCCCGGCTTTCGCCGCCGCGCCACGCTCACCGCCACCGCCGTCGCCGCCACCCTGCTCGTGGTCGCGCCCTACGTCATCGGACTGCACGAAGTGAGCGGCCGCTGGGGGCTCTCCAACAAGCCCTCGGCACACCAGGCCGGGCTGGCCACGCAGGTCGGCCGCACACCGGACCACGGCGACAGCCCCCTGGCCTGGCCCCGTGTCTACCGGGTGAGTCCCCCGGCGACGCCGACCCTTTCGACCATCGAGCCCGCTCCAGACCAAGGCAGCCTCTGGCCGAACGACGTAGCACCTGCGGTCACGGTGCTGGCGTTGGCCCCCACCGGCTTCGATGGTGTGACCGCCATCAACACCAGCCTGACCAAGTTCGTACGCGCCCTGCGGCTTGAGTACCTGCTGCTGATTGTCCCCGGCCTCATCGCCCTCGGGCGCAGGCGCCCAGGACTCTGCGCCCTCACCTTGTTCACCGTGGCCGCCTGGCTGGCGGTGACCACCCAGCAGCTCAGGCTCAGCGGGTTTCTCTCCACCCGGCACATGATGATCCCCATCGCCCTGCTGCTGCCCGTGGCGGGGGCGGGCCTGGTGGCACTGTGGGGCAAGGGCATGGTGTGGCGGGTGCTGGTGGTGCTGGCCCTGCTCGAACCCATCGAGGTGGCAGCTCGCGACTACCACCACAACCACCTGCCACGCCTGGCTGCCTTGTCGTGGATCGAAGAACACAGCGAGCCCGACCAGCTCTTCGGCACCCACCGCCAGCGGGACAGCTACTACGCCCGGCGCACGCCCCTGATCGTCGAGTTGCCCGTGCGCACCGAAGACATGGCCGCCAACTGTCGCGTCTACGACGTGCCCTGGCTGGCCTTCGATCTCGACAAGCTCACCGCGCTGCAGCCCGAGTGGCTTGAGCAGGGGCTGATCAGCGAGACCAGGCGTTTCGGCGAGGGCGACGAGACCGTGGTGGTCTACGCGCCTGCCTTTGACCCGCCGCGCTGAACATCATCGGCTGAGCGTACGCCAGGTCATGGACCCGATCGCCATCAGCGGACCGGGCGCAGAGGCACGGGTCAAGCCGCGCCAGCCATCCGGAGCAGGGCTGCGGCCTCAGGCCTCGCCACCGATCACCCGCAGGGCCACGGGCTCGTCGTGATACGCCGCCCCGCCGCCAAGGTCGGTCTCGACCGCTGAGATCAGGGCGTTGGCGCAGCGGCCGTCCCGCAACATGCCGCCCTTGGCCATGACCACCATGTCGGGACGGACGGCATCGTCGGGGACGAGACGCACGGCCAGGGCGCCCAGGTGACTGACCAACTCAACCTCTTGCCCCGCGAACGGTGCCGCCACATCGGGGTGCACTCGCGCCGACGGTGGACCCTCAGGAATCTCGACCGACCACTGGGACGACTGACCCTTCGGTGTCGAGCAGGCCATCAAGATCAGCGGAAACCCCTCTTGGCCCTGAGCCGGGAGCTCAGGCTCAGTGGTGATCAGGCTGGCCTTGCCGCTGGCCGTGGGGAAACGCTTGTCGGCGTAGAGCACGGTCTCGACGAAGGGGTTGCGCACGGGCCCGGCCTCCATGGCCGCGATGGTGGCGCCGTCGCCGGACAACGTCTGGGTCAGCCTCGCCTTCCAATCGTCGACGGTGCCCGCCAGCACGTCGGCCAGGCCCAGGCGCGCCGCCAGCCCCTGCACGATCTCCAGCTCGTGACGAGGCCCCGGAGGCGGCGCCACGGCTTGGCGAGACGAGCGCAGCCAGTGGTGCCCGTAGGAGCCCAGCACGTCGCTGTCCTCCAGCAAGGTCAACGTGGGCAACACCAGATCGGCCACGTCGGTGGTGTCCGTGGGATGGGTGTCGACCACCACGGAAAACTCGGTCGCTGCGATGCCCCGGCGCACGGCGTGGGCATCAGGGAGCATGGACACCGGGTTGCCCGCCGTCACCCAGAGCGCCGCCACCGCCGGGTCGTTGGCCGCCAGCAGCTCCGCACCGAGACGCGCCTCGGACAGGGTTCTGGGCGCCGCTTCGAGACCACGCACGAAGCCCGTGTCGAAGGGCGTCCGTCGCCCGAAGTAGTAGGACACTCCTCCGCCCGCCACGCCGATGTGGCCCGCCGCTGCGCCGAGGGCGTCGAGCACTCGCACGGTCGCAGCACCATTGCGCCGCCGGCCCAGCCCCCAGCCCACCAACAGCGCGGCGGGGTCGGCGCGGCCGTAGATCTCGGCCAGGGACATGGCCTGGTCGAAGGGCACCCCCGCCAGATCGGCCCACTGTTGTGGTGTGCGCGAGGCGGCGAGCGCGGCGAAGCCCTCGGCGCCGTCGGCCCACTCGCCGAGGGACGGGTCGGCCCAGCCCCGCTCGAACAACACCGCCGCCACGCAGAGCGCCAGGGCAGCATCGCCTCCCGGCCGCGGCTGGATGAACAGCTCGCACAGCTCGGCGGCTCGGGTGCGCAACGGATCGACGCCCACGATGACCGCACCGGCCTTCGCAGCCTGACGCAGCACCGGCAGCAGGTGCACTCCCGTGGTGTGCGGATCTTTGCCCCACAACACGATCACCTTGGCGTGGAGCAGATCGAGCAGGTCGTGACTCTCGGCCTGGCCGAAGTCGAGCTCTTGGGCGAACTCGCCCGCGCCGGAGCAGATGTCGCCGCGCTTGATGGTCACCGGTCCGAAGCGTTCGAAGAGCAGATCAGGCATGGCCTTGAGCAGACCGAGGGAGCCCCCCGAGCGGTAGTGCATGATCGCCGCCGGGCCCAGGCGCTCGCGAATCTCGAGCAGCTTCTCGGCGGCCACATCGAGGGCCTCGTCCCAGCTCACCTCGACCAGCTCGCCCTTGTGCCGCAGCAGCGGTGAGGTGATGCGCCGCGGATCGTACTGCCGGGTCAGGAAACGGCTGGTGCGCTCGCAGAGGAAGCCCTTGGTCACCGGGTCGTCCGGGTCGCCGGCCAGACGCACGGCCCGGCCGTCTTCAACGGTGACGAGCAGGGCGCAGGCGTCCGGGCAGTCCCGGTTGCAGGCGGTGTGGACGATGTTCGACATGGCGCTGACGATGGTAGCGCGTCTCCCTCTCTTGACCACCGCCCTGTCCCTCGGGACAGTGAGCGGCCATGGATCACGACCCGGCCACTGCCCGCCAGAAGCTGCTCGCGTCCCTGGCTGCCCGCTTGGGGCGCGAGGTGATCTTGTCCGAGCCCGAAGAGCTGATCGTGTACGAGCACGACGGCTCCCCCATGCACGGCGCGGTGCCCTCGGCAGTGGTTTTTCCCAGCAGCGCCGAAGAGGTCGCCCTGATCGTCACAGCTTGCCATGAGCATGGCGTAGCCTACGTGGCCCGAGGCGCGGGCACCGGCCTCTCCGGCGCTGGCATGGCCCTCGACGGCGCAGTGGTGGTGGCCTGCAATCGCATGAACCGGGTGCTCTCGGTCGATCCCCTCTCCCGCCGGGCCGTGGTGCAGCCGGGGGTCACCAACCTGGCCGTGAGCGCCGCCGCCGCCGAGTTCGGGCTCTACTACGCGCCCGACCCTTCGAGCCAGGCGGTGTGTTCCATCGGCGGCAACGTGGCCCACAACTCCGGCGGCCCGCACACGCTCAAACACGGGGTGACGGTCAACCACGTGCGCGGGCTGCAGCTGGTGCGCCCTGGCGGCGAGCTGGTCGACGTGGGCGGCCCCGATCGTCCCGGCTACGACCTGCTGGCCTTGCTCATCGGCAGCGAAGGCACCACGGGCATCGTCACCCAGGTCGAGGTGGGCTTGATCCCCTTGCCCGAGACGGTGGTGACCATGCTGGCGGCCTACACCACTGTCGAAGAAGCCAGCGCGTCCGTGTCCGCGCTGATCGCCGCGGGCATCGTGCCGGCTGCGCTCGAGCTGCTCGACGCAGAGGTGGTGGACGCCCTGTCCCAGGCCTTCGGGTTCACGTTCCCCGAGGGTGCTGGCGCCCTGCTCTTGATCGAGACCGACGGGCCAGCCGCGGGCATGGACGCCGAGGTGTCCGCCATCACCGAGCTGACCGCACGCACCGGCGCCCTCTCCCTGAGCACAGCCCACGACGCACGAGAACGGGCGGACATCTGGCGCGCTCGCAAGCAGGCCTTCGGCGCTCTGGGCCGGATCGCCCGACACTACTACACCCAAGATGGAGTGATCCCCCGCACTCGGCTCACGGAGATGTTGGTTCACGTGCGCGACGTGGGAGAGCGCTACGGCCTGCGCGTGGCCAACGTGTTTCACGCAGGCGACGGCAACCTGCACCCCTGCATTCTCTTCGACGAGGACGACGACGAGACCAGACAACGGGTGCTCACGGCGGGAGCAGAGATCTTGCGTCACTGCGTGGCCCTGGGCGGCTCGCTCACCGGCGAACACGGCGTGGGCATCGAGAAGCGTGAGTGGATGGCGCTCATGTTCTCACCCGTCGATCTGTCCCTCATGGATCGGCTGCGCAAGGCGGCCGACCCGGATCGGCTCTGCAACCCGTACAAGATCCTGCCCACGGGTGCTCGCTGCATCGAGCTGTCCCCCGCGAACAGGCAGGTGTCCACGTGACTCAGCTCGCGGTGCCAGCCGACCACTGTCCCACGAGCGGCGAGCAGCTGGCGGCTGCCCTGGCTGACCTCACGGCCCGAGGTGAGCGGGTGATGGTGTCCGGGCATGGCAGCCGCTCGTCCCTCGGCGCCCTCGTGGCCCGGCCCCACTGCACGCTGAGCACCGCCGCTCTCGACGACGTGGTGCACTACGAGCCCGGCGACCTGACCATCACCGTGGGCGCTGGCATGCCCCTGGCCACCCTGACCGAGTTGTTGGCTGCGAATGATCAGCTGCTCGCGACGCAAACCTATCGACGCCAGGGCACGGTGGGCGGACTCGTGGCCAGCGCGGCCGACGGAGCCCTGGCAGCAGGCTACGGCACCGTGCGCGACGTGGTCATCGGCGCCGCCATCGCCTACACGGACGGCAGCCTGGCCCGGGCCCGAGGGCGAGTGGTGAAGAACGTGGCGGGCTACGATGTGCCCCGGCTCATGGTGGGCTCCATGGGCACCTTGGGCGTGCTCACCGAGGTCTCCTTCAAGCTGCAACCTGCGGCACCACGCAGCGTGAGCTTGGTGGCGGGCTTTGCCACCCCGAACGACGCCTTGGAAGCCGCGACAAGACTCATGGGCGAGCCCTGGGAGCCCGTGTTTGTCGATCTTCTCCTCGGCGCCTGCACACCACAACTCGCCTTCGGCTTCGACGGACATCGCGAACGAATCGACGGCCTCGTCCAGGCAAGCCAATCGCTCCTGGCAAGAGCTGGCTGCTTGGGACAAGAGCTGCTCGAAGACGCAGAGGACCTGACCCTGCGCACGCGCCTCGATGACCCCGTGGCTCATGGGGCCAACGGCGGCGACGCGTTGCTGCGCTGGTGGGGTCGCCCCGCCGAGCTGCCCTCGACCCTTGAGCGGCTGCTCGCTCCACGAGACGACGGCCTGATCGTGCGCCTCGACGTCAGGCCGCAACTGGGACAGGTCTTTGCCAGTCTGGCGCACTCGGACCACGCTGCCATGTACGCCGCGACCACGATGTTGCTGAAGCAGCTGCGGCGCACGGGCTCGGCCGTCCTGCTCGCCGCGCCGGACGCCCTGCGCAAGGACGCGAACACGGTCTGGGGCCCGCCCCCTGCCGACTTCGTGCTCATGACCCAGGTGAAGGCTGCCCTCGACCCTGATCGCACCTTGGTCGCCGGTCGCTTCGTGGGAGGCCTTTGATGAGTGAGGCCCGCTGATGTCCCACGATCTGGCCCAATGCGTCCATTGCGGCTTCTGCCTGCCCGCCTGTCCGACCTACCGGGTCTTGGGCACGGAGGCAGACGCACCCCGGGGACGGCTGGTGCTCATGGACGGCCTGAAGAGCGGGCGCATCGCGGCGACCGCCACCGTGCTGGCCCACCTGGACAGCTGCCTGCTCTGCCGGGCCTGCGAGAGCGCCTGCCCCTCGGGGGTCCCGTTCGGCGCGCAGCTGCAGCAGACCCGGAGCGAACATCGAGGCAGCGCCCAGCGTCCATTCGTGGAGCGGCTGCTCGAACGACTGGCCCTCTTCGCCGTGGCCCTGCCCCCGTGGATGCACGACCGCGGGGCCACCGTGGCCCGCGCTGTGCACAGGACGCCTTTCATCGCCAGCCTGGCCAAGGGTTCAGGGCGCATGGCCAGCGCCGCGCGGCTCTTGCGCAGCGCCGACTGGACGCCCACCGACGTGCCCAGGTCCACGCCGCCCGCCCACCGATCGCAAGACCAGCCCGCCCCTCGTGTGGCCCTGCTCGAAGGTTGCGTGGGGCGGGTGCTGTTCGGGCGAGTCAACGGGGCGACGGCGCGGCTGCTGTCACGAGCGGGCTGTGCTGTGGATGTCCCCTCGGGGCAGCGCTGTTGTGGCGCGCTGCACGCCCACGCTGGCGATCTTGACGGCGCTCGCCGCCTGGCCCGAAAGAACATCGCCGCCTTCGAACGTGCGGGAGCCTTCGACGCCGTCGTGGTCAACGCAGCGGGATGCGGCTCGACGTTGGCCGAGTACGGTGAGCTGCTGGCGGACGACCCCGAGTGGGCAGAGCGGGCCGCGAGCTTCGCCGCCCTGGTGCGCGATGCCCTTGAGCTTCTCGATGCACGGGGACTGCCGCTGCCAGAAGACACGAGCGCTTCTGCTCAGGCGTCGTCCTGCGCCGTGGCCTATCACGACGCTTGCCATCTCGCCCATGCCCGGGGCGTGCGCGCGGCGCCTCGGCGATTGCTGAGCAAGCTGCCCGGCGTCGAGCTCGTCCCCCTGGCGGAGGCTGATCGCTGTTGCGGGTCGGCGGGCATCTACAACCTGCTCCGACCACGGACCGCCGACGCGCTGCTGGCCGAGAAGCTGGAGCGCCTGGAGGCCAGCGGTGCCGCAGTGGCCACGGCCGCCAACCCGGGGTGTCTGCTGCACCTGGCCGCGGGCGTCTCTGCCCGGGACTCTCACTTGCAGGTCGTTCATCCGCTCGAGCTGCTGGACCAGGCTTGCAGCACAGCGCGACGAGCCGCGAGGGAAGCTGGCCCCGAGCAGGTGGGCCCAAGCCGCGAACCTGTG
>Ga0114933_10002778_pt1 | contig 17697 bp, 15 predicted proteins | sample 4SBtaG_FD_89691 | JGI IMG/M metagenome (GOLD analysis project Ga0114933, IMG submission 89691) | Deep subsurface microbial communities from Kolumbo volcano to uncover new lineages of life (NeLLi) - 4SBTROV12_W25 metaG | ecosystem: Environmental > Aquatic > Marine > Volcanic | place: Kolumbo... | reverse complement strand
GCTCGATGAGCAAGAGGGCGGCGCCGCCGGAGGTCGCGCCTCCGAGGAGGAGGGCGAACGCCCCGAGCAGCACAATCTTCGCGCGGCTCTTCTTTTGGGGCGCCTTCCCATAGGCCGTGTGCGGTGTGCCGCTGGCCCCGACGGGGGTGTGGCTGGGGGTGGGCGCCAGCACCGCAGTGCTTCGCAGACCGGGCGCCGGCGTGAGCTGCGGCTCGGGCAGCTGCTGTGAGCCCGGCCCGTATCCCAGCGGGGTCGGGCTGGCCTGCGTCACTGGCCAGGGCGTTGCGTGGGTCTGCGGGTGCGCGATCGGGCCGGTCTGACCGATCGGCCGCGCGCCACCCATCACGCCATGGAGCGCTTCGAGATGCCCGATCATCTCCTCCATGGAGGAGAAACGCTGCGCCTGCTCCCGGTGCATCGCCCGCAGCACGACAGCGTCGAGCGCTGGCGAGAGCTCGGGGTGGAGCTTGCTGGGGGGTATCACTTCGGCACTCATGATCTGCGCAACCAGCTGAAAGATGCCCTCGGCCTGGTACGGCTGCCGCCCCGTGATCGCCTCGTAGAAGAGAACGCCGAAGGCGTACACGTCGAACCGGGCGTCCGCGTCCCGCGGTGCATTCAGCTGCTCCGGCGACATGTACGCCGGCGTGCCCATCATCATCCCCGTGCCGGTGAGATTCGCGTTCGAGCCGTCGAAGAGCTTGCTGATCCCGAAGTCGACGACCTTCGCCTCTCGGGCGCTGCCGTCCTTACCTTCGCAGAGAAAAATGTTATCGGGCTTGATATCCCGGTGGATGATGCCCTCGCGATGAGCCTCGGCGACGCCCCGCATGGCGGGCACCAGCAAACGCACCGCCTCTTGCGGTGAGATCCGGCGGACCTGGTCTAGGTGCTCACGCATGGAACGCCCGCGGAGCCGCTCCATGACGAGGAAGGGGGAGCCATTGGCCTCACCGAAGTCGTAAATGTGAACGACGTTGGGGTGCTCGATGAGGGCCGTGGCCTTCGCTTCGGCGATGAACCGCGCCACCGCCTCGTTGCTCGCAGCGGCCTGGGGCAACATCCACTTGATCGCGACCGCGCGGCCCGTGCGCGTGTGCCTGGCCGCGAAGACCGCGCCCATGCCCCCGTGGCCGATCAGTGACTCGATCTCATAGTGATCGGCGATCACCTCTCCCGGTTGCGGGAGAAGATCTTGTCGGATCGAACTCATCGCGACTCACCCCCGAGCCAACGTCCCACGGGGGACCCAACGCGACAAGGCGGCCTCGGAGGGCTCGAACTCATCGGTCCAGTTCACAGCTCACGCGAGGGGTGAAGGCTCGGGCCGGCGAGCCGAGAAACGTGACGAGCTCGGTCGTTTGACCCGCGGCTACGCGCACCTGCGTCTCCTGTGGGCTCACATCGGTCGCCACCTGACATCGAGCAGCGCGCTCGCACTGGTTCTGGATGCGCACGACGTGGTTGTAGGCGCCGGCTCCCCAGCGCGCCTCGCCCGAAACGTGCACGCAGTCCGGGACCTGGTTCTGCGCCATGGCCAAGAGCGGCAGGCCGACCAGGATCAGCAGCGCCACCGGCCAGCTCAGGCGTGCCCATCGCGCCCATTTCTCGAGCTCATCCCCCACGGGCCCAGCCTAGCAGGATCGGCGCGCGAGACCCCTTTTCGGCGGGAGAGCTGCGCCGCGCGCAAAGACACGCCTCACGCCAGAGGCTCTCGCGCCGTTCTTACCGTAACCCCTCCGATCGCGGCGGGGTCGAGGTCGGCCCTATCTTGAATGGTGCCGGGTGGAAGCGTGATGAACCAAGAACAGACCCCAGAGACGCTCGACGAAGACACCCGTCCGAGGGATCCCGCACCGCCAGCGCGGGCCCGCGGGCTCGTCGTCGGCGACTACCTGGTCGGCCGGCATCTCGCGTCCGGCGGCATGGGGGAGGTGTTCGAGGCCACCCACACTTCCAGCGGCCGCGTCGTCGCTCTGAAGCTCTCGGCCAACGATGCCCGCGCGCGCACGCGAGCGATCCGTGAGGCCCGCCTCGCCGCCGAGCTCGACGACGACGGCGTGGTGCGGGTGCTCGACGCAGGCATGCACGGCGACAGCTACTTCATCGCGATGGAGCGGCTGGCTGGCCGCGACCTCGCTGCCCTCGTGCGCGCCCGCGGCCCGCTTCCGATTCGGGGTGCCTGTCAGATTCTCGGTCACGTCGCGCGAACCTGCGCCCGGATGCATGCCCGGAACATCATCCACCGCGATCTGAAGCCGTCCAACGTCTTCCTTTGCGATGGCGGCGCGGTGAAGTTGATCGACTTCGGGCTCGCCAAAGACATGCGAGATCCCGGATGCATCACCGGCAGCGGCGCCACCGTCGGCACGGCGGCCTTCATGGCCCCCGAGCAGGTTACCGACTCGAAGCGCGCAGGGCCGGAGGCGGACTGTTATGCGCTCGGGGGCCTGCTGCTCTTCTCGCTCACCGGTCGGGTTCCCCACGACGCTGAGCTCTTCATCGAGCAGCTGACCCAAGCGGTCACCGGCCGCGTCCCCCGCGCGAGCACGCTCCGCCCGGAGGTGCCGGGCTGGCTCTCGGAGCTCGCCGCTCGTTCGCTCGACCGACGCCCGCCCCGCCGCCCGAGTGCGGCCGAGTTCGCCGCGGAGCTCGAGGAACGGAGCTGACCAGGCCTCACTCCTCTTCGGCGCTGGCTCCCTGCTGCGGGACCGTCACCGGCTCTCGCACTCGGTAGAGCACGCAGTAGAACACCGGCACGACGCCGAGGGTCAGGAGGGTCGCGACCAAGAGCCCATAAGCGATAGCCACCGCCATCGGCTGGAACATCTCGCCGCCACCGAGGTAGAGCGGGATCAAAGACGCGATGCTCGTCACGGTGGTGAGCAGGATCGGGCGCAGCCGCTGCTGGGCCGAGCTGAGCGTCGCTTCCCACGGGCTCAAGCCGTTTTCGTCGATCTCGATCTGAATGCGGTCGAGCAGCACGATGGCGTTGTTGATGACGATGCCAGCCAGCGACACGATGCCGAGCAGCGTCATGAAGCCGAAGTAGGAGCGCATGACCAGGAGGCCAAAGACGACGCCGATGAGCGCAAGCGGAATGGTCACCAAGACGATCGCCGTCTTGCGAACGGAGTTGAACTGAAAGACGAGCAGGAAGACGATCAGCATGCCCGCGATCGGCAGCTTGGCCCCGATCGATGCGTTCGCCTCGCTCGATGACTCGAGCTCGCCCCCGAGCTCCCATGTGACGTTCGGGCCCCAGCTGTCTTCTTGCGCGGTGAGCCAGGCGCGGACCTCGTTGCCCGCCTCGAGCGCGCCGACGTCGGCCCGAAGGTCACTGATGACGGTGACCGTGTGGAATCGGTCACGGCGCAGGAGCTCCGGATGCTGAAAGCGCAGCTCGAAGTCGGCGACCTGTCCCAGCGGCACGGGCCCGCTGGCGCTCATCACGGGAATCGAGCGCAGTCGCTCCACCCGCCCGCGCTCGTCGGCGCCAGCCCGGATCGTAACGGGGATGCTTTGGTTGCCCTCCCGAAAACGGGTCGACTCCATGCCGCTCAAGTGGGTCTGAAGCGCGGTCGCCACCGCGAGGTTGCTGACCCCGGCGCGTCGCGCACGAACAGGGTCGATCTGAACCCAGATCTTCTTCTGACGAGGGCCCCAGTTGTCGCGCACGGCCTGCGCGCCATCGAGCTCTCCACGGAGGTATCGCTTGGTGTCCTCGACGGCCGCCCAGAGCGCCTCGTCGGTACGCGCGCTGATGCGGACCTCGATCGGGTTGGCCGACGGCGGGCCGTTGCTCAGCCGTCGAGCGACGGCCTCCGCGTCGGGGAACCGCTCCATCACAAAGGCCTCGAGCGCACGGCCGAGCGGGTCGAGCTGCGCCGGGCTGCTCACGTTGATGAGCATCGAGAGCGAGCCGGGGTTCGAGACCGTCGGGCTGTACCCGAGCACGAAGCGCGGGAAGGAGCCGCCGATCACGGCCGTCCAGTCGCGCGCGCCCTCCTCGCCTTCCTCGTCCGCGAGATGCTCCTCGCGGAGAAAGGTGTCGATGGCCTGGGCCACCTCCTCGGTTCGCTCGACCGGCGTACCCTGCGGGAGCGAGACGCTCGCCGTCAGGATGGGTCGCGTGGACTCGGGGAAGAAGAGCGCCGGCACGTACCCGAACGCAAACATCGCGACGCCAAAGACGACCGCGACCGCGCCGAGGCTGATCCAGGGGCTTCGCATGGCGGCCGAGAGCGCGCCTCGGTACGAGCGAAAGAACCGCGTGTCGAAACGCTTCGTGTTGTCGACCTTCTCTTTCGGGCGCGCCATGAAGAGCACGCAGAAGGTCGGCGTCATCGTCAGGCAGAGCGCCCAGCTGATCAGCAGGGTGAGGGTCACGACCTTGAAGAGCGACGCGGTGAACTCACCGACAGCGGACTCTGCGAGGAAGATCGGGAGGAACGCGCTCGACGTCGTCAGCGACGCGACGAGCAGCGGCAGCCAGAGCTCCTTCGCCGCCGCCACCGCCGCCTCGACCCGCTCCTCGCCTGCGGCGAGGCGGACCTGGATCGACTCGGCCATGACAATCGCATTGTCGACGAGGAGCCCCAGCGCGATGATCAGAGCGGCAAGCGAAATCTGGTCCATGCCGATGCCGAAGATGCTCATGCCGAGCAGCGTGATCGCGATCACCGCGGGGATGAGGGACGCGACAACCACGCCGCTCCGAATCCCGAGGAAGATCATCATCACGACCAGGACGATCCCGACGGCCTGCAACACGTTCGAGACAAAGTCGTTGACCTGCTGATCGACGGCTGACGGCTCGAAGAAGATCGGCGTCAGATCGATGCCATGGGGAAAACGGGGCAGCAGCTCGACGAGCCGAGCGTCGAGCGCCTCGCCCATCTCCACGAGGTTGCCGCCGTCCCGCATCGAAACGCTCAAGAGCACGGTCGGCTCGCCGTTGTAGCTGACCATCGTGGCTGGCGGATCGACGTAGCCGCGGCTGACGTCGGTCAGGTCACCGAGACGGATGACCGACCCGTCGGGCAGCCCGACCACCGCGTCAGCGATGGCGTCCACGCTCTCGAAGTTGCCGCTCGGTTCCACCACCAGCGTCTCGTCCGGGAAGCGGAGCTCGCCGCCTGGGTTGATGATGTTCTGCGCGGCCAGGAGGTCTCGGAGCTGGCCGGGGCCGAGCCCCGAGCGGGTCAGCCGCGCGATCTCGTATTCGATGAACACACGCTCCGCGCGCACGCCCATCAGCTCGACCTTCGCGACGTCCTGCACGTGGAGGAGCTCGTCCCGAACCTCTTCGGCGATGACGCGGGTCTCGGCGGGCGAGAAGCCATCACTCGTGACCGCGACCATCACGCCGAAGACGTCACCGAACTCATCGTTGACGCTCGGGGCGCCGGCGTTTGCGGGGAGGTCGGGGCGGATGCGATCGACCTTGCGCCGAAGGTTGTCCCAGATCGGGCGCATGTCCCTGAACTCTTCGCGGATCTGCACCGTCACGATGCTCACCCCGGTTCTCGAGGTGCTGGTGACGGAGTCCAGTTCAGGGATCTCCTGCACGACCTGCTCGATGCGGTCGGTGATCAGCTGCTCGACCCGCTCCGGGCTCGCGCCCGGCATGCGCGTGACGACCTGCGCGACTCGGATGGTGAAGCCCGGGTCCATGGCGCGCGGCAAGCTGTAGTAGGCCTGCACGCCCGCGAGCACGAGGGCGCTGAGCGCCACGATCGTGACCCGGTTCTTGAGAATGGCGTAGCGCGTCACGGCGCTCAGCCCTCCTCGGCGTCGGGGCTGGGCTCATCGGACGCGAGCGCCGGTGCCCTCACGCGGAGGCCGTCCGAGATCCGGGAGACCCCCGCGGTCACGACGAGCTCGCCGTCCTCGAGACCGTCCTCGATGACGATGCCTCGGTCGGTCAACTCTCCGACGCTGACCGCTCGGCGGTGCACGGTGCCGAAGCCCTCGCCGTCGGTGTCCAACACAAAGACGAAGCTGCCCTCGGGGTCGGCCGCGACGGCGACGCCGGGCACGAGCACTTGGTCCAGGGCCTCTTCCTCATTCTCGAACGAGAACCTGACGTCTGCGGCCATGCCCGGTCGCAGGCCCTCCGGCTCCTCGTCCAAGCGGACGGTCACCGGATACGTGGAGCTCTGCGCCGAGACGGCGACCTCGAAGACCGTGCCTGGGATGGTGCGGTCGTCGAGCGCGGCGACGCTCACCTCGACCTCGGCGCCCCGAGCCACGCGCGCGATGACGTTCTCCGGTACGGCGACGGTGACCTCCTGCTGAGCGCCGGACTCGAGCACGATGACGGTCTGACCTGCGGAGACGTTCTCGCCCGGCTCGAGGGAAACGAGGGATACGCGGCCGGCGCTCGGGGCGGTGAGCCGTGCGTACTGTGACTGGTTTCGCGAGACCGCGGCGCGGGAAGACGCCGCGCGCATGCTGGTTTGCGCCGTCTCGGCGCGCGCTCGGGCCGCATCGAGCTCGGACCGGGAGGCGCCCTGGGCTTCGTAGAGGGCCCGAACGCGCTGGTAGTCGGCCTGGGCTTGGCGGGACTGCGCCCGGGCCTGCGCGACGGAGGAGCCAGCCTCCGCGGCGCGTAGGTTGAGGTCGCTCGAGTCCAGCTCAGCGAGCAACTCTCCTTCCTCGACCTGGCGCCCGACCTCGACCTGAACCCGGAGCACCGGCCCGGAGACGCGGAAGCTCAGGCGAGACTGCTCCGAGGAGCGAGAGACGCCGGAGTAGGTGGTGTGCTCCGCGGCGGAGTCCGCCCCGACGCGCTCGTAGCGCACCGACCGGAGAGGGGCCTCGGCCGGAGGCTCGGAGCTCTCACAGCCAGCGACCATGAGCAGTGCGAGGAGCGGAAGGGCCAGTCGAAAGGGCGGCATCAGCGGGTCTCCGGGCTGGGCGTTCGGGTGGGGCGGGACATGCGGTGGTGAGACTCGAACTCGCGCAACCGCCCGAGAAAATCGAGCCGCTCGTCATCGCCCGCGAAGTAGCGAAAGCGGCCGGCGCGGCGCTCGGCGATGAGGATCAAGCGCATCAACCCATAGACCGCGTTGGCGGCCGCGAGTCGTGCGGTGACCGCCTGCGACTGCGCGTCGAGCACGCGGAGAATGTCCACCGAGCCGCCGAGGTACGCGGCGTTGACGAGCTCGAGGTTGCGCTCCGCGGCGGCCGCCGCTCGCCGGCTCAGCTCGATGTTGGCGTAGGCCGGCGCGACGTTGGCCATCGTGGCCCGCACCCCTTGCTCGACCCGAAGCTCGGTGGAGCGCCGCTGGTGCATGAGTTGCCGAATCTCCGCGCGCGACTGACGCAGGTCCGCGTAGCGCTCACCGCCGCTGTAGATGGGCAAGGTGATCTGCAGGCCGACCTGGAAGTCGAAGGGGTCGATCGGCGCGAACCCCATGACGCCCGCCGGCACGTTGCGGGGGTTGCTGCCGCCCACATCCACGAAGTTGTTGGTGAGCGACGCCGACACCGCGATGTCCGGTAGAAAGAGGACTTGCTCCGACATGTCGAGCCTTCGTCGCTGCGCTCGGATGGCGGCGTCGACTTGCCGCAACTCCGGCGAGTTCCGAACGCCCTCGAGCGCCAGGAAGTCCGTCAGCACGCGGAAGCTCCACGGGTTGTCGAGGTACGCCTCGAGCGAGCCACCGTCCGCTCCGTCAGCGTGCCCGAGCACCTCCTCGGGATCTTGGTCGGCCTCGAGGAGCCGGCTCGAGTCGCCGAGCGGGCGGTTGAGGACCCGGTTGAGCTCGATCTCGCTCACGCCGATCTGGGAGAAGGCTTGGAGCACATCGCGTTGCGAGTTCGCGAGGCTGGCCTCCCAGCGAATCTCCTCGGCTTCGGAGCTGCGGCCGACCCGGACTCGCATGCGCGCGCTCTGTAGGTTCGCCCGCGTCAGAGAGAGGTTCTGGCGCTGAATGCGCAGCGTCGCCATCGCGCTGAGCATGCTCACGTAGGCCTCTCCGGCCTCCAAGATCACGTCGAGGCGGCTCGTGTCGCGCACGGCCTCCGTCGCGTCTCGAGAGTGCTCTTGGATCTCGAGTCCGCCCCACGCGCGCGGCGAGTAGAGGAGCTGGCTCACCGATCCCGTCCAACTCGCGGAGAGCTGCCCGGGCGATCCGAGCCCGGCCGCGCGGTCTTCGTCGATCAACACGCCTGTGGAGCTCAGCTCCGCGTGCGGAAGCAACGGCGCGCGGGCTCGGTCGACGGCCTGACCCGCGGACTCGACCGAGGCCTCCGCGGCTGCGAGGTCGGTGTTGCGCTCGACCGACTCCGAGAGCGCTTGCGCGAGGGTGAGGGTACGCCCGGCCTCCGGTCGCACGTCTCCCACCAGCTCCGCTTCAGTGAGCAGAATCCAGTTGGGCCGCGCGCCCGTCAAGGTGGCAGCCTGGAGGTTCAGGTAGAGCACCTCCGTGGGTGCGAAGCTGACGTCGAAGCCCTCCAGCGGCTCTCCGTCGAGCCAGCGCTCCACAAAGGTCGCGGTTCGGCGCGCACGCCGGACCAGATCGTCTTCGCTCGTCACGGACCCCAGCGCCCCGAGCTCGCAGACCCTTCGACCACCAAAGGCGAAGACCGGCAGCTCGCGCGCGTTGGTCTGCCGGAGCAGCTGCCGAACCTGCCCGTCCTCGAGCCGACGAGCGGCGAGAGGAAGAGGGCCTCGGTGTCTTGAGGCAGGCCTTGCACGATCTCGCTCGCCACGGCGCTGGTGGTGAGCGCGACGTGCACCTCCCCTCCGGCCGACTCGCTCAGCGCGCGAATGTGGTCCGAGAGGCCTGGGGCTGCTCGCTCCGTCGCCTCGCTCATCAACACGTGCACCCGAGAGAAGGGGTACACCTCGTGGAACCGCCGCAGCGCGTTTCGGAGATCCACCCCGTCGGCGATGTAGGCGAGGTTCTCCCGCCCGCTTCGCCCCTCTACCAGTGGCAGGCCCGCGAGCTGCGGCTCGAGGGTGTAGGGCACGATGACCGGGTGCGGGAGCTCCTCCCGAGCGGCGACCGCCACGCCCGTCAGCGCGCCGAGCGCGATGACCAGGTCGGTATCGTCGCCGTCGAGCACCTCGTCGATGTGCGCCCGCGCCGTGGTGATCGTGTAGTCGCCCATGCGGTCGCGCTCGGCGTCGAAGTCGAGCTGCCGGCGGTCGCCGATGAGGGTGCGGATCGACTCGATGATCTGATCTCGAAACCCCTCCATCGCTGAGTACGGCCCGTCGACGACGAACGTGATGCGAACCGGCGACGTCGATCCACGTCGCCGCCGCTGGGCGTCAGCCGTCGGGGCGGTCAGGAGAAGCGCGAGGCACACGAGCGCCCCGGCGAGCTGAAAGGCGCGCGAGCTCATCGGCAGACCCTACCAGGCTGCACCTCTTCCGCCGGTCCTCGATCGGGCCTCATGCGAGAACGGCCGCGGACCAGGGTGACGGGCTCGTCTGCCACCCCTGCCGCCTCTGCGCTCCGGAGCGCCTCAGTGCTGATCGACCAGAATTGGATTGCCGTCTGGATCCCTCAGGGAGAAGTGGCACGGGCCCTCGGTCCCTTCGCTCGCTTTGTCGACCGTGTAGCCGCCCTCTCGCATCGCCTTCTCGATGCTCCGCGCGTCGGGCGGGTTGAAGGTCATCAGGTTCTCCTCGAACATGCCGTGGAAGAGGCCGATCTTCGCCCCACCGTTTTCGAGGATGACCCAACCTTGCTCCTGTTCACCCGCGATCTGCGCGAAGCCGAGCGCCTCGTAGAAGGCGCGTGAGGCAGCGATGTCTTTCACGTTCAGGCTCACCGAGAATCGTCCGAGTTCCATCCGCTCTGTTCCTTTCGGCCCTTCGAGGGCTGGCCAGAACATGTCGGCCCGCCCGGCTCTCGGCTTGTCAATTCTTGCGAACCGTCGATGAGCCCGAACCTCGACTACGTCGCCCGCATCAACCGCAGCATCGACTACGTCGTCGCCCACCTTCACGAGCCACTGCCGCTCGAGGTCGTCGCGAAGGCCGCAGCGTTCTCCCCCTTCCATTTCCACCGGGTGTTCAAGCTCGTGATGGACGAGACGCTCGCCCACTTCGTCAAGCGCCTGCGACTCGAGCGCGCCGTCACGCTGATGAGCCGGGCCGATCCCCCGCCACTCACGCGCATCGCGCTGGATTGCGGCTTCGCCTCGTCGTCGGACTTCTCGCGCAGCTTCAAGAAGCACTACGGCACTTCTCCGAGCGCCTTCGATGTCTCCGCGCACCGGGACCGGCATCGCGACCGCATGCTCGACCAGCTCACGAGCCCCGAGAATCGGCATCGCCTGGAACGCCTGCCGCCAAGCCCGTCGCAGCCGGGCTTCGACGTCGTGATCCGCGAGCTCCCCCCGCGCACCGTCGCTTATCGGAGGGTTCTGCAGCCCTACCGCGAGGGGGCGGTGCTTCGCGCGAGCGAGGCGCTCGTACGGTGGGCGAAGGCTCGCGGGGCCGAGGAGGCGCAGTGGCTCGGCTACCAGTGGGATGACCCCGAGGTCGTCGCGCTCGACAAGTGTCGCTACGACGTCGCTGTCGTGCTCGACGACGTCACGCCGGACGACGAGGTGGGCCGGCTGCGGTTTCCGGCCATGACGGTCGCCGAGGTCGCGCTCGCCGGGACCGTCGATCTCGAGCTGCGTGTGCTCGACTGGCTCTTCGGCGTTTGGTTGCCACGCAGCTCATGGGTCCCGGACGACCAGCCTTGTTTCGAGGCTTGGAACGGCCTGCCCTATACACACGGGACCAGCCACGTGGACCTCCGGATTCAGCTCCCGGTCGTGGCGACCCGAGATCGATACTGATGCGCGGGACTCAGCGGGCGAGGTGGCCGAGCCGCTCGTAGGCGAGGAGCGCGACCGGGATCGTGCACGCCACCGTCGGGCCGAGGGACGCGAGGATCGCGGGCTGGGTGGCCAGCCCCAACCCCCTCGCGGCGTGCGCGAAGACGCGCCCCGTGAGCAAGGCCCAGAGGGCCAGGATCGTCATCCACCCGAGGTCGTTCATCTCGAGGCCGAGGCTGGCCGCCGCGCCCGTGAAGAATCCCGCCCACCAGATGACCGACGCGTAGCAGGCAGCTCGGAGCCCGAACCGGAAGACCCCGTGTCGGCGTCCCACCATCAGAAGCCCAGCCGCGAAACAGATGGTCTGGGTGGAGACCAACGCGCCCGCGGCGACCGCGACCACGACGAGGCTGCCCATCAAAGCCGAGGAGAGCGCGGACGGGGTGAGCTCGGGGCGGGCGACGTAGACCACCAGGCCCATGAAGGGCACGGTGGCGGCCAAGAGTGCGGCGGTGGCGAAGGTCAGCCCCGGGCCGACCCGCGCAGGTCCGGGAAACGCCACACGCGGCCTCACGAGCACGTCGTAGAAGGTGAGCAGGAAGCGCCAAGGGAGGCGGCCGTAGCGACGGTCTTCCCATGCGATCCCGCGCGGCAGTCGATCGCCGCAGCGACCACAGAGCTCTGGGTGACCGTGGTGTCGGCAGCCCCGGCAGACGAAATCACCGCACCGGTCGCACGTGCCTTCGGCGACCACATCGGGGTGCCGCGCGCAGCTCGCGGCGTTCACTTCTTGGGGGCTCGTCGACGTCGCACAAGCGGCCGAAATCTAGAGAGGGTTGGCTGGAACGTCCCTCAGCTTCGGTAACTCGCGTTCAAACGCAAGTAGTCCTCGCCCATATCGCAGAAGAGGTAGCTGGCCTTCGCCTTGCCTGGTCCGAGCTTCATCGTGATCCGGTAGCTCGACTCGGCCATCACCCGCCGGGCCTCTTCCTCGGCGGTGCGGCCCACGCGGATGCCCTTCTTGACGACGGCGACCTTGCCGAACTTGATCTCGACCTTGAGGGGGTCGAACGCGACGCCCGCCATGCCGGCCGCGGCCATCATTCGGCCCCAGTTGGGATCGCGGCCCCAGATGGCAGCTTTGACCAGGGTGCTGCGCGCGATCTGCTCGCCGACCTTGCGGGCCGCGTCTTCGCTCGGCGCGCCGACCACCTCGAGGGTCACCACGTGTTTGGCGCCCTCGCCGTCCTGAACGATGCGCTTGCCCAGCTCACCGAGCACGTCGACCAGGGCGTCGATGAAGCGTCGGGCGTCGCGATCGGAGCCCCGCAGCGGCTCGGTCTCCACGCGGCTGGAGCTGAACGCGTAGATCGAGTCGTTGGTGCTCGTGCAGCCGTCGACGGTGAGTCGGTTGAACGTGCGGTCTACCGCCGTGCTCAGCGCTCGCTGCAGAAACGAGCTGTGCATCGGCGCGTCCGTCAGGATGAACCCGAGGGTGGTCGCCATGTCGGGGTGGATCATGCCCGCCCCCTTGGCGATGCCGAGCACGGTCGCCTCTTTCTCGTAGCCGATCGGAAACTTGATCGACGACACCTTGGGCCAGCGGTCGGTCGTCATGATCGCCCGCGCGAACTCATCGATGCGGTCGGGCCGAGCGGTCTTGAGCAGGTCGGGGAGGGCCTCCTCGATCCGCTCCGAAGGCAGAGGCATGCCGATCACGCCGGTCGACGCCATCATGACCATGTCGTCGGCCACGCCCATCTCATCGGCGATGATGGACGTGATGACCTTTGCGTCCTCCATGCCCTTTTTACCGGTGCAGGCGTTCGCGTTGCCCGAGTTCACGATCAGGGCCTGAGAGCGACCGCGTTCGATACGCTGCATCGAGAGCGTCACGGGGGCGGCCTTCACGCGGTTCTTGGTGAACATGCCTGCGACGCTGACGGGGTCGTCGGCGACGATGAGTCCGAGGTCGAGCTGGCCGTCGGGCTTGACCCCGCAAGCGGTCGCGCTGAACCGGAATCCTGGGACGGTCGGATGCTGTGATTCGGACATGTGCGCCCAGACTTCCACGGACGACCGGGGCACTCAACTTCAATCGGCGCGCTCCGCGTTCCTAGCCGTTCACCGGCCCCCAACCAGGCGGCGGCGGCCCTGGACTGAGATCTTCGGCGGGCGGAGAGGGAATTATCCGTCGCGGCTGCGTACAACCTCATGTGCCCGCCACAGTCCACGAGCCCCGCTTGCCGAGAGAGCCGCTTTGTGCGGGGACTCAGCGGCTCGTCGACCGGGCGCTCCAGGACGGCGAAGGTCGAGAGCTCGCCATCGCGGCCCTCGAGGCGCACTTGGACGGCGGGGGTGAGCGTCGACCGGGTACCCTCCTGGCGCTCGCGACGCTCACCTACGAAGACGCCGCGACCGTCGTGCTCTCGGAGATCGCTCGAGCGTCGACCACCGCCCTCGCCCTCGTCGATGAGGCGATCACCCAGGACGCGGACCCGGCTCCCGAGCTTCAGTCCCTGCGGAAGACCCTGGCCGACGCGCTCGAGCGCGAACGGGCACGGGAGCTCCGTCTGCGGTCGATCTTGCGGGACCCCGCCAACGCGCGGCCCACCGAGCGCATGTTGCTGGCTCACCAGATCCTGATGAGTGGGGAAGATGATCAGCTCGCCGCTGAGCTGATGGCGCTCGTCTGAGCGCCTCTCAGGTGCAGAAGTCGGCGACGACCCCGTAGAGCGCGCGCAGGCCCCACTCGAAGCCCTCCACCGGAATACGCTCGTTGTGACCGTGATACATGCTCGTGAAAGAGAGCGTTGGGTCATCGATGCGAACCGGCGAGAACCCGTAGCAGGTCGCCCCGAGCTTGGCGTAGGCGAAGGAGTCCGTGAATCCAGGTATCATGTACGGCACGGGGACCCCGGCGGGATCGTGTTTGCGCAGGACTCGCTCGATCGTCTCGTAGAGGGGGGTCTTGTCGTCGAAGACCGTTCCATCGTGCTGGTTGAACACGTTGAGCTTCACGTTGGGTCCGACCACTCTCTGCACCTCTGCGAGGAACTGCTCGACGGACTGGCCGGGGAGCGTCCGCCCATCCACGCGTGCGCTCGCTGATCCGGGGATCACGTTCACCTTGGAGCTGCCCTCGAGCATCGTCGGAGAGGCCGTGTTCCTCAGCATCGCGTTCAGTCCGATCGCCTGATCCAGGTTCTGCTTCTCCAGCACGTCCAGCAGGGTGCCCGCCAGGCTCGGCTGAAGCAGTAGGGGGAGGATCTTGTTCCTGGGGAACGGCGCGCCCTCGGCGAGGGTGCGGAGGAAGTGTTCCACCACCGAGTTTTGGTGCTGAGGCAGCCGCGTTCGCCCGAGCCGCTCGAGCGCCCCAGCGAGAATCGTCACGGGGTTGTCGGGCCGGGGCATCGAGCCGTGTCCGGGCGAGCCCTCGACGCTCATCTCGAACCAGCAGATGCCCTTCTCAGAGACCTGAATGGGGTAGAAGCGGGTGTCCCCCATGTGCATGGTGTAGCCCCCGACCTCATTGAGCACGTACTCGCAGCGCACGAGCTCTGGGTGCTCCTCCACCAAGAAGAGCGCGCCCTCGTGGCTGCCGGCTTCCTCGTCCGCGACGCCAGCGAAGATGAGGTCTCGGGTGAGCGCGATGCCCTGACGTTTGGCCAAGATCATGCTCATCATGCCCATCGCGACCATGTTCTTCATGTCGATGGCGCCGCGACCCCAGATGTAGCCGTCAGCCTCGACCGCCTCGAAGGGCGGGTGATCCCAACATTCTGGGTCCGCCGGCACCACGTCCAGGTGGCCGTTGAGCAGGAGCGGTCCGTCTTTGCCGGAGCCGCGCAGGCGCGCGACGATGCTAGCGCGCGTCGGCTTGGACTCGTGGATCTCGTACTCGATACCTTCGCGATCAAAGACGGCGGCGATGTAGTCCGCAGCGGGTCGTTCGTTGCCCGGTGGATTGGTCGTATCGATCCGGAGAAGGGCCTTGAAGTGCTCGAGAGCCTCAGCCTGTGCGGCCGCCCAGTCGATGGGCGCGCTCACCACTGCCCCTCGTTCTCCATCGAAACCCACGGCTCGCATGGGGTGAGCGCGGGCCCGTGTTGCAGAAGCTCGACCGAGTGTTGGTCGGGAGAGAGCACAAACGCCATGCGTCCATCACGGGGGGGGCGGTTGATGGTTACGCCTGCCTCCATCAGTCGCGCACAGGTCGCGTGGATGTCTTCGACGGCGAACGCCAAGTGTCCGAAAAACCGCCCCGTCGCGTAGGGCTCCTGCTGATCCCAGTTGTGGGTCAGCTCGATCTCCGCCGGATCCCCCTCGGCGCCCGAGCTCAAGAAGACCAGGGTGAATCGCCCGCGTTCGCTCTCATGACGACGGGTCTCCACGAGGCCGAGCTTGTTCACGTAGAAGTCGAGAGCGGCGTCGAGATCACGCACGCGCAGCATGGTGTGGAGAAAGCGCATCGCCGCGAGTCTACCCGTTGATCCGTACTTGATCGGGCATTCCTCAAATGGGGGCTAAGGATCCAGGACCGACCTGCCGTTACGGAAGTTAGGCACCATGCACGTACTTCCAGAAATTCGAACGGCCGCCTCAGCTCTCAATGTGCTTCTGGTCGACGATGATCCCATGGTCCTGCGAAGCCTCGGTCGCCTGCTCCGTCGCTGTGCGCCCGAGATCCAGGTGGCCACCGCGAACGGCGGACTGGAGGCGCTCGCGTATGTGAAGAGCTCCGCGACCGATGTGGTCATCACCGACATCAACATGCCTGGGATGAGCGGCACCGAGCTGCTCGACCGCATGCGCAGCTCGCACCCCGACATCGTTCGGATTCACCTCTCGGGTGAGCAGAGCGTGGAGACGGCGTATCGCTCGGTGCCTCTCGCCCACCAGTTCCTGGCCAAGCCCGTGGAGTCTCGGGACCTCCTGGGTCTGATCTCCAACATGCAGAAACTGCGGGAGCTGCTCCAGGATCGAGAGATCCGGGCTCTCGTGGGGCGCGCCGACGATCTGCCGGCCGTTCCCCGGGTCTACGCTGAGCTCACCCAGTGTCTGGCCAAGCGGTCGTGCTCCTATGGCGACGTCGCCAAGGTCATCGGTCAGGACATCGCCATCAGTGCCGCGCTCATGAAGGTCGCGAGCTCCTCGTTCTTCGTGCGGCGCTGTGCGGGCAACACAGTGGAAGAAGCTGTGCAGACGCTGGGCCTCGCTCATGTGAGGGCCCTGGTGTTCACGCTTGGTACCATTCGGGCGTTTGCCCCGCGCAACCGGCGCGCGCGGGCCTGGATCGAGAACCTGCAGAGCAGCGCGCTGCTTGCGACCCGAATCGCAGCGGCGATCAACGAGGACGATCCCCCGGGTCACGTCACACTCGCGGCGATGCTGCACGATGTGGGTCAGCTCGTGCTGATGGATCGCGTGCCCGAGAAATACGACGCCGTCATGCAGGAGGTCGAGCGCACGGGTCGGCCTTTGCACACGGTCGAGGAGGAGCAGCTCGGCGTGACACACTCCCAGGTTGGCGCCTACCTCTTGGGGCTCTGGGGGCTTGCGAGCCCGATCGTCTGGGCCGTCGCGCGACACCACGCCGCATCGGGCGGTAGCAGCCTGGAGAGGACGATCCGAATCGCGGTGAGACTCTGCGCGGAGATCGACAACCCCGCCTCGGATTTTGCGCCGACGACGCTGATCCCGCCGGAGTCAGGCACAAAACCGGATGAGCTCGACGAATGGCGCGCCCACGCGGCCCGCACCGCCGAGACCCTGATGAGCGCCTAGCGGAGTCGCCATGTATTCCTCGAAACCAGCGCCGAAGAACGTCGACATGGGCCTCGCCACGACCATCGTGAAGGAGGCCGTGAAGCCGGACTGTTCGGTCGAGCGCATCGGACAACTGGCCAAGGCATCACCTGGGTTCGCCTTGCGGTTGCTCTCGTCGGTCAACTCCGCCGGACTCAACGGCGGTCATCGAATCTCCGACGTGGAGCGCGCCTGCGCGATGCTCGGTCTCCGGCGTCTGCGCAACCTCGCCTTGAGTCTCGTCGTATCTGGAATGAGTCCCCCCGGGCCCCTCGGCGCGACGCTGCTCGCGAACTCGATCCGGCGCGCGGTCGCGGCGCGCGCGATCGCCGAGGCGCTCGGGCTCGCTGATCCCGACGCCCATTTCATGACGGGTCTCTTCCTCGAGCTCGGACTCTTGGCGCTGGCCTCCGAACGACCCGAGCTAGCTGCTGAGGTTCTCTCAGGCCCGGCGCGGCTTCGCCCGCTCCGGGAGCGCGCCCTGCAGGAGGTGCCCCACCCGGAGACCGGCGCTGCCCTGGCCGATGAATACGGTCTTCCGGACGCGACCCTGATGGCGATCCACAGCCATCACGACAAGACCCCACCAGCTGATCTGATTGGCCAAGTTGCCTGGCTGGCCGAGCGATTCGCCTCTGTCTTCGAGGGCGGGGAGCCCAAGCATCTCCACCAGGCGGCTGAAACAGCCGGGCTTCAGGTCGGGCTCGACGAGGCGACGACGGGTCGTGTCCTCGAGGGGATTCCTGGCAAGGTCGAGGAGGCGGGGCTCGTACTCGACCGAGACCTCGGCGAGCAGGTCTGCCTCGAGACACTCGAGCGAGACGCGAACCGCGCTCTCATCGAGATGAACGAGAGCTACGAGAGTATCCGCTCGGCGAACCGCGTCTCTGCGTGAGCGGTTGTAGGGGCTACTTTGCCGCTCGATGGAGCGTAGCCTGCCGGAAAGGATCACGAGCGAGGAGCTGCTGAGTGTGGCTCTGCTCGGAGGTCTGCTTCCAGTTCACGGGGGCGAGGTCGAGCGCGCGGGACTTGGGCCACGCCGGGAGCAGACAGAGGAGATCCCGGAGGTAGGCCCACGGTTCGATGCCGTGGAGCTTG
>Ga0114933_10002777_pt1 | contig 17698 bp, 16 predicted proteins | sample 4SBtaG_FD_89691 | JGI IMG/M metagenome (GOLD analysis project Ga0114933, IMG submission 89691) | Deep subsurface microbial communities from Kolumbo volcano to uncover new lineages of life (NeLLi) - 4SBTROV12_W25 metaG | ecosystem: Environmental > Aquatic > Marine > Volcanic | place: Kolumbo... | reverse complement strand
ATGGTAAGCAAAGAGATTATGAGCAGTCTGATCATCTCAGATATCCAAAGTTATAGACGGCATAGTTTTTACTCTGCGACATAGCGGTTACGGTCAATCACTTCAAAAATATATCCATTTGGGTCGCGAAAGAAAAATCGTTCAAACGGTGTGTCCCTTAATGGATCAATCAATTCGGCACCATTTTCCACGAGTCTCTGCTTCAATCCGGTGAAGTCATCTCCATCTGCAAAGATCGCAAAGTGCCTTCCAAATTCGGCTTCAAACTCTGACACCTTAAAGTCTTCGACATACAGCAGATGCAGTTGCTGTTCCGGCGCCATATTTAACCATGCAGCGGTTTGATTAATGTTATCAGGGCGTGAAACCGGATCCCAGCCAAGTGTACTTTGGAAAAACGCGCTTGTTCGGGGGACATCTCGCGTTGCCAGTGTTAGGTGTGCAAATGTCATACAAGAATCACTCCTCGTCCACTTCCTGATCGTCCACGGCAGCAACAATCCCACGGAGCTTAGCGAGTTCAGCTCGCAACTGCATGACTTCCAATTGCAGTTCATTGAACATGTCAATTGTTACCTGTCCGTCGGATAGTGCATCTGGTGACTGTATCTGATGCAGTGGCTCACTGCCACAATATGATGATTGGTCTTGTTCGCTCATTTCGTTAGTACCTCAACAAACAAAGGTCATTGCTGACCAACTATCCACCAGCATCGCTGGAGAGAATTAAGATCCTGTCCCCATCTTTGAGTGTCGATGCCGGATCGGTAAGGAATTCCTCGCCATCCCGATTAGCAATGTAAAGTGGGTCAAGCTGACCGTCGACAACACAGGTATCACCAAAGTCTGTAAAATCCCGTGACAGCTGGTGTAGAAGCTCTGCGAGCGTACCTTGATCGTTGCCAAGAGACACGGACGCCTCAGCCTCGCCCGTACGCTGGCGCGGAATGCCGAAAAACTCAACGGTGATATTAATCACTGGTCACTAGTCGCGTTTTGCTGACTCTACAACCCAGATATTTCGATAGACAACCGGATTACCATGGTTCTGCAGGTAAACAGGCCCTGGTTCCGGGCCAGCCTTCAGTGGTGCAGCCGTTGTATTTCGCTCACCCGGCAATTCCTGATCATCATGAAGTAACATGCCATTGTGATAAACGGTTACGCGAGGGTTGGACTTCACTTTTCCGTCATCGTCATAGCGAGTTGCGGTGTAATAGATGTCATAAGTTTGCCATGTCAAAGGTGGCAGGCAGAGATTCACTGGACAATCTGTGACACTATAAATCCCGCCACATTCATTCATCGCACCAACAAGTCCAAAGGAATCGAGCATCTGGACTTCATATCGACCTTGAACATAGATCCCGCTATTACCTCGCCCTTGTCCGCGTGCCTTAGGCATATAAGGCAGGCGGAATTCGACATGAACGCGGTGATCCTGAAATAGTTGCTTGCTCGTGACACCTTGCATAAGCAGGTTGTCGTCAGTCATCTTGCCATTTTTAAAGTTATCAGCGGTTGTACCATCGAACAGAACTACGGCACCCTTTGGCGGCTTCATGCCGAGAGTCTTGCTCTTTCGCTCCACCTTTTTAAGGACACCGCCAAGTTGTCCGTCATTATCATAAATGGTTACGGCACCATCTTTGTAGATTGCGTAGCCATCTTCACCCTGGAACTTAAGCCCGCCGTCAACTTTTTGGGCCTTCACACGAATGATCTTCTCTTTATCACCAACGAATCCTTGGCCTGGTAGACCGCCGGGATATCCTACACCTAGAAACTCACCATCACCTTGAGCAACGATTTGTACGCCGAACTTGGCGGTGTCACCATCGAGGCCTTCAACGTCACCTACATATTCGCCTTGAATAGCATAATCAGCGTCTACTTTATTGGGGTCGGTATATACCTGTGCATCTGTTGGCGTTGCTGTCAGTACTGCAACAGTTAACGCGGTGATAATGGACAGAAAACGAGCCATTTGGAAATCTCCAGAATAGAAAAGGACATGGGTGGCAACGACGCCAAAATTGATTTACTTCTATTTTCCGGCGCAAAAACGTTCAATGCAATAACCTCAACGGCTGTTTAGCAATTACGGATGATTTGCTGTACAGGTTATTTAAGCGACCGAAGAACAGCCCGCACAATAGATTCCATTTTTGGCTGGGCGATGCCTGCTACTTCCACTACCTCACCAGCATCCACTGTGGCAGGTGCATCTGGACGAGCCACATTGGTCACAACCGATAATCCCAGAACCTGCATTCCTAGCTGGTTGGCTGTGATGGCTTCCGGTACAGTCGACATTCCAACCACATCGCCACCAATTTTACGAACCAGGCGGTATTCTGCTCTGGTTTCATAATTCGGCCCGGTAAAACCCACATAAATGCCTTGTTGAGCATGGAATCCACTTTGGCGAGCGGCTGCCAGTGCCACGCTAATCAGATGCGGAGAGTAGATAGGGTCACTTGTTCTACCCGTTCTAATCGACGGCTTAACGGAATCATTGCCTTGGTACATCAAGTTGATGTGATCCTTCATGACAAGAATATCACCTCCTGCCATTTGGGGATTCACGCCACCGCTGGCGTTTGAAACAACCAATGTCGTTGCCCCAAGAGCTTGTATCACATGAACTGGCAGGACGATTTCATCGATGCTGTACCCTTCATACATATGGAACCGCCCTTGCATAGCGACAACAGGTATCGATTCCAAAGTCCCAACCAGTAGACATCCCGCGTGACTTAGGGCTGTCGATTGTGGAAATCCCGGGATATCAGAATACGGAATCGAAACTGTATCTTGAAGTTTCGCTCCTAACCCACCGAGACCCGTACCAAGAATCACGGCCACCGAAGGAACCAACTGGGTACGACCGCGAATCTCCTGAACGGCGGCATGCAGTGCTGCCTCCGTTGCGTCTGCTTGTTCCTGCAGATTAGCGTCCATGGTGATCTCAACTTGATGATTCAGCCGCTAATACACCGGCTACAAGTTTACAAAGTCGCGGTTGCGTGTCGTTCGCAATCGCGATTATTTCTTCCACGTTGGCTGGTTTCAATGCATCCGGCAGACACATGTCTGTGATGATAGAAAATCCAACAACTCGTAGTCCGCAGTGTACGGCAACAATTACCTCCGGCACTGTCGACATGCCGACGACATCAGCGCCGATCGTGCGAAGAAACCGATATTCAGCTCGGGTTTCGAGATTTGGACCCGCTACCGCTACAAACACACCTTTGTGAGCCACGATGTCTTGGGTCCGTGCAATGGATAAAGCTCTATCCACCAGCGCCTGTTCATATGGTTCACACATATCGGGGAATCGAGGGCCCAGTCGATCATCGTTGATGCCGATCAGCGGATTATCGCCCATCAAGTTGATGTGATCTTCAATGACCATGATGTCACCGCACTGGTAATTGGGATTCATCCCTCCACAAGCGTTGGATACCACGAGCAGACTTGCTCCCATCGCTTTAAACACTCGCACTGGTAGAGTGATTTGCTTCAGTGGATAGCCTTCATACATATGGAAGCGACCTTCCATCGCCATCACTGGAAGACCATTTAACTTTCCGCAAACCAAGCGACCAGCATGGCTTACAGCGGTTGAACTTGGAAAATTGGGGATGTCCTCATAGTCCAGCGTCGCTTCCACTTCGATTTGTTCGACCAAACCACCGAGACCGGTGCCAAGGATAATTCCGGCATGAGGTGTTTCATCCCATTGTTCACGAATAGCTACTACGGCTTCGTTTACCTTATCAAAGAGATCCAACATATTTCGTGTGTCCTGATAGGTGACAGTTGTAGATGTTTCTTAGACTGTTGAAAGAAACTGCAGAATAGTACTCACAGCACCATCCCAGTTCTCTTGTTCTGTACGACCCGATGCTTTTCTTGGTTTGAATCCATGATCACCATCTGTCATCCATGCCATTTGAAAATGACTCGGTAGATTATACTGCGCAACTTCTTCCCGTTTTCCAAACGTATCTCGTTCACCCTGAACGATTAGGGTTTTTTTCTTTATCCCGTGCAGATGCTCTACTCTCAGCTTTTCTGGTTTTCCGGGTGGATGAAACGGGTAGCCAAGGCACACAACACCACTTGCATAGCTCTCTTCCAGCACCATGGACGCTACACGGCCGCCCATGGATTTTCCGCCGATGAATAGGGCCACATGATCAGCCAGTCTTTTACGCACCGTCTGGATTACATCGTGATATGCTTCGAGTAACACTGGCATACGATCAGGCGGCAGTCGTTTTCCGCGTTGTCTTGCGCGATCCATATATGCAAATTCAAACCGAATCACACAAATGTCGTTGGCTGCCAGTGACTCTGCAAAATACTGCATGAACGGTGAGTCCATACCCTTGCCTGCACCGTGAGCAAGAATGATCGCGACGGGCGCATTGGCCAGCCCATCGTAGATTAAATCAGAATCGGTCAAGAAGTTATTCGCCGTTACTTAGCAATTCCAGGTGCAGCAACAAAAGTTGCAATTTCAGCACCATCTTCAGCATTCCAGATCTTAACGTCACCATTGAATGCTCCGCTAACAACTCGTTTCGTTTCGGGGTGGAACGCGGCCGCTAATGCCCAGTCAGCATTACCGGTATATGACCGCACCTCGGTATGAGAACCTTCTTCAAATTGGCGAACTGTTTTATCCGCCGAAGGTGCAAATACAAATCCTCCGGATCGAGTCAGCTTATATACTTCACCACCAAGTGCAACTTCAGATGCCTTTTTGCCATCTGCTACAGCCCACAGGTGGATTTTATTATCCGATCCACTTGAGAAGACTTTGTCACCCGCCGGGTGAAAGACAACGCCTTTCACCGGCTGACCATGACCTGAATAGGTCACAAGCAACTCACCATTTTCGGTATTAAAGAGCTTCGACGTCTTATCTCGAGAGGCCGATGCTAAACGTGTACCATCGCCATTCCATGCAATCGCCATTACCCAGTCACTATGACTCGTGATCACTCGTTGTTCAGCGCCTGTTGCTACTTCGTGAATCCTGATAGCACCGTCAGCGCCTGCCAAAGCAATGCGATCTCCAGCGGGGTTAAATGCAACGTCCAATATCACGTCGGATGTCGAAGCAACAACTGACTTCAATTCACCGGACGCAGCATCAAACAGTCGTACTTCTCCAAGACGTCCGGGAGCACCACCACCAACGGCCAACAGCGCTCCATCTGGGCTGTATTGGATTGCATACGATCGTTGGCCGACGTTTTTGATTCGTGAGACCAACGTCCCGTCAGCAGCATTCCAAACGGTAAGTTCGTGATAACCACCAGCAACTACATTGGCTCCATCGGGGCTAAATGCAATGGCCGTAATCGGTACGGATCGCGGATAGGCTTCGGGGGGATCAGGATAAACCGGCGGTGGCACAATCGCTGAGAGAGCGGCTTCCGGATTCTCAGCATCGTACTTTGCACCTTCTGTGATCCATCGAGAAATCAGATCGGTTTGTTCCTTTGGCAGTGGATCGCCCTCTAGTGGCATACGATCTGCTTCATCTTCAGAGAGAATTCGACGTAGGGATTCACTGTCATCCAAGTTACTCGCTGTAATGGCGGCTAATTCCGAATCACCTGCAGCAATAAACCGGGAATAGGAATCCACGCGGTAACCACCTTCGGCTTTCTTCGGGCCGTGGCAAGCAAGACAGTTATTAATCAAAATCGGTGCGATGTCCTTACGGAAACTAACCGGTGCGGGCTCTTCCTGTGCAGTAACTGGCAATGCAATCACTGCCACGCATAAAAGGGAAGTTGCGATTTGAATGGTACGTGTAATCAACGTGTTATCCTTTCACTCGTTGTTGCGTTTCCAGATCCGCTTAGTGCGATTAGTGCTGGAATAGGAACTCGTTAGTGTTGAGCAATGCCCAGCACAGATCTTCAAACGCTTCCACTTTGTTTTCCTTGGAATTCAAGTGGTTCATACTTGCCTGTAATTCCGCATCCGACGGCGTACGACAAACTGCAGCCATGTACAGTTTTCTAACGACATCTTCATGTGCCATATCCTGAGACAGTAACTTTCGGAATCGGTTGTTTTCATCTCGCAGCTTGTTGTAAACCAATGGGCCGTTGAAGAACTGGATCGCCATGCCCAAGTTCGATTCACTCGTACGTTCACAAGCACAAACAGTCTGCCGTTCCGGTTGCCCAAAAATCTTAAGGAAGTCGTTATTCACAAGATCCGGAGCGGGCAACTGAGTTGCTTTGGTTCCCGGCGGCAGTGAGCCAAATGTCTCGTTGAGATCTGTAACGTGACAAATCGCATCAAGCAGTTGTTCGGCACTCAGTAGCCTTGGTTGATAGTGTGAAAAGAAGCGTACATCCTCTTCATTGAATTCGTTTGGTCGGAAGCTAGCCTGATAAGTACGGCTATTCAGGATTGTCCGTACGATATGCTTTCGATCGTAACCATTCTCTGCAAAGTCTTTTGCCAGAGAATCGAGAAGCGCTGCATTGCTCGGTGGGTTCGTATCGCGGAAGTCATCAACCGGATCAACGATACCACGGCCAAGCAAATGACCCCAAATTCGATTCACTTCGATTTTGCCAAAGAACGGATTGTCCGGCTTGGTTAACCACGCTGCAAATGTACGGCGACGATCGATCTCGTCTGGATTCTCGACATCACCTTCACCTGGCAGCCATGGTTTCATTTGCTGCTGGGTTCGTGGTTGAGTCACTTCACCGGATCGAGCCACATAGACGAAAAGCTCGTCAGCACGCTGGGTCTTCTTTCGTTGGATTCGATTGAAGAACGCGCCCATGCCGTAGTAGTTATCCTGTGTCCAACGCTCAAATGGATGGTTGTGGCACTTTGCACACTGCAACCGAGCCCCGAGGAACACCTGGGAAATCGTCTCAACACAGTCGTTCATATCATCTGCCGTGCGATAGAAATTCGCCGGTGGATTGGTAAGCGTACTGCCAGTGGATGTCAGCAGTTGACGAGCAAACTCGTCGTAAGGCATGTTGTCCCTAAATGCACGCTCTAGCCAACGGTAATACTTATGAACACCATCGGCGCCGACCTGACCATTTGTAAGGCGTAACAAGTCTCCCCACTTGAGTGCCCAGAATTTCGCATGCTCCGGCTGATCAAGCAACTTATCGATAAGTACTGCTCGTTTTGTTTCAGATGCATCCGCCAGGAATGCTTCGACAGCTTCTACCGGTGGCAGCACGCCGATTACATCCAAATAGACCCGACGAATAAACTCATCGTCAGTACATGTTTCTGATGGCAAGTATTTCAGTTGTTGCAACTTGGCATTCACATGTGTGTCGACATAGTTATTAACTGGTGGGTTGTTCCAGGTAAAACCATCGATGTCTTTTACAAATGTCAGGAATGTCGACTCGATAAATTCGAGGTAACGAACGACGATCGCAGCTTCACCGCGATTTTCGCCAACCACCAAGCCGTCAGCATCTACACCAGCCACTTCTGTGTCTGAGCTGGAATAAACAGCCAGTTCTGTTACATCCTTGGTTGTGCCATCTGAGAAACGAGCTGTCACCGATAGCTGTTGTGTATGGGCCGGTCTCTTGAGTACACGACCGGAAGGTGGATAAACATCGATACCAACAACTTTAGCGTGACCCTCCGGATCCATCTGAAGTCCTTCTGAAATCCAGTCACGAAGTACTTGATAAGATGGGTCATCTTTTCTGATCTGGCGACCGCCACCGTGAGCTACCTTCATCAGTGGCTTCAGTAGTAACAGGCTATCGTCCGGGCTAACTACATCGGCACGGCGACCAAAGTCTTCACGAATCAGTGTCAATTCATCAAGAACTGGATCAAATGCTCTTAGTGAAAGTCGGAAACCGCCCTTACCACTAGGTGAGCCATGACATGCACCGGCATTACAACCCTGCTTACTTAATGCAGCCAGAGTGCCGTAAAGAAATGAAACTGAATCAACCTGCCCGTGGTTACTTACTTCCACAGCGACGATTGCTTCTTTGCCCCCAACGGAGACCTTGATTTCTGCCTGACCGTCACCGCGCGGGACGATTTTCGTGCCATCCACTTCAGCAACCTGTGGATTATTGGACGTGAATTCAGCAACACGAGTCAGATCCTGTGCGGAGCCGTCTTCATACTTACCCGTGATGACGAGTTGGCTGTTTTGACGGTTGCCAAACAACTTCACGGCAGCTGGATGTGCCTCCACAATTGCTGGCGTACCAATTTGAATTGGCTCTAACGTCTGCCCGAACGCAGGGGTGGCAAGCAGAACGGCAAACATGGCTGTCAGAATTTGCTTCGTACGTGACAGTTTCATTTTGAGATTTCCTCGTTTGAAATCCAGTGAATCGGCTAAGAGATCGTTTTCTACTCAGCCTTCTTTACTTCTAGTTTAATTGGGTCAGAAGCAACCGTAACAGTTGCGCCTGAGAAATTCGTAGTCGCTTCAACAATAATATTTTCCACAACGGCCGCTGCAGCATCCGCTGCAACAACAAGATTTAGCCGAACAGTCTTACCGTCGGCCAGTAGACCTACACCATCGCCGACAGTAACACCTGCTGGCAAATTTTTAACGTTTACGTTTACCACGCCGGTATTTCCCGGGCCACGATTGGTTGTAACGTCGATGGTTTGAGTTGTGCCGATCGTTAATGCTGCCGGTGGCTTCACTTCAATCGTCATTGGATTGACAACTTTCAAAGCCACTTCGCGTGTTATGTAGTGCCCGTGTCCGGCATGTGTAGCATAAGCTTCAAGAAGGATTTTATGCTCGCCTTCTGCAGCATCTGCAGGAGCGGTCACGGTATAAGTGTAGTTGTCCTTATCAACTTTCAGTGCACCGGCGAATCCTTCCGGCCAACCGGTTGCCCGCAGAGTCATAGCACCTTTGAAGTCCGCGTTCTTGCGATTGATTCCTACATTCCAGGTAATCGTTGTTTGACCTTTTGGAAAGAAAAGCTCTGGTGTGGGTAGTGCTGGTTCAAAGTATTCCTCGATGGCCGTTGTTGATGCGAGGAAAATCGGACTTGCATACCACTCCGGTATATACGGCATCGCATGCTTGGTCTTCAGCCATACGGAACCTTCCATCGGAACGACCACTTCAGCTTCCCCAATGGTGGCCTTACCGACCACATTTATCGTACGGGCACCGTTGTTTCCCCAGCCTGGTGGCAGGATCAAAATAACGTTTGCTTCCTTTGCACCTTCACCCAATACCGGATCCCAGAATCTCGCACCTTCAATCGGTGGGTCCAAACCGAGTGTGATTGGGCCGTTATATCCATCTCGACCAATAACCACTGGAAACTGAATCGCGCCTTTGCCTGCGTCAACCATATATGTATTGGTCGTTGCCTTATCGTTTTTCAAAGTCAGATTAAATGAATGACCTTGTGAAACCTGCACAACATAGCTGAATCCCGGTCCACCGCGCTGTACGAGATCTTCAACGGCGATAACATACTCACCATCTTCCGGAATGGTGGCTTTGATGAAGAATTCATCTTTGTCATTCACAGCAGCACTTGCCACGGCGGAACCATCTGCCTTGAGTAGCGACATGGAAACAACAGCCGGAGACCCGACACTCCTGCTGCGGCAGGTGAACTTCAGAATCTGATCTTTCTTTGCCGCAAACTTAAAATGATCTTTATCGCCTGGCTGATTAAGGATGCCGTTTAATCCGCCGGGAACGACTGCTGCGGATGATTGAGCAACATCGTTATTCGGTTCCTGTTCGATCGACTGTGGCCCGGTTCCTGCGAGAACCGTTGCGATACCTGAACCAACAAGTCCTTCGAACCCAGAGCTGGCTGCGACTGCGCTAACCGAGGGTGCAGCCGGAACGGCCACACTCTTTACCACAGCACCATCTGCTGACGGCCCAACGAAATTAAGGTCTGATGATTCATTTCTATTCACGGCAAGCGGAAACGTTGTATTAACAAGCGGGAAATCCCCCACCCGCAGGCGACAGGTTCCACCACCGAATTTATTATCCGACACTTCTAAGATATATGTACCATCTGCCGGCAACGCGACTCTAAAGCGGCAATCAGCACCTAGCGCTTCATCATCATCTGCCGCTGCAACTTCGTTACCACCAGAATCAAGCAATCGTACTACCGGATCCATCGGTGAAGCCAGGCGGTTTGAGATCGCTTCAATGCTCACGTTTTGGCCTTTAGTACCCTGAAACTTGTAATGGTCCAGTGCTGAACCATTTGACGTCACATCAACAGCTGATGGAAAAGGAATCTCTTGAGCAGCTTCAACTGATGCGTTGGCTCCGTTGTCAGCAACCGTCGGCAGGTCATCAACCATGAACAACCGAACGCCCGGCGTTCCGCCAGGATTACTAATCAGCAAGCCACCGATCTGAACCGGTACGCTCGCATCAAGTGTCACCTTAAGTTTTGCAACGGTGATTACTGCCGGATCTTCATTCGGCACAACTTCCACGGTCGCCGGAAAACTCGTCCACACTGACAGGTCGTTGAGATTATTGCCACTGAGCGTCAACTCGGTAGTAGTACCAGGGGCTACAGCTCCTGGCGTAATGGATGTAATTGACGGTTGCGCATCAGCGTTGCCATTAGGAATTGACAATGTCAGAGCGATGAACAAGGCTAAGAATCGCGGAAAACGATTGGTCATATCTTTTTCGATCACGGTGGGATGCTTGGTAGGTATATTCGATAGTAGAGTCTATTTTGACGGATACGCAGCACAGGGTCAAACTTAGCAGCACCATATCACCTGAAATGTCGAGATTATTGTCATGAGACGAGCAAATTCACAAATACGGACTCCATACTGGGCACAAAAATGGGCACAAATAGTAGTGATATGCTGCCTTTGTATTTGCGTGGAATGCAATGTGAATGCAGGTGAACGCACTCTCGTGAAGATAAAGAGCCGTGCTGACGGCACCGATCAGCCTTGCTATTTGATTCTGCCGGCGAATTACGAAAGCGACAACGTTAAGCGGCCGCTGTTGGTTTCGTTGCACAGTTGGAGCGCCGACTTAAATCAACGAAACGAGTCGCTTGAAAAACTGGCCGATGAAAAAGGCTGGATTTATCTATTTCCTAATTTCCGCGGTGCCAATCGCACTCCACAGGCCTGCGGCAGTGAACTTACACAGACAGACATCCTCGATGCAACCGAATGGGCCAAATCCAATTTGAGGGTGGATGCAAGCCGAGTTTATTTAACAGGCGTCTCGGGTGGTGGCCACATGACAATGCTAATGGCCTCGCGTTATCCAGAACAATGGACAGCAGCAAGTGCGTGGGTGGGAATCAGTGATCTGGCACTTTGGTATAAGAAACATGCCGATACCCGTTATGGTGAAATGATGCGGAAGAGTTGCGGGGGTGCTTATGGTGACAGCTATAAAGTAAACAAGGAGTACATCAAGCGGTCGCCAAAGTCGTACCTAAAGAAAGCCCCCAACATCGCACTGGATATAGCTGCTGGCATACATGACGGTCATACCGGCAGTGTACCGATTACCCATTCGATCTTTGCCTTTAATGCAATCGCCCGGGCCAACAAGCAACCTGGCGTAAGTGCCGATGAGATCAGGCTATTGAGTAAACCTACAGGCCGCCTCGATGAACCGCTCAAATCCGACCAGGAAACGGACAAATCGCTTGGCAGAGAAATTCATTTGCGACGCTATGCAGGGAACAGCCGTCTTACCATTTTCGAAGGCGGTCATGAAGGCATCAGTACAGCTGCGATCTCCTGGTTGGAGAAACATAAGAAATGACCGATAACGACCGGCAAGCCAGAGAGCACAATAAGAAAGCATGGAATCGAATGGTCGCTGACAAGCGACGGTTCACCAATCCTGCGCGAGACAAAGATTTGGTCGATCCGCTAGGTACGGTCGATGCTGCAGGTTGGCTCGGAGGCGATATCGCTGGACAGCGAGTGCTATGTCTCGGTGCTGGTGGCGGTAAACAGGGACCGATCTATGCGGCTGCCGGTGCAGCCGTAACGGTGGTCGACATTAGTGGTGCCATGCTGGAACTCGACCGGCAAGTTGCAGCGGAACGCCAGATCGATATGCGAATCATCGAGACATCCATGGATGACCTCTCGATGTTTAACCTCTCTGAATTCGATCTGGTTATTCATCCGGTCAGTACCTGTTACTTACCGAACATCGAACCGGTGTATCAGCAAGTTGCGAGAGTCTTGCGGGATGGCGGGCTCTATATCAGTCAGCACAAAACTCCCGGCAGCTTACAAGCTAGCCAGGAAGCGAGCCAAAACGGGTATGAACTTACAGAGCCCTATTATCGAACCGGCCCACTTCCAGCCGTGTCCGGCTCCTTAACCAGAGAAGAGGGGACGCTGGAGTTTCTGCATCGATGGGAACAGATCGTGGGTGGCATGTGCCGCGCCGGGTTTGTCATCGAGGATTTAACAGAGCCATTCCACGCCGATCCGAATGCAGACTACAGTAGCTTTGGTCACCGCAGTTGTTTTGTAGCTCCGTACGTGAGAATTAAAGCTCGAAGAATCTCTCGCCAGGTTAAAATCTCTGCTCCATCACAAATCGTGATGCCGTAAGACGCTATTACTGCATGGAAAGACCTGGCTGACTCAGCAGCCTATCAACGAACTCGGCATCCAGTTGGTTTTGCTGATGGCTCACATGGCAAATCACATCGATACCAGTACATCGCTGAATCTCTGCAAGATTCGAATTCAGACTTTCGTCTGTATCATGTTGTTGCGAGTTATTCACGACGATCCCTGCCACTGATAGTCCACTTCGATAATGAGTCGCAGCAAGAACAGTCTGAACGGTGTGGTTGATGCAGCCAAGTTTATTCCCAACGACAATGAGAATCGGAAAACCAAATTCAATTGCCAGGTCGGCCACGTAATCACTATCGCTGATTGGCGACATTAATCCGCCGGCACCTTCGACAACAATGAATTCTGACTCGGTTATCCACGGTTGAATTCCCGTTCTCAGTAACTGTTTATCAATTTGTTTTCCCTCTGCCCGAGCTGCAATATGCGGCGCGAGGGGTGCCTTGAAAAGTTGTGGACACACCGTGTCCAAGGTGATTGGATTGCCTGCTGCATTCCAAAGTGATTTAGCATCATCACTGAGCAGTTGGCCATCCACTGAACTACAACCACTGGCAGCGGGCTTATAAACACCGACATCGATGCCACGCGAGGCTAATTCAGCAACCAGTACGCTCGCTACATACGTCTTACCGATTTCCGTATCCGTACCGGTAACAAACAGGCCGTGTGAAGTCATAAATGACCTGACTAGATTTCGAGGTACTCTTCGAGTGCTTCCCGCATCACCGCCGGATCCGGATCAACTCCTGTCCAAATCTGAAAACCAATGACGGCTTGATTCACAAGCATGCCAAGTCCATCAAGACAGGTACATCCACGTTCAGCAGCTTGATGCAGTAGCCATGTTTGTGGTGGATTAAACACGACGTCCGCCACGACCATGTTCTCGGAGAGCGTCTCCACCACGACGGGCACTTGGGCATCAGCGTCACCAAGTCCAATCGACGTAGCATTTAGGACTACATCGACATCATCATCGATTTCAACTTCGCCATCCTGAATGACGAGTGATGACTTGATGCCGACATCATTGTTAAGCAGATCGACAAGTTCCTGACCGCGTGATTCCGTTCGGTTGATGACAATGATCTCACTGGCACCGCTTAATCCCAATTCAACGGATACGGCACGTGCTGCGCCACCGGCGCCAAACATGGCCACTTTTATTCCGGAGGGATCAACGATTTCCTTGAGTGACTGTACAAATCCTTTACCATCGGTGTTTTCACCGATCAGCTGACCATCTTTATGATTAACGCAGTTAACAGCACCCATCAATCGAGCCGCTTCGCTCAGATCATCCAGATGTTCGATAACAGCCACCTTGTGTGGAATGGTAAAGTTTCCACCACGAAAGCCCATGGAACGCATTCCCGCCAATGCACCGGACAGATTCTCCGGAGGAACTTCCAATGTGAGGTAACGCCAGTCTAATCCTGCGGCATTAAATGCGCGTTCCATGATGAACTGCGTTGGGTTGCCAGCAACCGGCTGACCCATGCAACACACAATTTCTTCAATTGGTCGATCTACCAAAACTTAATTCTCCTGATTCCGCTTTGAAACTCTGGCGCTCACTTATTCTGAGCGATGGGATTTTGATACAGCCGTATTTTTTGCGAACACTCGATTAATTGCAACTACTGCTACCAATCAAGGGTTACTCCAACGTCCGCCGGGGATCCACCGAACGCAGTGCCTTGCGAGCTGCATCTCTTAATAGTTGGTGGTTTTTGTCATCCTGAAGTATGACTTCCAGTTGATCCACAGTGCGTCCACCTTGCACACCGAGTCGTCGTGTAGCCTGCGCTGTTACGAGTTGAATTTTCCAATCATCGCTATCAAGTAGCTCAATATATCGGTCAACAATCTCTTTTGTTGGTGGTTTGACTAGGCTTACGCGTTCCACAGCGCTCATAACAACTTGTTGTTCCGAATCTCGTGTCAATTCCAGCAGGACTGGAATCGCTTGTTGGCCGAATTCTGCCAAAACGTTGCACGCTGCAACTCTCGATGGTGTCGCCTGCTGAGTATCCCGGCCAATCGAGGCACAGTATTCAAATGCCTCGGCGCCTTTTTTAAAGAGCCAACCAGCAGCTTGCTCCTGATCATCCAGTTTCTTCTCCGCTCTGGCAGTTACTAGAGCTTCGAACGCTGCCTCGGTACTTTCAAAGGAAGCCTCAGCCACGGTTTTATCGACGCGAGCATCCTGGCCAACGACCCGCTTTTTCGGTAGCTGCTTAACAACCGTCGGGGCTGGATCTGAGCAGCCTGTCGTTATAAACAAGCCAACCGTTATCCAGATCACAAGCCAACATAAAATATGAAGTCGTTGCATGCTTAGTGGACTCGCTGCCCTGGTTGAGCACCTGAGTCAGGAGCCAGCAGGAATACATCTGAGCCACCAGGTCCGGCGGCTGTGATCATACCTTCACTGACTCCGAACCGCATTTTGCGTGGTTGCAGATTTGCAACACAAACGACCAGGCGGCCAATGAGCTCTTCCGGTTCATAGGCACTCTTGATACCGGCGAATACGTTGCGGATTTCATCACCACCGAGGCTCAATGTTAATTGCAAAAGTCTGTCAGCACCTTCAACATGCTGAGCGGCAACAATCCGCGCAACTCGCAAATCGACTTTTACAAAGTCATCGATAGTGCATTCCTCAGCAAGTGGTTCATCCTTGAGCGGTTGGTCGCTGTCCTGATGCTCATTTGCTGCCGATTGTGTTTCTTCTGCAGCCGCTTCATCTTTGGTTTCATCTATCATTGCTTCAACATCCTTTATGTCTACGCGTTGCATCATGTGTTTGAATTTTGCAATTTGAGATCCGGTGATTGGCGATTGTGAATCATTCCAATCTGAAATCTCAACACCAAACAATTCGTTTGCTTTCCCGGTCAATTCCGGCAACACGGGTGACAAATAAACCACCAATTGTCGGAACAGGTTAAGTGCAATCGTACAAACGTCCTGTAACTCTTGTTGTTTCGCGGGGTCCTTTCGGAGTACCCATGGCTGGCTGTTTTCCACAAATGGATTCGCTTGATCAGCTAATTCCATGATCAAACGCATGGCCTTGTTGAACTCGCAATTCTCATATGCATCCGCGATTTGATCACCTGCGGCGGCAGCGGATTCAAACAGCCCTCCATCATCCGGATAGGCAGCTGATAATCCAATCTCCGAGATGAATTTTGCTGTACGGCTGGCTAGATTTACCACCTTACCGACTAAATCTGAATTAACCTTGGCAATAAAATCGTCAAGGTTCAAATCCAGATCGTCCACGCCGTTTCCAAGCTTGGAGCAATAGAAATATCTTAGGTACTCCGGATCTAGGTGGTTTAAATAAGTGGCAGCTTTTACAAACGTCCCGTCACGCTTTGACATCTTGCGGCCATCCACAGTAAGGAATCCATGGATGTGTACTTTCGTCGGTAGGTTAAATCCGGCGACCTTGAGCATCGCTGGCCAGAACAAGGTATGGAAATACGTAATGTCCTTGCCAATAAAGTGGTGCACTTCGGTATCCGGATCTTTCCACCAGCGCTCGAAGTCATCACCTGTCTTTTCGCAGTACTGCTTAGTCGATGCCATGTAACCGATCGGAGCATCAAACCATACAAACCAATAGTTTCCTGGTGCGTCCGGAATCTCAAATCCAAAGTACGGGGCAGGTCGCGAGATATCCCAGTCTAAAAGTGGTTCGTGCAGGAAGTGGCCTTTCAGGTAGTTCGCCACCTCTAATTGCAAGTGCTCGCCGGATTGTGTCCATTCTTCCAGGAAATCGTGTAGCTGTTCAATTTGAATGAATAGATGGTCTGCGGATTTCACGCTTGGAGTAGACCCGGTAAGCGTACTGCGTGGATCGACAAGATCCCTGGCGTTATAGGTTGCTCCGCAACCATCACAACTATCACCATACTGGTCTTCTTTGCCACATTTGGGACACGTACCCTGCACAAAACGATCTGCCAGAAAGACTCCTTGCTCTTCGTCAAATAACTGAGTTACTTCCTGCTCTTTTACCAAGCCTGAATCCCTGAAGGCTTGCCAGAACTGTTTACACAATTCATAGTTTTCCGGGCTGTTTGTACTGCCGTAATTATCAAACTCGATATGAAAACCGGCGAAGTCGCGTTCGTGTTCTTCCTGAACCCGCGCGATCCATTTTTCTTCGCTGCAACCGGTGCGCTGGGCACTCATCATGATCGCCGTGCCGTGTGTATCATCAGCGCAGAGATAAATGCATTCGTTTCCGCGTAGCTTTTGAAAACGAACCCATACATCTGTCTGTATGTACTCAACCAAATGGCCAAGATGAATATCGCCATTGGCGTACGGAAGAGCGGAGGTAACCAGAATCCTGCGTTGCGTCATGTGCCCAGTGTCATAAGTTATGAATCAAGTGTCATAAATCATAAGTTATGAGGTATGGGTCAGATGTCAACCGGCAGGGGTTCACTTACGTGGTACCCGGCAGACGCTAAAGAACTATCGTGTAGCCTCATCCAATAAGACTACTGCCGCACTAGCGACAAGATCCATAGAGAGATTCGGCGGTGATGTTGCGTTCTGCAGCCCGACCCAATTCGTCGTTGCCGCGTTGCTGGCCAAACGTTGGCCACGCACTAACACCATCAAGTTCCGGCATACACTCGATCAACTGGCTGACAAGGTTTTCAGCCATCGCATGCAACTGTTCACTCTGCTCTTCACAAACGTCCAGAAGTGACTTGGCAGACTTCATCACACGTACCATCTGAGCGCGCTTTTGTACCGGTGAGGATAAACCACTTTCCGGCTCCGTCAGCAATTCTGATATCGGCACATCAAGCGCCTTTTGCCACTTTCGTAAGTCGCTCAGGCGGATATCGGCTGTACTCCGCTCCTGCTTCCTCAGTGTTCTAACACTGATGCCCGTATGACGAGCAACACTGCGGAGAGACATTTCCTGTCGCTGTCGTATTTCAGCAAGACGATGAACCGGTACATCAGCCTCCGGAATGCTGTCTTGCTGTCGATT
>Ga0114933_10002771_pt1 | contig 17714 bp, 17 predicted proteins | sample 4SBtaG_FD_89691 | JGI IMG/M metagenome (GOLD analysis project Ga0114933, IMG submission 89691) | Deep subsurface microbial communities from Kolumbo volcano to uncover new lineages of life (NeLLi) - 4SBTROV12_W25 metaG | ecosystem: Environmental > Aquatic > Marine > Volcanic | place: Kolumbo... | reverse complement strand
GACTGAGGCGCAAGACTGGGCCAATATGTTGCTTAGAATGTATCTGAGATATTGCGAATCAAATAATTTTAATGCTGATTTAATCGAGAGTTCACCCGGTGAAGTTGCTGGCATCAAGAGCGCAACAATTCATATTACGGGTGAGTTTGCATTCGGCTGGCTGAAAACGGAAACAGGCGTTCACAGACTCGTCAGAAAGTCACCTTTTGACTCAGGAAATAGGAGGCATACTTCTTTTGCAGCAATTTTTGTCTCTCCAGAGATCGATGATGACATAGAGATCGATGTTGATCCCAGTGATTTACGGATCGATGTTTATCGAGCAAGTGGAGCGGGCGGGCAACACGTCAACACAACTGAATCTGCTGTGAGAATTACCCATGTGCCTTCAGGTCTCGTTGTTCAGTGTCAAAACGACAGATCTCAACATAAGAACAAAGCCACTGCAATGAAGCAAATAAGAGCAAAATTATATGAACACGAGTTCAAAAAGAAATTAGATCAAGCTCAAGCAGTTGAAGAAACCAAAGCAGATATTGGATGGGGCAGTCAAATCAGGTCATATGTCCTTGATCAATCGAGAGTAAAAGATTTACGAACGCAAATTGAATCCAGTAACCCAGAAGCTATACTGGATGGAAATATCAATCAATTTTTGGAAGCAAGTTTAAAACAGGGGGTCTAATTCGATGTCAGATAAAAATCCAAAAAGTGACAATCGATTAGTCGAAGAAAGACGAGAAAAACTCAACAGTCTGAGAGAGGGTGGTTTTAATTATCCCTCAACGATAGAGATCACTTCGTCTGCTTCTGAGATGATTGATGAGTATGATGCTTTGAGCAAAGAGGACCTAGAGGGACTAGATAAAGAATTCTCAATCGCTGGTCGAATGATGGCAAAAAGAGTAATGGGTAAGTCCAGTTTTTCTCGAATCAAAGACGGTACAGGATCAATTCAGATTTTTCTTAGCAATGCTGATTTGGGCGATGATTCCTATCAAAGTTTTAAAACGATGGATGTTGGAGACATTGTTTGGATCAGAGGGTCCCTATTTCGGACCAAAACAGATGAATTGACTTTGAATGCAAAAGAACTTGTTCTTCTCAGTAAGTCCCTGAGACCGCTTCCTGAGAAATATCATGGTTTGACCGATACTGAGATTCGCTACAGAAGAAGATATTTAGACCTCATGATGTCGGAAGAGAGTGCGGAGGTTTTTAAAATAAGGTCAAAAGTTGTTACTCAGATAAGGTCTTTTCTCAATGACTTGGACATGATGGAGGTTGAAACACCCATGATGCATCCCATCCCAGGCGGAGCTGTCGCGAGACCATTCGTTACCCATCACAACACTCTTGACCAAGATTTTTATTTAAGAATTGCACCCGAGCTTTATTTGAAGCGTCTTACAGTGGGCGGATTTGATCGAGTTTATGAAATCAATCGTTCGTTTAGAAATGAGGGTGTCTCTACACAACACAACCCTGAATTCACGATGTTGGAATTGTATGTTGCTCATGAAACGCCAGATTTTCTAATGAACATGATTGAAGACATGATGAGATCAATCTCTCAAGTATTATTTGGATCAGATCAGATCGAGTATCAAGGAGAAACTATCGACTTCAGTGGACAGTTTGAGAGACTCACCATGGAGGAGTCAGTTTTAAAATACAACCCAGAAATGGAGCAAGAAAAAATTAGAGATGGTGGATATCTAAAATCCTATGCTGAAGGAATAGATATCTTAGTTGAAAACAATGCTGGTGCAGGAAAGATACTGTTTGAGATCTTTGAGAAAACGGTAGAGCATCAACTTCAACAACCCACATATATTACTTCTTATCCCAAAGAAATTTCTCCACTTTCAAGATGTAATGATGAGGATCCTTGGATTGTAGATCGATTTGAGTTTTTTATCATGGGTAGAGAATTGGCTAATGGATTTCAGGAATTAAATGACCCAGATGATCAGGCCCAACGTTTTGAAGATCAAGTCAAAGCCAGAGATGGCGGCGATGATGAAGCAATGTTTTATGATCAGGATTATATTGAGGCACTCGAATATGGCATGCCTCCAACAGCCGGTTTGGGAGTAGGGATAGACAGACTTGTCATGTTCTTCTCAAATCAAGCCTCGATTCGTGATGTGCTTCTTTTTCCTCACATGAGAACCAAACAAGACTAAGTAATAATCCCCTATATGAGGTTTATTTCTGTATCCCCTATATTAAGTTGACTACTTGAATCTGCACTATTGATTACAGCAAGACAGATAATAGAGTTATCAATCGATTTGGAAATAACGACAGTACCAACTTTCTTAGATCCATGATGAATTTCTGAACCAGCAGAAATGAGATTTTGACTATCTGTTTTTATTTTAAACATGCGTTGTTTAATTTTTCCTCTGTGTTGAACTCTCGCAACCACCTCTTGTCCTGTGTAACAACCTTTTGAGAAACTGACAGCATTGAGGATATCCAAATTCAGCATTTGTGGAATGAACTTTTCAGAACTCTCTTTGTTAATTATTGGAATCATTTCTTTTATATCATGTTCAATCCATTCTTCACTTGTGATGAAATTCTCAATGCTTTCAGGGACTTTATTTCTAAGCGATAACATTCTCTCTGAATTATTTGAAAGGGTTTTAAATGACTCTTTATCATTGGCAATATCTTTAGAAAAAATAGCATAGACTAGCCTTTCACTCTGTTGGATTTCCACTTTTGATCTTAAGATATAACGTTGAAGATGATTGCATAAATCCTTAACAAGCTCAGATGAAAGGATTAAATCGTAATGATCGTCTTCATATTGAATAAAAGCCGAAGCAATGACTCTGCCCTGAACATTACAGAAGGATGTCATGTGAATCTTTTTATCCTCTAGTTTTCTAATATCCTGAGTCATCTGACCCTGAAGCAATTCTCCAGCATCTTCTCCTGAAATAGTTATAATTCTTAGATGTTCTAGATGTTTCATAAATCCTTGTGTCTACTAGTTACGAACGTAAAATTATCTGTTCGGACCCATAAGATAAAGTATAATTGATCAGCATAAAACATACCAAGTAGATGACAAAAGAAACCAGACCATTATCTCCGCATTTAAGTGTCTACCGTTGGCAAGTGACTAATACGCTCTCAATCATACATAGATTATCTGGAGTCACTCTTTACTTTGGTTCATTATTGTTGCCACTTTGGATTGCAGCAATAGCTTACGATGCATCCTTTGGTCAGGTAATGTTCTCCCTTATTAGTCATCCATTATCAAAGTTTCCTCTCATAGGTCTGACATTTGCATTTTTCTATCATTCACTCAATGGCATAAGGCATCTTTTGTGGGATATAGGAAAAGGGTTTGAACCAAACCAAGTCAGAAATTCCGGCATAGCCGTTGTTGTAATGTCTCTGTTAATGACTTCAATATTTTGGTGGATGATATGATGGGTGTGATTATAAAAGTAAGAAGACTTTTTGGTCTCGCACCATTTGAACATGATAGTGATCATTGGAAAAGTCAGAGATCTTCAGCCATCGCACTTTTTATTCTGGGTTACTGGTTTGTATATCAACTGTTATTTTTTATCAACGATGCCTCAATCACAGATATCCAGCAATGGATGGCTCAGCCATTAAATTCAGTGCTACTTGCGCTCACAGTTTTATATACTTTTTATCATTCCGAACTTGGACTACAAGTCATTACAGAGGATTATATTGAATCTAAGTCAACACAAATCACGATTCTATATCTTGTAAGAACCATTAGATTGTTCGTGATTGTTCTTACATTTATATCTCTGATGAGGATTTGAGAAAAGGCAATTGTAGATGAGTAAAGATTACGAAATCATTCAACATCAATACGACGTGGTAGTCGTTGGTGCAGGTGGATCAGGTTTGAGGTCGACTCTTGGTCTAGTTGAATCTGGTTTTAAAACTGCCTGCATCACGAAGGTTTTCCCAACAAGAAGCCATACCGTTGCAGCACAAGGTGGAATCAGTGCCGCCCTTGGTAACAACGGTGAGGATGATTGGAGATGGCACATGTACGACACTGTCAAAGGCTCTGATTGGTTGGGCGATCAAGACGCAATCGCTTACATGTGTAAAGAGGCACCAAATGCAGTATTGGAGCTAGAACAATATGGAATTCCCTTCTCAAGAACAGATGATGGCAAGATTTATCAGAGAGCATTTGGAGGAATGACCACGCACTTTGGCGATGGCATAGCTCAAAGAACGTGCGCCGCAGCTGATCGAACTGGACATGCAATGTTGCATACTTTGTATCAACAGTCCATTAAGAATCAAGCTGAATTTTTCATCGAATTTTTTGCTCTGGATTTGATTATGGAAGACGGAGTATGCACTGGAGTAGTTGCACTGGAGATGGCGACGGGTAAGATTCATGCTTTCAGATCACAAAGAGTCATATTGGCTACTGGCGGCCACGGCAGGGCTTACTTTTCCTGCACAGCGGCACACACATGCACAGGCGATGGTTCCGGAATGGCACTTAGAGCGGGCTTACCTCTTCAAGACATGGAATTTGTTCAATTTCATCCAACCGGTATTTACGGCGTTGGATGCCTCATCACAGAAGGTGTTCGAGGAGAGGGAGGATACCTCACGAATTCTGATGGCGAACGTTTTATGGAACGGTATGCCCCCAATGCAAAAGACCTTGCATCAAGAGATGTTGTCAGTCGTTCAATGACAATGGAAATAATAGAAGGCAGGGGCGTGGGTGAAAAGAAAGACCACATCCACTTAAACCTTCAACATTTAGGACCGGATGTAATTGAGGAACGTCTTCCAGGAATTGCGGAGACTGCAAGAGTCTTTGCAGATGTTGATGTAACAAAAGATCCAATCCCTGTCTTACCGACTGTCCATTATAATATGGGCGGTGTTCCTACAAACATGCACACGGAGGTCATTACCAAGAACTCCAGTGGTGAGATGGAAATTGTCCCAGGTTTAATGGCGGTAGGTGAAGCGGCCTCCGTATCAGTCCATGGCGCTAATCGACTGGGGTCAAACTCACTTTTGGATTTAGTGGTATTTGGGAGAGAGTCTTCCATTCAATGTCAAAAAACAATCAAACCAATGGAGACACAAAACAAGGTCAATCAAAATGAATTGGATAAGATCATCGAAAAGTTTGATTCCATTCGATTTTCAAAAGGATCGCTTCCAACAGCAGAGATTAGAGCCGAAATGCAAAGCATTATGCAAAAGCATGCATCTGTGTTTAGAACAGAAGAATTAATGAAAGAGGGTGTGGAAAAGCTTTCCTCATGCATCGACTCATTTAAAGACGTCTCTGTTAGTGATCGAGGTTTAATTTGGAATACAGATTTGATTGAAACCCTTGAACTGGAAAATCTACTAGGACAAGCAATCATTACGATTCAAAGTGGCCAGGTTAGAAAAGAAAGTCGAGGCGCTCATGCAAGAGATGACTATCCCGATCGGGACGATGAGAACTGGCTGATTCATAGTTTGGGTTGGATGGATGCAAATAATAATGTGACTATTGGATCTTCGCCTGTCCATTTAGATACTCAAACAGATGAGGTAGAATCAATACCTCTTAAGGCAAGAGTTTACTAGAGGAACAATCATGGCGGAATTTACATTACCCAAGAACTCAAAAGTAGAGAAAGGTAGGTATTTCAGCGCAGATAAATCGGCAAAGAATCTGAGGAAATTTCATGTTTATCGCTACGATCCATCCGATGATTCCAATCCATGCGTCGATACCTATGAAATCGATATGGATAAATGCGGACCAATGGTTTTGGATGGACTGATTAAAATTAAATCTGATTATGATTCCTCATTAACTTTTAGAAGATCATGCAGGGAAGGTATCTGCGGATCATGTTCGCACAACATTAATGGCGTCAATACTTTGGCTTGCATCAAGCCAATCAAAGACTTAAAAGGAGATATTCGTATCTTTCCATTGCCACACATGGATGTTGTGAAAGATTTAGTGGTTGATTTAACCAATTTTTATGAGGGATATTCCTCAGTCGAGCCGTGGCTTAAGTCAGACACTCCTGCACCTGATGGATCCGAGAGACTCCAAAGCAAAGAAGATCAGAAAAAGATCGATCAACCCTCAGCTTGTATTCTTTGTGCATGTTGCTCTACCAGTTGTCCTAGTTATTGGTGGAATGGTGACAAATATCTTGGGCCTGCAGCATTGCTTGCTTCTTACCGATGGCTTCAGGACAGCCGTGATGATGCCAAAAAAGAACGCCTAAAAGAACTCAACGATTCCTCCAAGCTCTATCGTTGTCACACAATTATGAATTGTTCTTTGGCATGCCCAAAGGATTTGAATCCAGGTCAGGCAATTGCAGAGATCAAGAAGATGATTGCCACCGAAGATTTGAATGAGTGATACACAAAACGATCTTTCAAGGATCAAATGGAGATGCAGAAGAGGTACAAAAGAGTTGGATTACCTTCTCTTGTCGTATTTTGAGAATTACTATCTAAAAGCCAGCAAAGAAGATCAGGCATCTTTCAAGAAAATACTTTCTGAACAAGACCCAACAATCATCGAATATTTTGCAAACCCTAAAGGAATAAGCGACACTTCAGTCTACCAGGTGATTAGGATCATATTGGGTTCAACAGATTCATTCCAAATTAAATGAAAAAGATAAGAAATTTTTCGATCATTGCACACATCGATCATGGTAAATCAACACTTGCCGATCGTTTGATTCAATTGTGTGGTGGCTTGGAAGCAAGAGAAATGAAGGAACAGGTTCTTGACAGCATGGAACTTGAACAAGAGAGAGGTATTACCATCAAGGCTCAATCCGTTTCATTGGAATATAAATCAGAAGATGGCGATGATTATATTTTTAATCTGATTGATACACCAGGACATGTCGATTTCTCTTATGAAGTTTCTAGATCCCTTGCCGCATGTGAAGGAGCGCTATTGGTTGTTGATGCTTCGCAAGGTGTGGAAGCTCAAAGTGTTGCAAACTCATACAGTGCTATAGAAGAAGGATTGGAAATCATCCCGGTTGTCAATAAGATTGATCTTCCTGCAGCCGATCCAGATAAAGTCCTCAATGATGTTGAAGAAATCATCGGCGTGGAGGTTGATGATCCTGCATTGATCAGTGCCAAAACCGGTGAAGGTATAGAGTTTCTTATGGAAAATATTGTGAAATCTATTCCCTCACCAGAAATCAATGATGATAAACCACTTAAAGCATTGATTATTGATTCATGGTTTGATCAATATGTTGGCGTCGTCTCACTTATAAGGATATTTGAGGGTAAGATATCAGTCGGAGATAAAATTAAGGTCATGTCAACGGGCCAAGATTTCATCGTCAATGACATCGGGGTTTATACACCAAAGAAAAAAGAAAAAAAGACATTAACGTCTGGAGAAGTCGGTTATTTAATTGCAGGCGTAAAAGATATTTATGGGGCACCGGTTGGAGACACTGTTACTCATTTTAAGAATTCTACATCGGAATTGTTATCGGGATTTAAATCTATACAGCCCAGGGTTTTTGCAGGCCTCTATCCAGCTGTTTCTGAAGATCTAGAAGCATTCAGAGAAGCATTGGATAAATTAAAATTGAACGATGCATCCTTGCATTTCGAACCTGAATCATCCTCTGCGTTGGGAATAGGATTTAGGTGTGGTTTTCTTGGTATGTTGCATATGGAAATTATCCAAGAACGATTAGAGAGGGAGTATGATCTCGATTTAGTGACAACATCTCCAACGGTTGTTTATGAAGTGGTCAAGACGGATGGGGAAGTTTTGCAAATTGATAATCCAGACGATCTTCCAAAAATGAATAGCGTAAAAGAGATTCGAGAACCCATAGTCGCGGCGACTTTGCTATTGCCTCCAGAATTTGTGGGCAATGTGATTCAATTGTGTCAATCCAGACGAGGCATACAAAAAAGAATTCAATATTTGGGCAGACAAGTGGTTATGGATTATGAATTGCCTTTGGCGGAAGTAGTATTGGATTTCTTTGATCATTTGAAATCCATATCTAAAGGTTATGCTTCTTTTGACTATGCTTTTCTGAGATTCCAGCCAGACAAGCTGGTAAAGGTCGATATTCTGGTGAATCACGAAAAAGTAGATGCTTTCTCTGTAATCATCCACAAATCAAATGCCGTATCCCGCGGGAGAGGAATCATCGATCGATTGACAAAAATTATACCGAGACAGCAATTTGAAGTGGCACTTCAAGCTGCAATTGGCGGCAAAATCATTGCAAGAGGGAATGTTAAGGCTTTCAGAAAGAATGTCACTGCAAAATTATATGGTGGAGATGTCACCAGGAAAATGAAATTACTCAAAAAACAAAAAGCTGGAAAAAAGAGGATGAAACAATTTGGTGCAGTAGAAATTCCACAAGAGGCCTTTCTATCTATCATGAAAAAAGACTGATGATTTTATAGAAAAATTACAGATTCATTAGAATTCCAATCTATAATGCTCAAATGATATTTGATTTTCAGACAATCCTGTTTTTTATAACCCTATTTCTTGGGCTTTCTTGGCTCATTGGTAAACAAATTTTGAAGAAAGACTCAGAGTTTTATGAGGTTTGTGGAGCGATGTTCCCGATTTTACTTCTTATATTTTTATTCAGATCATTCGCTTATGAGCCATTTAGGATTCCTTCAGCATCTATGATGCCCACTCTTGAAAGAGGGGATTTTATATTGGTCAATAAATATGCATTTAATATCAGGATGCCATTGACAGGAAAAACAATATTCACCAATAAAGAACCAAAAAGAGGGGATGTCGTAGTCTTTGATTTTCCTTGTGATCGAGACATCAAATACATCAAGAGATTGATTGGATTACCTGGCGATGAAATCGCATACAGGAATAAGCAACTGACCATCAATGGCGAATCCATTATTTCGAGTTATGATTCTGTTTTTAAGGATCCAAAACAGTACGGCTCACATGTATACGATGAGGCGATTAATGGCATTGACCATCAGTTGCTTCTCACTCCATCTCGAAGAGGGAGAGAGGGCGTATACACTGTTCCAGAGGGTGCATATTTCGTGATGGGTGATAATAGAGATAACAGCACGGACAGTCGTTTTGATTGTCCGGGTTTTGTTCCAACAGATCATATTGTTGGTTCAGCAACAAGAATTTGGTTCAATTGGGACTTTTCAACGATGCCAAAGTGGAAAAGGATTGGCGATAAAATCAAATAAATCAGACCGATTTTGACTTCTAGAAACAAACATAAACGGCTTGAAGATAAAATCGAGTATATATTTGATGATTCTCAAATATTGTCTCGCGCATTAACTCATCGCAGTCATTCCTCAGAGAATTATGAAAGACTCGAGTTCCTTGGTGATGCAGTCCTTGACATGGTGCTTAGCGAAAAGCTCTACAACCATTTCTCAGAAATAGAAGAGGGCAGACTGAGCAGAATTCGTGCTCATCTTGTAAATCAAAAAGCACTTGCCGACATCGCAAGAAGCATCGAGTTAGATGCTCACCTTATTTTAGGCAAAGGAGAGAAAACCACCGGGATGAATAGAGACTCAATACTCTCTGATTCGCTAGAGGCTCTTCTAGGAGGGGTCTATATTGATGGAGGATTCGAATCGGTTAAGACTGTTATTGAGAAACTCTTTGATAATGTGATTGGGCAAATTAATTCTGACGATCTTTTTAAAGACTCTAAAAGTGCACTTCAAGAAGCATTGCAAAAAAATAACATAGAAATTCCTCGTTATAATCTTATAAAAACTGAGGGAGAACAACACGATCAAAGTTTTGAGGTTGAATGCATTGTTTCTTCATTGAAGTTAGTGACCAATGGTACCGGTAAGAATCTAAAAATAGCGGAACAACAGGCTGCCAAAAAAGCCCTAGAAATATTCCTGAAGAATGATGCCTGAGAAAAAGAGTGGCTATGTTGCAATCATTGGTAGGCCCAATGTGGGCAAGTCAACGTTGATCAATGCATTGATCGGAGAAAAGGTAACAATAGTAACTTCTAAACCACAAACAACGGTTCAGAATATAATCGGAATACTGAATGATGATGATTCACAGATCATTCTGGTTGATACACCTGGTCTTGTTTCCAATAAACAGATCGCAAGTCAGAAGAAGACTTATAACAGATCGGTTGTGGATGCTTTGGCATCATCAGATGTCATTGTCATGCTGAGCGAGGCCAATAAGTGGACCAAAACAGATGAGCAACTGTTGGATCAAATAAGAAAACAATCTCTGCCTTCAATTCATGTTGTAAATAAAGTTGATCGCTTTAAAGATAAAACGAAAATATTGGAATTTTTAAAAAATCACTCGTATCTAGAGGTTTTTTCAGATGTGATTCCTGTTTCGGCGAAATATCAGAAAAATCTTGATTCACTGCTCAGTGTGATCAAGGATTATTTACCCCACAATGAGCTTGATTACGACGATAAATTATCAACAGATCAGGATCTTCATTTCAGAATATCAGAGGCACTAAGAGAAAGATTGATGGAAAATCTGAAGGATGAACTGCCTTATAAGTTTAACTGCGCCATAGAGACAATGGAGGACAAAGGAAAGGTTTTCTTGATTGAAATAGCAATCCTAGTTAACAAGCAGGCACATAAGAAGATAATCATTGGAAAGGAAGGTCAATTACTAAAGAAAATTGGCTCTGAAGCAAGGGCAGAGATTGAAAAGATACTGAATCGTCAAGTTTATTTATCCACGTATATAAGAGTCGTTAAACCTGGACGACGTAAGTAATCATGACAGATCGAGTAATCATTGAGAATGAGCCAGTTTTTATCATCCATCAAAGGCCTTATTCTGAAACCAGTCAAATTCTTAATTTATTCTCGAAGAATCATGGAAGAGTTGATGTTATCGCTAAAGGATCTAAGAGGCCAAAGTCAAAATTCAGATCATTTATGCAACCCTTTATGCTATTGAATGCATCTTGGTCAGGTCGCTCTCAGCTTAAAACACTCAGAAATGTAGAAGCCTTTAAAGATCACAAATCGCTCATTGATTCTGATCATTTTTTATCCGCATTGTACATGAATGAACTTATACTAAACTTTCTTTCAAATGCAGACCCTTATCCAGATCTTTTCGAGATCTATTATGAGGTATTAACCCAACTTAATTCCTCTGATCAGCATGAGTCTATGCTTAGAATATTTGAGATCAGATTGCTTGAGGAGATTGGATATGCAATTAATTTTCAAACCGAGGCCCTGAGTTCTAAAAAAATAGAAAGCAATCAGTTTTATCGATACGAACCCGAACAGGGTTTTCATTTGTTATCAGAAGATTCACAAATCAATAAGTATTCAGGAAAACAAATTAACCATATCCAAGAAATGGATTTTTCAGATACGGAAACATTATTGGCCGCAAAAAAATTAACCAGAGAAACAATTCATTTTCATCTTGGTGGAAGAGAACTAATGACAAGGAAAATGTATCGATCCATCAAGAGGAGTTCTTGATCTCTATATTTTTCTAACAACAACGCTTCCAAAGTCTTTGATTGCATATTCCTCGCATTCAATCTGATTGAGAACATTTATCACAATATCGATCATCTTTTGGCTTTTGCCACAAACGATTTCAATTGGAAGAGAATCCTGATTTAGCAAAACAAAGTTTTCAACTTTGATTGGCACCTCATGATGTTTAAAACCGTGCAAGTCTAGTTTCTTAAGATTCAAACTATTTATCCACCATTTGTTATATGATTAAAATTACATTATAGCGATTTAATTCATGACAAAAAAAACAACATTTAAATCACCCGTTACGAAAAAGGATTACGTTGGAAACTTAGAACCACGATATGCCGGTATTCCGACATTTATGAGAACTCCAATGGCAGAATCATTGGAGGGAGTTGATATTGGTCTGATTGGGGTTCCTTACGATGGCGGTGTAACAAATCGAGCCGGCGCTAGACATGGTCCCAGAGAGATAAGAAATCAGTCAAGCCTCATGAGGACGATTCATCATATCAACAGAGAAAGCCCATTTGATATTGCGAACGTTGCTGATTTGGGCGATGTTTCTTTTTCAGAGCCATTTAATCATCAGGCAGTGAATGATGATATTTCAGAATTTTTTAAGCTTGTCAAAGAGTCAGGTGTGATTCCATTAAGTGCTGGAGGCGATCATTCGGTTACATACCCAATCTTTAAAGGGATTGTGAATGACGGACCGATAGGCATGATTCATATTGATGCTCACACAGACACATGGGGAGAAATATGGGGATCTAAATTTCATCACGGTTCACCTTTTAGGTTGGCTGTAGAGGATGGTCTTCTTGACCCTAAGCGTACCATTCAGATTGGCATCAGGGGAGCTCAGAATTTTATGGATGGAATTGATTTTTCTCTAGATTCAGGAATGCGAGTTGTATTTATGGAAGAGTTTTTTGAAATAGGCGTCAAAGAGGTCATTAAGGAAGCATTAAAAGTAGTAGGCGATGGACCCACATATATTTCCTTCGATGTTGACGGTTTGGATCCTGTATTTGCTCCAGGAACCGGAACGCCTGAAGTTGGTGGAATCACCACCGTTGAGGCACAAACGCTCCTCAGAGGTCTAAAGGGTCTTAATCTAATCGGGGCAGATGTTGTAGAGGTTGCCCCACCATTTGATCAAACTGGAAACACGGCTCTAGTAGGAGCAACCATGATGTATGAGATTCTATGCCTTCTTGCTGATCGATTCAGGTAATTTTTATGACTGATATTAAGCTTATATCCAATCCGTTTCGGGATGATAAGTACACTGCTCGATTGAGCTCTGATGATTGCATCAAGTTTCACAAATCATTGCCTGACTATTCATCTAGCCCGTTGGTTGATTTGTATGAATTATCGGAAAACCTGAATCTTAAAAGCCTTCAAATCAAGGATGAAAGCAAGCGTTTCAATTTAAACGCTTTTAAGTCACTCGGTGCTTCTTATGCAATGGCAAAAATTATTGTTTCACAGGTTGGTAATGATCAACTGGATCTGGACTTTAATTCAATTATGCAGCATAAAAATGCAACCAAGGAGATGACATTTGCCACTGCCACTGACGGAAACCACGGAAGAGCCGTTGCATGGTCAGCAGAAATCTTTGGCTGTAAGGCAATAGTTTATTTACCTGAGGGAACCTCTAGACATCGAATCAGTGCAATCGAGTCTCATGGTGCAAATGCAGTAGTAACTGAACTCAATTACGATGAAACAGTTGAATATGCAGCAAGAATGGCAGATGAGAATAACTGGATCCTGATACAAGACACTTCATGGAAGGATTACGAGGATATTCCAAGAGATATTATGATTGGTTATCAAACCATGATTCACGAGCTAAGTAGTGACCATTTCATATGGCCAACTCACGTTTTTATGCAAGCTGGTGTTGGATCCTTCGCTGCCTCAATCTTTGATGCATTTTGTAATATAGATCGTCCTAGGCCTAAATTTATTCTAGTTGAGCCCCATGGTGCTGCTTGCTACTTCGAATCAATCCAAGTTGGTGATGGAAAACCACACACAGTTAAAAAACTAGATACACTGATGGCTGGATTATGCTGCGGCACTCCAAGCATTATTGCCTGGGATATCATCAAGCAGACTGCTGATTATTTTGTAATATGTGATGATGGAATTGCACTCGATGCAATGAAGCAAATGGCAGAAAAAAAATCTGATGATCAATCGATTGTTTCAGGAGAGAGTGGAGCTGTCACAACAGGCATTATTGAAAAAATATGCTCAAATCCAAAATATTCAAATTATCTCGATGTTTTGGGATTGGATGATTCATCGAGTATATTTTGCATATCAACTGAGGGAGACACCAACCCGGATCTTTACAATCAGGCTTTAGGTCGTCAATAAAGCTCCATAATCATACATCTAGCTGAGCCACCGCCGTAGTTTTCTATAGTGCTTAAATCTGAATGAATAATTCGATTATATGATTGATCAAGAAGCGCTCTTTGTGAGTCATCATATCCTGAAACTGCTTTTGATGACATGATAAGACACAAACGGCCTTGATCATCTTTGACTTCAATACAGTTGCCACAAAAGTCCAGGAGCTGCGATTGATTGATTTTCATTAATTCGTGAGTTCTTTCTAAACTTTCAACGACTTCACTCTTTCCATTTGTAATGGAGTCTTCGCAAACAACAGCAAGCTCTGTTCCGATATACATCATTACATCACTATGATAGATGGATCCACCAGTGTGACTGTTTGTTTCAAATGGAATGAGTGTGAAGTTATTTTTTTGAGACCATATTTCAGCAAGTTCTAGATTTGATCTTGCTGAGACACCCATGTATGCAATTTTATTGATTCGATCCATCACAAGGCTGCTGGTCCCTTCTAGGAATAAGCTTTGATTTTCATAAGGACTGTAGTCTTCGCTAAGCGTATACATTTCTTTTAAAAAATCGATGTGATGTTGTGATTTTTCCAATCTTCTATTTTTCCCCAGCATACTGAAGATATCCATGGTCTTGTCAGAATAGGTGACCGCCCAATTTGGAAAGATGTTATCAGGGCATCCAATATTTCCATTCAGGGTTGTCACTTTAATATTGTTATCAATCAGAGTTTTCTCAAACTGATTAAACTCATTAGTTGCCAAAGAGAGGGTTTCTTCGCGAGACAACGATTTGTCATTATTCTGGTAATGATTGGTTTCGATTGTTTGATCATTGCAGTAAAACTCTGCAGGTCTGATCAATAAGACATGATTCGTTGATTGAGAATTCATTGTTCTATTTTTCTTTTCTCTCAATTCTTTTGAGAGTATCTCCAATGATTTCAACTGCCCAGTCAATCTCTTCTCTTCTAATGATTAAAGGAGGCGCAAATCGAATCGTGGTTTCACGGGTTTCTTTGCATAGTATTCCTTTAGAGAGAAGTAATTTAGATAGCGCTTTTCCTTCGATGTATTTTGGATCAATCTCAACGCCTAGCCACAATCCTTTTCCTCTGATTTCTTTGATAATGCCAGAATTCAGTTCGAGTAAAGAATTCTTAAAGTATTCCCCCATGATTCGACTATTTTCAATCAGACCCTCTTCCTCTAGGAGCTCCAAGGATCTTTTAGCAATTGCTGAGCCCAGAGGATTTCCACCAAATGTAGAGCCATGCGATCCAGGATTCATCCATTGAAGCACTTCTTCTGAAGACAGAAATACAGAAACTGGCATGAAACCACCGCCTAGAGCTTTTCCTAAAATCAGTCCATCTGGCCTGATATTTGAATGCTCATAAGCGAATAACTTACCCGTTCTTCCTAAGCCGGATTGAACCTCGTCGAGGATCATTAAGACATTGTTTTTATCACAAATTTCTCTTACATCTGGTAACCAATTATCGGGAGGCTCTATAATTCCTCCCTCGCCTTGGACTGGCTCAAATAAAACTGCCGCAGTATTTTTATTTATTGCTTCTTCTACGGCTTGACTGGAACCAAATTCTACAGAGACAAAACCGGGCGTATGTGGTCCAAAGTCATCTTTTGAGTTTGGTTCACTAGAAAAACTGATAATTGTCGTTGTCCTTCCATGAAAGTTTCCATTCGCGACAATTATCTCAGCTTTATTGGGCTCAATTTTTTTTGATCGATAAGCCCATCTTCTTGCCGCTTTAATCGCTGTTTCTACGGCTTCTGCACCCGAATTCATTGGCAGAGCCATTTCGAAGCCACTCATTTTGGTTATGGTTTCAAGGTAAGGCCCTAAAGTATTTGTATAAAAAGCTCTTGATGTCAATGCCAATGTTTTGGATTGATTATGAAAAACCTTTACCAATTCCGGGTGAGCATGCCCATGACTGACTGCAGAATAAGCAGACATCATGTCTAAATATTTATTTTGATCTACATCCCATACCCATACGCCTTTGGCTTCTGAAAGCACCACGGGAAGTGGTTTGTAATTATCTGGCCCGTGCATGGATTCCTGGTCCATAAATTTTTTTTGATTTTCACTCATCTTTATTGTGACTCCGGTATTTCCCAATCGCTTTTTATTGGTCCAACGTCATGAATAATTTCTCTATGACCACTCCATGTATTGATTATTGCCTCAGGTGTACCAATTCCAGCTGACCTGGGGTCTCCAGAAGGACCAAACCAATGATTCTGAGGTGCGCCAGTAGTCCTAGCTCTCATACCAGCATATGTGGTTCCATTCACTGTATTACCTAGAATTCTTTGTTGGAATTGAAGATCATTCGATACAACAGCAGCAGTGAGATTCATCCGAATTTTTTCAAGGGCACTCATTACGATTGATAGATCTTGATCTTCGTATTTTATTATCACCTGAAATGGACCAAACAGTTCTGTTGTAATTAGCTCAAAGTGCTCAGAGAGCAATGCCTCTATTGGAACTTGAATAGCCGTTGGTTTAATTGAACCATAAACCTCTGGGATTTCGTGATTTTCCAGTTTTTCATTCCCAAACAAAACTTTTGATCCTTCAATCTCCAGTAAAGCGTCAATATGAGATTTTATCCGGTCATTATTCCAGGTTAAAACCGGTCCCACGGTTAGATTTTCAAGATTTCTTCGATTCGCTAGTTCAGTGATTTTTGGGATGAGTTGATCGTACCAATTGCTATGCACAAACAAGATGCTTTGAGCAGAGCATTTTTGTCCTGAGGCATTATAAGCGTCTTCATCGCATTGCCACGCAACATAATCGAGCCATTCAGGCTTGAAATCAGGCCCGATGATTTTCCAGTCAAAGCCCGCATCCTCAATTTTGATTTTTCCATTCACTTCTTTCGCGAGATGCTCGGCCACAGCCGAGGATCCAGTGAATTGAATCTGCCTGATGTGTTCTTTCCCTTTTTTTATGAGTTGATCCATATTGGCTCCATCGCAGTGAATCAAATCTGTATCAGAGGCAGGCAAACCGCAATGTATCGCCATTCTTAGGAATTGTTCGAAAACAATGCTTACTTTTGAGTCTGACTTTACAAGCGGCCTATTGCCCATAAACAAAGCACCCATAAATTGGAGAACCGGTATTTCCAATGGGAAGTTGAAGGGTGCAATTAATACAACAGATCCAAATGGCCATCGATAACCATTCGACTCTTGTCCGTTGTGGTCTCCAGGATTGCTGAATCCTCTGGCAAGAAACCTAACACCATCACCTGCAAAGTTTTCTAAAAAGACTCTAGTGACTCGGACCTCTCCGATGCATTGATTGATGCTTTTTGGCATGACTCTCTGAATCATTCTTGCAAAAAATAACTCTATTTCTGGATTCCTCATCAGTTCTGCAGATTTTGCACAAACATCGCCGAGCATGACGTATCGTTCTACATTTTTTATTGGATTGTGAAGCCCGCTTTTAGGGCAATTACTTAAATTTTTTATGAATTCAGCTGTGTCGGATGTATTAGGGACCAATAAAAAATCCTCTCCGGTTAATGGGTCAGGGATTTTTGCATACTCACTTTCGTCATTTCTCCATTCGCCACTGACCAAATTTTGGCAACGTGCAGGTGAATTATTGTTCATTCCTTTGACTGGGTCGACAGTTGCGAATGCTGGAGGTTTATTCATTATTTATAATATCTAAAGAGCTACTGGCAAATTTTGCGATTAATTTTTTTAGTCATCCAT
>Ga0114933_10002767_pt1 | contig 17733 bp, 17 predicted proteins | sample 4SBtaG_FD_89691 | JGI IMG/M metagenome (GOLD analysis project Ga0114933, IMG submission 89691) | Deep subsurface microbial communities from Kolumbo volcano to uncover new lineages of life (NeLLi) - 4SBTROV12_W25 metaG | ecosystem: Environmental > Aquatic > Marine > Volcanic | place: Kolumbo... | reverse complement strand
CTGTTCCGGACGCGGGACGACGCCCAGGTCGTTGGATCCTGGTCGATCGGCTGGCCGGTGGACGCCGCTCTGCAGTGCTCCGAAAAGGACCAGACCGACTGCATGGTCGGCTACAAGAGCTTCCTGGAGGGCGAGGACGTGGTGACCTCGGACGCCTACGCCGAGGGCGACGAGGTGGCCTGCGTCGTGCCGGGTGACGACGCGCTGCTCAGCGCCGTGTTCAAGGTCCAGTCCCAGTCGCTCACCGAGGGCCTGGGCGTGGAGAACGGGGACTACATCGTGTATCGCGACGCCTGGACGGCCGAGTGCGTGTCCGGGCGCGGACCGAACGTCGGGCTGGAGATCGGGTGGGCCGGCGAGGACGACCGCGACAACCCGGTCCCGATGGACCACAGCTCCCTGACGGGTTCGAACGCGAGCCACATCCTCGACGTCCAGTTCGCGATGATCGACCTCGCGGAAGACATGGACCGCCGCGTCGAGGTCTTCCAGGCCGACTAGGCGCTACAGCTCCAGCACCCCGGCGACGTCGTCGGCGACCCGGGCCAGCGTGTCGGGGTCGAAGGGATCGTCCAGACCGACAGCCTGCAAGAGACCGCGGAAGGGCAGCTCCCCGCCGAGGCGGCAGAGCTCGCGGTACTGCGCCATCGTGCCCTCGTGGTCGGCGCGGGCGTTGCGCCACAGCTGGAAGGCACAGGTCTGCGCCAGGCAGTAGTCGATGTAGTAGAAGGGGTTCGAGTAGACGTGGCCCTGGCGCTGCCAGAAGCGGCCCGACTCGAAGACCGGCAGATCGACATAGGTCCACTCCGGCAACAGGCGCTGCTCCAGGCCCCTCCACATCGCGGCCCGCTCGTCCGGTGAGGCCCCCGGCTTCGCGTAGACCTCGTGCTGGAAGGCGTCGACGGTGGCGCCGTAGGGCAGGAACAGCAGCGAGGACTCGAGGTGCCCGCGGCGGAAGCGCTCGGCGTCCTCGCCGAAGAAGAGCTCCATGTGCGGATAGGTCAGCATCTCCAGACCCATCGAGTGGATCTCGCAGGCCTCGTAGGTCGGCCAGACCACGTCGCGCAGCACGTCGCGCTGCATCGTCGTCCAGCACTGGAAGGCGTGGCCACACTCGTGGGTGAAGACGTTGACGTCGTCCTGGGTGCCGTTGAAGTTCGCGAAGATGAAGGGCAGCCCGTAGTGGACGAGGGCCTCGCAGTAGCCGCCGCCGACCTTGCCATCGCGCACCTTGAGGTCGAGGAGCTCGCCCGCCTTCATCTGGTCGAAGAAGCGGGTGAAGTCCGGGCCCATGCGCTCGAACATCGTCGTGGCCTGCTCGATCATCCAGTCGTGCCCGCCCTTCGGACGAGGGACGCCGAGGGCATCGCTGACCGAGGTGTCGTGGAAGGCGTAGTCCTCGAGCCCGAGCTGCTCGGCGTGCCGGCCTCGAATCGCCGTGCACAGCGGCACGATGCGGTCTTCGATGGCCCCGCGGAAGGCCGCCACGTCGCCGGCGTCGTAGTCGGTGCGGCACAACAGCCGGTAGGCCAGGGGCGTGTAGCTGTCCTGGCCGAGCTTTTGGGCCATGCGATGGCGGACGTCGACCAGCTCCGAGAAGAGCCCGTCCAGCTCGCCACCGATCCCGGCCAGGAGCTGGTTCTGCGCCTTGCGGGCGTCGTGTCGGACGGCGCGATCTCCGTCTCCGTAGAAGCCCCGCAGCGACGACAGCCCCTGAGGCGCGCCGGCAAAGTCCACGCGGGCCGAAGCCCGGACCTCGTCGTAGCGGTTGGCGAGCTCGGACTCGGCTCGGAGCTCGTCGGCGATGGCCGGGTCGAAGGACTCCAGCGAGCAGCGCCAGATGTTGGGCAGGTGTGCGCCGATGCGCTCGCCCACGTCCGAGTCGACCACCCGACGGAGCAAGGAGTTGTCGAGCTCCTTGATGTCCGGCTCCACCTGGTCGAAGCCCTGCTTCAGGGCCTTGCGCCCGGCATCTCGAATGTCCTGGGAGAAGCGAATGCCGGCCAGGTGCTCGGCGGCCTCGTACTCCGCGCGCCAGGCGTCCCAGCGCTTCAGCACCGCGACGCGGGCGTCGAGGTCGGGGGCGGCGTCGAAGTCCTGGATCAAGGCGGCGGCGGCGTCGCGGAAAGCCCCCAGTTCAGGCTCGACGGCAGGCAGGTCGGAGAGGCGCATGGCCGCGGACTAACCCCCTGCGCGAAATCCCACCGTTCCGCAGCCTACTATTCCATTTTGAGCGTGACTCAAACCCGAACGCGGCTACAATCCCACCCATGTGGTCCAAAGACTCAGACCTGCAGCGTCTACTTCAGCACGAAGCTCGACACGCGGCGAACAGCCTGGCTGTGACGGAGCCTCACGTCACGCTGAGCCACGAGGTGCTCGCGATGCGGCTGGACGCAGAGTGGACCGCGCCCCGCTACGACCCCCTGCTCGGCTTCGACTACGTGGGCCTGGCCGCGACCATTGTCGTCAACCCGGACTACGCGCGTGGCGTGCTCGGTCGCGACGGACAGCTCGCCTTGCGCGCGGCCCTCGCACAGAAGGTGGCCTACACGGTGGACTTCGACGTGCTGAAGAACGCGCCGACCTCGGACTGGGAGGCCAAGCAGCTGACGCTGCGCGCGGACTACCGCTGCGGCCGGGCGCTCGCAGAGTTCACCGACGAACCCGGCCTGGAGCGGCTCGCCGAGGTGCTCAGCAGAATCGACGTGGACACGGCGATCGCCCCCTCGGAGCGCGTCGACGCACTCCGCCGCGGCTTCAAAGCGGGCGCCTCCTCCCGCAAGGCCGAGCAGAGCCTCACGGGCTGACCTGGTGGGAGCGCTAGCGGGGGTAGAGCGCGTGCAGCGTCACGGTCTCGATCTCGGCGTGGTCGCCAACCGGCTCGACCTTGGCGAGCTGCACCGTCTGGTCTCCGACCGCGATCACGACCAGGCCTGCGTCCTCGATCATCGAACCGGGGGCGACGACGATCTCCTCGCCGCTGGCGAGCCCGAGGGCTGCGCGCGGGGGCTGGGCGGCGGGCAGGGTCTGGAGCAGGCGCACGCCCCAGGCGGGCTCGCTCGGCAGGCCGACCGCCGGGGGGGCCTCGACCGGGTCGGCGGCCTCGTCTTCGACGGCCTCGACGACCGCTTCGACCACCGCTTCGACGGCTTCGACGACCGGGGCAGCCTCCGCCTCGACGGTCTCGACGGCCTCGTCCTCGCAGTCCAGGGGGTTGTCGATGCAGGCCTGGCTGCGTCGCTCCGTGAAGTCCTCGTCGACGACCGGCTCGGTAGCGGGCTCGGCGACTGGGGCCTCGACGACATTGGGCTGGAACATGGTGAGCGGATCCCCGGAGCGGGTCTCACAGGACAGCAGCGCGATCAGCAGCACGGGGACTCCAGTGGTGGTCGATTCTAACGCCGGATCGAAATCTGGCCGACAACCGGGAATGTCCGCCGCGCTGCCATGCTGGCCAAGTACCCCTGGCTGGGCACCGAATGGAGCGACTTCCGCGCTGCGCGTCTTGCGGCATCCCATTCGCATCGGAGGAGTGTCCGGTGTGCTCGGAGCCCAAGGTGAACCGCTGGCTGGTGGGCGGGGAGCTCTGCAGCGACCGCGACTTCGCCACCCACTCGGCGCTGGGCATCGACGACACGGGCCGCATCGTGGCCCAGGGCATCGTCGAGGCCCTCCGAGACGCCTCGCTCACCGAAGCCTTCCTGGCGCGCAACCGCCTGCTCGAGCTCCTGCGGCACGACCACCTCGGCCTGGTCGAGGTCGGCGACGGCGACCTGATCTACCGGGTCTGCCTGACCCCCAGCGACCCGACGGTGCGAGAGGTCAGCCGGACCCGCCCGATGTCCGAGGACCTCGTCCAGGGTGTGGCGGTGAGCGTGCTCAGGGCCCTCGTCGCGCTGCACGGCGCCGGGATGATCCACGACAACATCGGTGTGGGCACGGTCCACGTCGGCATGGAGGGGAGCCAGGCGCGCGCGGTGCTCGTGCGCCCCGCGCCTCTGGACAGCAACGGCGACGCCGCCGGAGACCTGGCCGCTCTGGGCTGGGTGCTGGTTCGCTTGCTCCACGAGCGACCCAACGCCGGTTGGCGTCAGTCCGGAGGAGTCAAACAGCTGGTCGTTCGACTCCTCGACCCCTCCATGCCGACCTCGGCCCGGTCTGCGCTCAACGCGCTGGAGTACCGACGCCCGACCCAGAAGCGAGGCCTGCGGAGCCTGCTGGGCGGCCTCGTCGGCTGAACCGCCAGCGGCTGTACAGGCCGAGCGCGATCGAGGGATGGAGCAGCACCGGGTAGCCGGCGAGGGCGACCCACCCGAAGGGGCCGACGTCCATCGTGACGGCGATGCCGAGGTGCATTCCCGCGAGGGCCGCCAGGATCCAGGGGTTGGTGCGCCGGAACCAGACCAGGAACACGAAGCTGGCCTCGGCGGCCACGGTGAAGACCGCGAGGAGCGGCGCGGCGGGAGCCAGCTTCGCACCCAGGGCGCTCCCGAACTCCGGGTGGACCAGGTGCAGCGCCAGCACCTCGCCCCCCTGCAGCCAGCTGGGCTCTTCGAGCAGCTTCAGCCACCCGGTCGAGCCGTAGAGCGCTGCGTAGACGAGGATCAGCGCCACCCGCGCGAGGCCGTCCGACCAGCTCCGCAGGAGATCGCGCGATCCCGGCGCCAGGAGCAAGGCCAAGGCGAGCCAGGTGAGCAGGCGGTCGTAGGCCTTCATGTTCAGGGCCTCCGCCGACAACAGGATCCAGTAAAAGGGCAACCAGACCAGCAGCGCCGGCTTCGCGAAGCGGCCCTGAGCGACGAGGAGCGCAGCGACGATGGCGAGGCCCCACAACACCCAGGCAAGGGCCGGCGTCATCGGGAGCCAGGCGTTGACGTGGAGGAGCGTGTCCTCGAAGACCATGTCGCTCGAGGCGTAGGCGTCCGTGATCCCGCGGGCGCGCGGCAGGTGTGTGATCAAGACGGCCAGGGCCCAGGCCCAACGCATCCACAGCCAGCCGCCGTCCCACTTCATCGCAGCTCCACCGGCAGCTCGAGCTCCTGACCACAGGACCACTGCATCAGCGTCTTGCGGGTGGCGCGCTCCGGTGGATCCGGCTCCCAGACCCCGGGGGTGCGGGTCCACCGGACCTCGATCAGCTCGACGGCAGCAGGCTGATCCGGGTGACGCTCGCAGATCGCGTGGCAGACCGCGTCGGCCACGGGGCGCGCCCGATTGGCCGCCCGCTGGAAGCGCGAACCCGACTCCCACTGGGTCGGGAAGAGCGCCTCCAGGTCGACCGGCACGACCGCGCCGTCGACGCGCGCCCTGGCCTCGAAGGCATGGGCGGAGTCGTCCTTCAGGGTGAACATCTCCCACGACCCGAACCAGAGCGCTCGCGCGGGGATCCACTCCGGTGCTGTCCGCCTCCCCAGCGTGTGTAGGGCGCAGAATCCGAGGTAGGCGGCGAGGGCGACCAGCCCGGCGATTTTCCCGGTTCGAGGCACCGAGCCTTCTAATGCGAAGTCGGTTACGCACCCGGCTTCCCAAGGGAGTTGCTGTGAAGATTCGTACGATTGTTGGTGGCGCCGCGCTGGTCGGCTTTGCTCTGGCTTGTGGTGGTGGCGAGGTCGAGGACATCTCGATCGACGTGCCCGAGGTCGCGGAAGTCGAGGCTCCGGCCGCTGCCGGCGATGCGGGCGAGAAGTCCGACGTCGAGGCCATCTGCGTGGCCATCACCGAGTCCGGTGAGACCGACGCCGAGACCGACGCCGCCCTGGCCTCCGCCAGCGTCAGCACGGACAAGGGCAAGGCCCTGGCCGCGAAGCTCCAGGAAGGCGATGTCCTCCCGGACGACGGCATGGACGAGCTGATCGAGTGGATCCGCGCCACCGGTGCGCAGGAGTCCAGCCTGGACTGCGCGCTCATCGAGGGCCTGTGGAGCCTCGGCGAGTGATGCGACACGCGCGCCGCACTCGCTGAGGCGCGCGAACCCCGATCCGGGACGTCAGGCGACCCAGCTGTCGGTGTCTTCCTTGGTCGGGTTCAGGGTGTATTCCAGGCACCCGATGGCCCAGTCGAGCTCGGGAGCGCTCCCGAGCTCGCGCCGGGCGTCCTTGGCGTCCCACAAGGCGGCCATGCCGACCAGTGGATCGGCGTTCATCGCGGCGATCGTGCCGGCCCGACAGAGCAGCACCGCCTTCTGTTCGGGACAGCGGACGCGTCGGAAAGCCTGGGCCAACAGCGCCTGGCCACCGGGGTCACCGACGCGGGCCCAGAGCTCCGCCAACGCGCCTTCGAAGCGGGCTCGCTGGTCGTGGGTGAGCTTGCCGCCGAGGGCCGTTCGCAGTCGCTGATCGGCCTCGTCGAGCTCCCCCCGCTCCAGGTCGATGCAGCCCAGGAGTCCCATGGCGCGAGCCGCGAGATCCGGATGGGGAACCGCAGCTCCGTGCAAGGCCTTCGCGACGCCGCGCGCCTGCTCCAGCTTGCCTTGGGCCGCCATCTTGCGCGCGGTCTTGAGCCCTTGCTCGATCGCCATCGGGGGCAACGAAGTCGCCATCTGCTTCCCGGGGTGCCTGTCCTGGCTACTGCAAGCCCCGGGCCAAGGTTAGCTGGTGTGCGTGGAAGGCCTCCGCCAGCTCCGCGCCCGCCGCTCGGACGAGCGCGGCGGCCAGTTCCGACCCGGTCCTCGGCGGGTGCTGCTCCTGTACCCCTCGCCCTACCGCGCGGCGATGTCCTCGCTCGGCTTCCAGTGGATCCACAGCGTGCTCTCGGACGCCGGCTTCGCGGTCGAGCGCGCGGTCCTGCCCGACGACCCCGATGCGTGGAGGGGGCCGCTGGTCTCGATCGAGACCGAGACGCCGGTCAGCCACTTCCCGGTCATCGGGGTCAGCGTGGCCTACGAGCTCGAGCTGGCGGGCCTGCTCCGCTGCCTCGAGCTCTCGGGCATTCCGGCGCTTCGGGAGGACCGGAACGAGGGCCATCCCCGCATCCTCGCCGGCGGGCCCCTCACCTTCAGCAATCCCCTGCCGCTCTCTCCCTTCGTCGACGCCATGCTGCTGGGCGAGGCCGAGGAACAGGTCGTCCCGGCCATGGACGCCGCCCTGACCGAGGACGACTGGCTCTCGGTCCTCGAGGGCCTACCCGGGGGCCTGGTGCCCTCTCGCCGCGAGGGCCTGGTCCCCGTCGCGAAGGCCTCGGACGCGCTCTTGCCGGCGCGCTCGCGCATCGTCAGCCCCCACGCCGAGCTGTCCAACATGGTGCTGATCGAGGGGGAGCGCGGCTGCCATCGGCAGTGCACCTTCTGCGTCATGCGGCGCTCCACGAACGGCGGCATGCGGCTGGTCGACCCGGACCGGCTTCTCGAGCTCGTGCCCGACTACGCGCCGCGGGTCGGCCTGGTGGGCGCGGCCATCTCGGACCACCCCAAGCTGGTGCCGCTCTTGGCCAGGCTCGTCGAGGCCGGAAAGGGGCTCGGCATCTCCTCGCTCCGGGCGGACCGGGTGGCCCTGAAGCCCGACATCGCCCGGTTGCTGCGCGAAGGGGGGTACAGCACGCTGACCGTGGCCAGCGACGCCGCGTCCCAGCGCCTCCGCCGCGAGATCGCCAAGGGCACCGTCGAGCGCCACCTCCTGCGCTGCGCCGAGCTGGCACACGAGCACCGCTACCGGGTGCTCAAGGTCTACATGATGGTCGGGGTCCCCGGCGAGACCGACGCCGACATCGACGAGCTCGTGGCCTTCACGCGCGAGCTGGCGAGCATCCACCCCGTGGCGCTGGGCATCGCCCCCTTCGTGCCCAAGTTCGCGACCCCGCTGATCGACGCCGGCTTCGCGGGACAGAAGCTCGTCGAGCACCGACTCAAGCGCCTGCGCCGAGGCCTCAAGGGGGCCGCCGACGTCCGCGCGACCTCCGCCCGGTGGGCCTGGGTCGAGGCCGTCCTGGCCCAGGGAGGTCCCGCCGAGGGGCTTGCTCTGCGCGAGGCGGTGCTGGCTGGGGGCCGCTTCGCCGACTACAAGCGGGCCTTCGCCGGGACCCCTGCGCTGTCCCGCCTGGAGCGCGCCGCATGATCCTCCTCGCCCTGGCCTGCAACCGGGAGGAGGCGCCGGCTCGCTGGCACCTCGTCGCCGAGGACCGCTACCTCGCCACCACCGCCGTCGGCGGGGCCTGGGTGGCGACCGAGGCCGGCCTCTTCCTCGAGGGCGAGCGCTTCGACGACGAGCTCCCAGAGGGGCCGGTCACCTTCATCGAGGGCAGCCTGGCGCATGTCTGGGGCAAGGGCCTGTTCACCCTCGACGGCGAGCCCGCGGACGAGGGCCTCGACAACGACCTGTTGGCACTGTTGAACCCCGACGCCGTGCCGGTCGCCCTGGACCTCGCGGAGGGCGAGCAGATCTGGCTCGCCGCGGCCGGAGGGCTCTTCGTGCGTCGCCCCGGTGCCGTCTGGGAGGGGGTCGACCTGTCCTCGTCAGGCGACCTGAACCTGCTGTTCTCTTCGGTCGACGCGGACGGCGAGCACGTCGTCGCGACGGCGATGCTGCCCAGCTCGATCATCCCGAACGAGTACTCGAACGTGCTCTCCGGCACCCTCTTCGAGAGCTGGGACGACGGCGAGAGCTGGGCCTCGCTGAGCCTGGGCAGCGAGGTGCCGACCAGCGTGGCCATCGGCGAGACGCTCTACGTCGGGACCCTGGATGCGGGCGTGCTGGTCGGCGGTGAGCAAGGATTCACCTCGCTCGGCGGGCCCTCGGACGTGGTGGACCTCGAGCTCCTCGAGAGCGGGGCGCTGCTGGTCGGGAGCGCCTCGCGCGGGGCCTGGCTGTGGGACGGCGTCGCCTGGTCCCAGTCCGGAGACGCGCCCATCGTCGGGGTCGGCGAGGGCTGGGCGGTGGACATCGACGGGGTCGTCCACAGCCCCAAGCGCGGCGCCGGTGACCCGCCCCCCAAAGCAGCCGGAGGCCAGGTCCACGTGGCCCTGTCCTTCCACGGGAACCTGTACCACTCCTACCGCGGCGACTCGCCGACCGATGACGGCTACGGCCTGGACATCGACGTCATCCGGAACTCGCTGGACTGGCTGGCCGAGCACCCAACGGTCTACGCGGACTGGGACTTCGACAACGCCTGGTCGACCGATCTGTGGCTGCCCCAGGACGCGCCGGACATCCTCGAGGACATCGCCGCCCGGGTCGAAGCCGGCCAGGACGACGTGCGGCTGATGAGCTGGAACAACGGCGCCATGGTCGCCATGACCCGGGAGGAGTTCGCCGAGGCCGTCGCTCGTGGGCGCGACAGCAACGAGGCCGCCTTCGGCGAGATGGTCGACGGCGTGCAGCCCCAGGAGTGCATGTTCGGGCCCGACCACATCGAGTGGTACCCGGACGAGGGCATCGAGTGGGTCACGCTCTTCAACGCGGCCAACGGCTTCACCGCGCTCCGCTCGGACCACGACCTGAGGGGCCGCGCCGCCTTCGGTCCGATCACGCTGACCGCCGGGGGCGCCGAGATGACCGCGGTGCCGGTCTACCACCACGCGGATGTCTTCGATCACGGGGGCCTGGCCGGCTGGGTCCGGCAGCTCTCCGCCCAGCACGCCGAGGACACGCTCCTGGTCGTGCACTTCGACGCCGACGGCGAGACCTGGGAGAACTTCGACCGCGAGCTCGAGGCTGTCGCAGAGCTGGACTTCGTGACCTACACGAAGATCGCCGACTACCTGGCCACCCACGACCCCGTAGCCACGGTGGAGCTGGTAGGCGACGTGGCGGACGGGACCGGCGACGGCTTCCAATCCTGGGCCGAGAAGTCCTTCAACCACGAGATGTGGACCGCCGTCGTGCAGAGCCGTGATCTCTGCGCTGCCGCCTCGCTCCTCGGGGCCGAGGACTGCGACCTGGAGCAGCGCTTGCTCGCCATGAGCACGACCAACTACGGCCTCGCCGCGCCCGTCCTCCACCAGGATCGCATCGCCTCGGCGACCGCCTACGCGGAAGGTGCGCTGGCCGAGGCCGAGGCCGCCCTGGCCGCGGTCGACGGACCCGCCGAGGGCGAGATCCAGGTCGTGAACACGCGCGACGCAGCCGGACCGGCCCTGATCTCCGTGGAGCTGCCGACCGAGGCCGATGTCCTGCTCCGGCACGAGGGCGTCGACCTCGCCTATGCGCGGAGCGGCTCCTTCGTGGAGTTCGTGCTCGAAGTCGAGGCCGAGAGCGTCACCACCGTGGCCTGGCTCGAGGCCGACCCCCTCGACGTCGAGGCCCCCGACGAGCCACGCCTGGTCGCGCTGGAGGCCCCCTTTACCGAGTGCGCCGGGGACGCCGACAAGGGCTCGGCCATCCCCGACGAGGTGATCAGCGAGGGGCCGAGGACCTCGGTCATCGACGCCTGGGATCTCGAGCTCTGCGAAGCGACGGGCACGGTCACCCGCACGCTCTCCGCCCACGCGGGCCTGCCCGGTGTGATCGTCGATGTGCACGCCGAGCTCGGCGGAGATGAGGTGATCGAGGACCTGGAGTCGGTCGCGCTGTCGCCCCTGTCCTGCCGCGGGGCGAGCGAGCTGTCGTGGCCCTCGATGAGCGGGGCGACCTGGACGCGACCGGTGCGTTCGCCGGTCGAGACCTGGAACGGCCAGGCGGCCGACGGCTGGGTCGAGCTCTCCTGCGACGGCGGCCCGCTGGTCATCGTGCACCGCACGACCGACCGGACGTCGATGGCCTTTGCGCCCATGCGCGTCGAGGACGGCGACGCGCTGATCGCGCCCCTGGGTACCTTGTGGGGCGACGGGCCCTGGCACGACGCGAGGCGGACCGGCGGCCACGGGATCGGCGACCTCGTCGTGCCGGTCGTCGGCTCTCAGTACCGGCCGGCTGCGCCGGACTGGGGGGACGAGGTCATCGACTACCGACTGCTCGTCGGCGACGACATCGACCCCGATGTCCGGGAGCTCTTCGCTCACCCGCCGCTGGCGCGGGCGCGCTAGCGAAGAGGACGATCGCGCAGGGCCTCGGCCAGGCGCTGGAGGTCCGCGCTGCGTGCGTGGCCGGTGCTCCAGACGAGCCGGAACCAGTCGCTGCGGGCGCGCCGGTCCGCGAGGTGCTCGACGAGCAAGCCGTCTTCGAGCTCTTCGCGGATGAAGTACTCCGGAAGGACGGCGACCCCGGCTCCGGCGAGGACCCGCGCCTTGATCGCGCCGATGGTGCCCATGTATTCGTGGCGGGCGAAGCGCCAGGTCTGGCGCGCGGGCTGACCATCCTGCCAGTAGCGGAACAGCGGCAGGTCGCCGGAGATGTCGACGAGCCGAAGCTCGAAGACGTCCTCGGGCCCCTCGATCTCGCGAAGGCCCGGCGCGCTCACGAGGCGGTAGTGCTCCTCGTGCAACAGGGCCGTCTCCAGGCTCGTCGAGGTCAGCCGCATGCTGCCGACGCAGGCATCGATCTGGCCCTTGTCCAGGGCGTCCATCAGGTCCGGCGTGTCTCCGAACACCAGGTGAAGAGTGCGCTCGGGGCGGAGCTGCTGCAGCTCGGCGAGCGCGGGCACCAGCCAGCTGAGGCCCAGCTCGAAGCGCGTGCCGATGGTCAGCGAGAAGGGCGCCGGAGCGCCGGTCAGCTCCAGGCAGGCCCGGGCCTCGGCCAGGGTCTTCCGTGCCTGGGGGAGCAGGCGCTCTCCCTCGGCGGTCAGGCGGACGCGGCGGGTCGTGCGGTTGAACAAGCGCACGCCGAGGCGTTCCTCGAGGCGCTTGATGCGCTCGCTGAAGGCTGCGGGGCTGAGCGCGACGGCGTTGCTCGCAGCGCGGAAGTTGAGCCGGACGGCTGCAGCCTCGAAGCAGCGGAGGTCATCGAGGTCGGGAAGCATCCTGCTCTCTCCGTGGGGAGAAGTCTTTTCTCACCGTTCGGGCATGAAACCAGACCCCGAGCGCGTTCGCAATCTCAGTAGCGTGTGGTCAGGTCCCACATGTCGAGGAAGTATGTCCCGGAGTGGGGCGACGCGAAGAACTGGCTGGGGTTCTCGCCGGTCTCGGCGTCGAGCTCCCAGACCACGGGGTACTGGCCGCCGTAGGCCGACATGAAGTACTCGCCGTAGACCGTGTCGATGCTCATCGCATGGGGCTCCCACGACTCGTCGAAGACCGCCTTCTCGACCCACTCGCCGTTCGTCTCGTTCAGGCGGAAGACCTTCCAGCCGTCCCCGTCCTGACCCCCGGCGTAGAAGCCGCCGCGGGTGTCCCAGTGCGAGGCCGACCACATGTTGTGGGTGATGTTGTCGAAGTCGGGCTGGATGACCCAGGTGACCTCGAAGCTCTCGGGGTCGACCAGGGCCGCGCCGCCGTAGTAGCCGAAGACCCCGATCTGGCCGGTGATCTCGTCCACGGCGACCTCGAAGGCGAGCATCAGCGCGGTCTCGCCGTCCTCGGCCAGGAAGGTGGCGACCGTGTCGACCTCGCCGCTGGGGGAGACGCGGTAGAGCGCGGTCAGACCCGCGACCAGGTAGTAGCCGTCGGGGTGATCGCTGACCCCCCAGGCCCCGCCCGGGTACAGCTCGGCGTTGGAGAAGTCGACCAGCTGGGTGACCTCGCCGCTGGGGGAGACCTCGACCATCAGGCGGCCGTGCGAGCTGCGCTCCTCGCCCAGCACCGCCCAGCCGTCGAAGACGCCGTCGGCCATCTCGTAGGTGAAGTTGAACCACTTGCCCGAGCTGTCCTGGAACTGGATGGGCTGGACCTCCAGGTCGGAGAAGATGACCTCCTCGTCGGTCTCGCCGAAGTTGTCGACGAGCACGATCCGGCTGGGCGTGCCCAGGTCGTAGCGGCCCTGCTGAAGCACGGTGAGCCCGCGGAAGGTCTCGTCGATGGTGCCGTCGCAGTCGTTGTCCTTGCCGTCGGTGTGGTTGCCCTCCTGGTCCGACTCCTCCCAGCCCGGGTGGGCGTAGATGTCGTCGTCGTCGCAGTCCCCGTCCTCGACGGACCAGCCGTCGCCGTCCTCGTCGGTGCCCTCTTCTCCCGAGTCGGGCCACGGCACGTAGGGATCGCTGTCGAGGTCGGTGTAGGTCGGGCCGTCGTCGCCGTTCGTACAGGCCAGGACGAGGAGCAGCATGGGTTTCGCCTCCGAGAGCAGGGAGGATATCCGGGTAGGCAGGAGGCTCGAATGACGCTTGCGATCTGGCTGGGATGCACGGGCTTGAACGCCCTCGACTCGGGGCTGTCCTCCGAGGCCGACGCGGACACCGACGCGGACTCGGACAGCGACACGGACTCGGACGCCGACAGCGACTCGGACAGCGACGCCGACTCCGACGCCGATGCGGACTCGGATGCCGACAGCGACGCGGACACCGACGCCGACACCGACGCGGACGCCGACACCGACGTCGAGGTGAACCTGCTGTCGAATCCAGGCTTCGAGGACGGCTTCGCCGACTGGCTGATCTACGCCGCCGACCAGACGAACTACCAGGTGATGACCACCGGCGACGTGCTCTTCAACAGCACGGACACCTACACCGCGCCAGAGGGCAGCCAGTCGCTCAAGGTCTATGGCGAGTGGCTCGAGGGCGGCCTGGAGAACGACACGGCGATCTACCAGGAGTTCACGGCGTCTCCGGGCTCGGAGTACACGCTCTCCGCGGACGCCTGGCACCACGAGGACGACCCGCTGACGGCGACCCATACCTATGCCCAGGTCGAGCTGAAGTTCTACTCCGCCGGCTACGCCGAGCTGCTCGGCGAGGCCGAATCCGACCCGATCACCAAGGACTCGGCGACGGGGACGTGGCACACGCTGGAGGCGACCGGTACCGCGCCCGCCGACTCAGCCATCGTCCAGGCGGTGCTGATCTTCTGGCAGTGCGCGGGCCAGGATCCGGGCTGCTACGACGGCAACGGCGGCGCCTACTTCGACGGCTTCTCGCTGATCGAGGACTGAGCCTCGATCTGGCGGATCCGCCAGAGGATGCGCGGGTCGGGGAACTCTGCGTGCTGCTCGCGGTACTCCTCGACGGCCTTTTCGTGCCGGCCCTGTGCAACGAGCATCTCGGTCGACAGGGCGAGCGCGCGCTTCGACTTCAGCCCGAGGCGAGCCCGGTAGCCCTCGTCCGTCCACTCGATGTCGAAGGTGTGGGTGCGCGGCACGAGCTCGAGCTCCCAGACCTCCTTGATGCGCCAGGTGTCGATGGCCTCGAGATCCGGCTCGAACCGCGTGATCGTGGCCTGGGTGTCTGTGGCCTCGTCGACCTGGCAGAGCGAGTTGGCACGGATGACGCCGACGCCCTCGAGGTCGAGGTCCTCGTAGACCGGCCCGTAGCCGGCGTTGCCATAGGAGCCGTCGGCCTTCCAGACCGCCAGCTCATCGGCCACCACGGCCTCGGCGGCGAGGGCCTGGCTGGCGGCGTCCATCTTCAGGCCAGGGGTGGCGATGCAGGTCTGCATGGCGACCCAGCCGGGATCGGCGCTCGGTTGACAGGCAAGGAGGAGGAGGACCACGAAGCCGGTCTATCGTGGCGGCATGGGTGTCCACATCTGTCGGGACTGCGGCGGCGACATCAGCGACCAGATCGAAAGCTGTCCGCACTGCGGCGCGCCGAGCGTGCCGATCGCCAAGGGAGGTGGCCTGCCGGTGGCCGTGACGGTGCTCATCGGGCTCTTCGTGTGCACAGGGCTCTTCGGCATCGGGGCGGCCATCGCGATCCCCAACTTCATGAGCATGGGGTGGCGGGCGAAGCGCGCCGAGGTCCCGGCCAACGTCGACGGGCTCCGGACGGCGCAGCGAGCCTACGACGCCGCCTTCGACGCCTACGTCGAGATACCGACGCCGGTCCCTCGGCCGATCTCCGAGCTTGGACCCGAGGCCGTGGACTGGCCTTGGGAGACCGGCTTCGACACCCTTGGATGGGCGCCCGACGGCCAGGTCCGCGGCACCTACTGGGTCACCACCACCCCAGACGGCTTCGAGGTCCACGGCATGATCGACATCGACGGCGACGGGGTGCCCGCCCACTACATGGCGACGGAGAGCGAGAAGACCCGGATGCTGACCCCGAACTCCGTCTATTGACGTAGAGTCCGCCCTCCGGAGGGCGAGATGGGACTGATTCACTGTGCGGACTGCGGCCACGAGGTCAGCGACCGCGCCAAGGCCTGTCCGAACTGCGGGGGCCCGATGGGCGGCCCGTCGCCTGCGAAGAAGAGCGGAGGCGGAGGAGGAGTCGCCGTCGTCGTCGTCGTGATCGGCATGCTGGTGATGGCGGTGCCGATTCTGGGCATCCTGGCGGCGATCGCGATCCCGAACTTCGTGGCGATGCAGTACCGCGCCAAGCGCGCCGAGGTCCCGGCCAACGTCGAGGGCATCAAGACCGCGCAGATGGGCTACGACGCGGCCTTCGACGCCTTCGTCTCGACTGGCGATCCCCATCCACGGCCGGTGCGCGCGCTCGGGAAGAACGCGACGAGCTGGAGAGGAGGGAACGCGGGCTTCCAGACGCTCGGCTGGATGCCCGACGGCGACGTGCGCGGCACCTACTGGGTCACCACGACCTATGACGGCTTCGAGGTCCACGGCATGATCGACGCGGACGGCGACGGAGAACCGGCTCACTATGTCGCGACCCGCGACGAGAACACGCGCATGGTGACCTCGAACGACGTGTACTGATGGCAAACAAGGGCAAGCTGCTGGGCGTACTGGTCGTTGCGGTGGCGGCCGGCGCCTACTCGCTGAAGCTGTACTCCAGGGCGTCGGGGAACTTCAACGAGATGCAGATGCGTGCGAAGCGCTCGGAGGCGGCGGCGACCACGCGGGCGATAAGGGCCGCCGAGCTGGCCTACTACGAGGCCCACGGCCGCTACGTGCAGACCGGAGTCCCCCACCCCCGGCCGGTGATCGACCTGGACGGCGAGCAGGCTCCGTGGACCGCGGACAACGCGGGCTTCGTCGAGCTCGGTTGGGAGCCTGAGCACCCACTGCGCGGTGCCTACTGGGTCACCACCACAGGCGGCGGGTTCGAGGTGCACGGCGTCATCGACTGCGACGGCGACGGCGACCCCGCTCACTACGTGGCGACCGACTCGATCGAGGTGGAGTACCTGGCGGGCCCGGAGGTGTACTGACGGACAGTTTCCGGTCCTCGCGTCGGATAAGAAGCGTCCATGCCCGAGCTCCGCCTCCAGTCCCCCTTCGACCCCGCCGGCGACCAGCCGCGCGCCATCGCCGAGCTCGTCGAGGGCCTCGAGGGCGGGCGTGAGCACCAGGTGCTGCTCGGCATCACCGGCTCAGGGAAGACCTTGACCGTCGCCAACGTCATCGATCAGGTGAAGCGGCCGACGCTCATCCTGGCGCACAACAAGACCCTCGCGGCGCAGCTCTATGGGGAGTTCAAGAGGCTCTTCCCGGACAACGCCGTCGAGTATTTCGTCAGCTATTTCGACTATTACCAGCCCGAGGCCTACGTCCCCTCGACCGACACGTACATCGAGAAGGACAGCCTGATCAACGACCAGATCGACAAGCTGAGGCACCGCGCGACCAAGTCGCTCTTGACCCGTCGGGACGTGATCATCGTGGCGAGCGTCAGCTGCATCTACGGCCTGGGTTCGCCCGAGGCCTACGACGGCATGATGCTCCGGCTGGAGGTCGGGCAGCAGATCGACCGGGACGCCATCCTGCGCAAGCTGGTGGAGATCCAGTACTCGCGCAACGAGATGGACTTTCGTCGCGGGACCTTCCGCGCACGGGGCGACGTCATCGAGATCTTCCCGGCCGACTCGCAGGACGCCGCGATCCGGGTGGAGCTCTGGGGGGACGAGGTCGAGGCCATCTCGGCCACCGACCCGCTGCGAGGGATTCGCACCGAGTCGCTGAAGTACACGACCATCTTCCCGGCGAGCCACTACGTGACACCGCGGACGCGCGTCGAGAAGGCGGTGGACACGATCCGCAGCGAGCTGGGCGAGCGGCTCGCCGTGCTCCGACGCGAGGACAAGCTGCTCGAGGCCCAGCGATTGGAGCAGCGCACGCTCTTCGATCTCGAGATGATCGAGGAGCTGGGCTACTGCTCAGGCATCGAGAACTACAGCCGGCACCTGACCGGACTGCCCACCGGCGAGCCGCCGCCGAACCTGCTCGAGTACTTCCCCGAGGACTGGCTCCTGGTCATCGACGAGTCCCACGTCGCGGTGCCCCAGGTCGGCGGCATGTACCGCGGGGACCGCGCGCGGAAGGAGACGCTGGTCCGCCACGGCTTCCGCCTGCCGTCCGCGCTGGACAACCGGCCCCTGCGCTTCGACGAGTTCGAGGAGCGGGTCGGCCAGGTGATGTACGTCTCCGCGACCCCCGGCCCCTACGAGCTCGAGAAGACCGCAGGGCTGGTGGTCGAGCAGGTCATTCGCCCGACAGGCCTCCTGGATCCAGTGGTCGAGGTCCGCCCGGCCACCGGAGAGGTCGACGACCTCCTGGACGAGATCCGCGAGGTCGTCGCAGCGGGACATCGGGTCCTGGTGACGACCTTGACCAAGCGCATGGCCCAGGAGCTGACCGAGTACTACCGCGAGCTCGGGGTCCGGATCCGGTACCTGCACAGCGACATCGACACGCTGGAGCGCATGGACATCCTGCGCGACCTGCGCGCCGGGGAGTTCGACGTCCTGGTCGGCATCAACCTGCTGAGGGAGGGGTTGGATTTGCCGGAGGTGGCCCTGGTGGCCATCCTGGACGCGGATCGCGAGGGCTACCTGCGCAGCGAGCGCAGCCTGATCCAGACCATCGG
>Ga0114933_10002766_pt1 | contig 17735 bp, 16 predicted proteins | sample 4SBtaG_FD_89691 | JGI IMG/M metagenome (GOLD analysis project Ga0114933, IMG submission 89691) | Deep subsurface microbial communities from Kolumbo volcano to uncover new lineages of life (NeLLi) - 4SBTROV12_W25 metaG | ecosystem: Environmental > Aquatic > Marine > Volcanic | place: Kolumbo... | reverse complement strand
GCTTCTTTAGCTGGTTCTTCTTTCTTTGGTGCTTCTTTAGCTGGTTCTTCTTTCTTTGGTGTTTCTTTAGCTGGTTCTTCTTTCTTTGGTGTTTCTTTAGCTGGTTCTTCTTTCTTTGGTGTTTCTTTAGCTGGTTCTTCTTTCTTTGGTGCTTCTTTAGCTGGTTCTTCTACTTTATCTGAAACTTTTTTGGTTTCTTTTTCAGGAGTTACTTTAGATTCTGCTTCTTCATCATATCTAGAAACAAGAACATAACCTTCATCGGTTTTACTCATTCTAACCCTAACTTTTCTTGGAGGATTCCTAACTCCTTTTGACCAGATTTCATGAGATAATTCTTCTTCAATTTTGATTGTCTCAACTTTCATGTGATGTTGAGCAAATTCTCTAATCATGTTAATTGCTCTAACGGCTCTATGTTGAGATTGTGAAATTTTTACTTTACCAAGATTAATTGTATAAACTCGTTCTAATTCTTGAGACATCTATCCGACCTCCACATCAGTTGATCTCCAAGCTCTACGCTTTGGATTAGTTCTAACACCTCGTTTAGTTTTGAGAATAATCCATGCGGGTACTGCTGAAGTTTGTCTAGTCTTTTTGAGTAGACGGATTTTCCTTGGAGAGGACTTACGTGCAGCCATAGATTTTCAGGCACGCGGAGCTCTTTTTAAATGAATCTCAGGATTTTAGGCAATCTTGAATCTGTTTTAGAATTCTAGCCGAAGCTCCCCACACAATTTGGTTTTGATATTCAAAAGTATACATTTCTTGAATGAGATTATGAGATGGATCTGGATCTTTTGCCCCAGTTTTTAAAAATGCCTCTAAGGGAATATGAAATATTTTTTCAACTTCAGCATTTGCAGAAAGTTTAGGAATTTGATTTACAACTGAAATGAAAGGTAATATCAAAAAACCTGAATTCAATGTAACAACAGGTTCTAACTGTCCAATCACTTGTTCTTTAGAAATTGGCAATCCTATCTCTTCCCTAGTTTCACGTAATGCCGTTTCTAAAAGATCAGAATCTTCAGAATCCAATTTTCCACCAGGGAAGGAAATTTCCCCTGCATGAAATTTCATGTGTTTGGGTTTTTCAGTCATTACAATAATTGGATCATCACCATAAATCACAGCAAGGATTGAAGCCAAACGATACTTTCCATCTGTTTCAATTGCAGGATTAATAGAAGTAGAAAGTCTGGTTTTTAAATCATCTATCTGCATCGTGGTTCTTTCCTACTATTCCATATGGGTTTTGGTATTCAAAGGTTTTAACCCAGAAGATAAGAAATCAAAATATGACAATTAGGTATGAAGCTAATCCTCCAAAAATTTTACCAGATGTTAATACAGATGAATCAATTCAAAGATTTGTAGAAAAGATAAAAATAATTTCAAAGAGATGTGATGCGATACACCTTACTGAAAATGTTTTAGGTTTTCAAAGAGTGTCACCTATAGAAGCTGGGAAAATCATCAGAAAAGAAATTCCAAATTTACCAATTACTGTCAGTCTTAGAGTTAGGGACAAAAGTGAGAGTGAAATATCAGAATTTGTTCAAAGTTGTATTTCAATAGGGTTTTCAGGCATTTTGATCTTAATGGGAGATCCTTCTCAAACAGGGAAAAAAGATTCAGGTCAGATTCCTAGTTTGACAGTAAAAAGATTGAGAGAACAAGGAGTAGATTCCAAAATTGATTTGTATTTATCAATTTCAAACAAACCTAATTTTTCTAAAATTGGAAAAAAAATAGATGCAAAACCTAAAGGATTCATGACGCAAGTTATTCAAAACATCCAACAAGTTCAAGAATTATCAGATAATCTCAAAGGGTTTTCAATCATTCCAATACTCTTATTCCCATCACCTAAAAATGAAAAATCTGCAAAATTTTTGAACCTGGATTTATCATCATACTCTAAAGAATTTGAAAAATTGTTAAGTCAAACACATGAAATTACTGGAGATGTTTTACTTACATCACCTAGTGATTTTAATGGATTGAATGAATATCTAGAAAAATCAAATAATTAAAGTACAAAATATTTTGCATTAGGATGATGAATTACAATAGCTGCAGTAGATTGTTCAGGAATAATTTGTCCAGATTCAGTTAAAGTCATACCAGATTTTTCAGGTTGTAACAATTTCCATACTAGATGATGTTGAGATACATCAGGACAGCTAGGGAAACCCCAACTATATCTCAAACCACCTTTTTCTAAATTCAATTCAGCTTTGATTTTATGATTTACCCATTCAGCAAGAGCTTCTGCCACTTCAACTGCCAATCCATGAAGATAATATGCATCAGTGTACTTGTCCTCTTTGTTCCATTGCTCAATAATTTCTGCCACTTTGTTGCCAACAGTTACAGATTGAAATGCAACAATATCATCATCTCCAAAGTAATCAGTCAAGCACAGATGTTCAGGTTTTGTAGAACGGGGGAATTCCAATTCCACATCATCCCCATCTGGATTTTCAACAAGAAGTTTTCGATCTTTGTTATGACATTTGAAATAGCCATAAACAACTTCAGGTTCAAATAATTTATCACGAATAATTCGTATTTTCCATTGAGATAGTAATTGTTCATGTTCTTCTTCAGATTCAGAGCCTGCCTTTCCCCTTAGTCCCCAAGATAACTTGAAAAGTGATTTTTTATCAATCATGGTCCAAACTTCGGCCATATTGATTTGATCTAATTTTAAGCGAATCGGCTCACCAATTTTTTTAGGAGTTGGAGCAGTAACTGGTTTTGTTTCACTTTTTGGAAGAGTGTCAGGATCAACTACAGCAGTAGACTTTTCTTTCCAATTTTCTAATTTATCTTTCCAATCAGCTAAAAGTTTTGATTTTTCATCTGAAATTAAAACATCCATTGTTTTTAGACCTTCAAACATAGTATTGCAATAAAATACTCCTGGTTCGTATATTCCATCTTCTTTTGCAATTCGATTTATGTAATTACTGTTAATTGCAGCTCCTCCACAAAGAATTGGAATGACCATATTGTTTTTTCTTGCATGTTCTACAAAGAATTTCATTTGTTTTGAAGTAGATACCAATAATGCAGAAAGACCTATGGCATCAGGTTTTGTTTCATCAATTTTTTCAAGGAATTTTTGTAATGGAACTTGCTTTCCCAAATCATGAACTGTGTAGCCATTATTTTGAAAAATTGTCTTTACTAAATTCTTGCCAATATCATGTACATCTCCATAAACAGTACCTAAAACAAGAACACCTTTGCTTGTTCCTTCTTCTTTGACTAGATATTTCTCTAATTCGCCAACTGCAGCCTTCATACATTCTGCAGATTTTAGAACAAATGGGAGAATTAGCTCACCTGCACCAAATTTGTCACCTACTTCTTTCATGGCAGGAAGTAAATCCTCATTCAAAGTTTTGATAGCACTGTCATGAGTTACCTCCTTTGGTTCATCAAGTGACAAAATACCTTCAGTTTCTTTGACAATATCTGATTTTCCAAGTTTTTCTGCAATCGCAGAAACAACGTCATTTTGAATTCCATCTTTGAGTCTATTTACAATTCTAAAGTTTGCACGTTTTCCTGCGGGCCACGTAGGATCTACATCTACTTTCTTTGAAGCAGTACCACTTTGCGGTCCTGCATTCTCAAAATATCCAATTAAATCAGATAAAGCGTTAGAATTTGTGTTAAAGATTAGATCTTCTGCAAGTTTTTTCTCTTTTTCATCTATTTCACCATATGGAATAATCTCTTTTGCATTTACAATTGCTGAATCTAGACCAGTTTTTACAGCATGATACAAAAATACAGAATTCAGAATTTTTCTAGCATAAGGTGCTAAACCAAAACTAATGTTACTTAATCCCAAAGTCGTAAAGGAATTAGGGAATTTTTCTTTAACTAATCTAATACCTTCAAGAGTATTTTTTCCTGCATCAAGAAATTCATCCTCTCCTGTAGCCAAAGTAAATGTAAGAACATCAAAAATGAATTGTTCAATTTTTAATCCATATTTTTTTCCTGTTTCATAAAGTAATTCAGCAGTGTCAACTTTTTGTTGAGGGGTTTTTGCCATTCCTTCAGGACCAATGCATAATGCAATAGAAGGTAATCCATATTTTGCCATGATAGGAGCTAATTTTTCAAATCTACTTCCATCTCCTTCAAGATTAATTGAATTAATTATTGGCCTACCAGGAATTTGTGTTACAGATGACTCTATCACTTCAGGATCTGTAGAATCAATTACAAGAGGAGCATCAATTTCTAAACTTAGTCTTTTTACTAAATTTAGCATAAACTCTTTTTCATCAGCTCGTTCTGTAGTTGCAACACAAACATCAAGACAATGAGCACCATCCTCAACTTGAATTCTACCCAAATCAACTAGTCCTTCATAATCATCATCAAGAACCAATTTCTTTGCTTTACGAGAACCCTGAGTATTGATTCTCTCTCCAATGATTAGAGGTGCAGGAATTTGTTTAAGGTCTACTGCTTTTAATGCTGAACTAACTCTAGGGACTGTCAATGTAGTAAAATCACATCTGTTTTTCTAAATACTTAACCCTCGACAGAGTTGGCTTTTTCGTCAATTACTTTCCTCAAGGCTCGGATATGTTCAGGATTTGTTCCACAACATCCTCCAATAATTCGAACTTTTTTGTATTCATTAAGAAAATCACCTAAGGCATCACCCATTTTCTCAGGAGTCATCTTGTATACTGCTTGACCTCCATCATTTTCAGGCATCCCAGCATTTGGCACCACTAATACACTGTGTTCATTTTGCTCATCTAACCATCTGACACTGGGAGTCATCTCAATAGGACCAGTAGAGCAATTCAATCCAAACACATCAATGCCCATATCAGATACTGTGGTGTATGCAGCTTGAATATTTGTTCCAAGTAACATTTTACCATATTGATCCAAAGTAGTATTTGCAATAATTGGAACTTTTTTACCAGTTTTTGCAATTGCATTATGACATGCCTCAATTACTAATTTTACTTCCAAAATATCTTGACTAGTTTCAATTAGTAATGCATCAACTCCTCCAAGAATTAATCCTTCAGCTTGTAACTCAAATGCTTCTCTAATTTCATCAAGTGGCTTTTGCCCCAAATCTGGATCATTAGAACTTGGAAGATATCCTGTTGGACCCATAGACCCAATCACATATCGTGGTTTGTCAGTGTACTCTGCACATACTTCAGATGCAATTGTAGCAATTTTTTTGTTAAAGTCAATAGTTTGATCACCAAAACCATATTCATCAAGTTTAATTTTGTTTGATCCAAAAGAATTAGTTTCAATACAATCAGAACCAGCATCCAAATAATTTCTATGAATTTCTTTAATCCACTCTGGATGTGTTTCTACTAATCCATCATTGAACCCATCTTGATTATTTGGAAAATCTTCAGGTTTTGGATCATGTCTTTGAATTTCAGTTCCCATTGCACCATCAAATAATAGAATTCTATTTTTCATTGCGTCAAGGAATAGTTCTTTTTCAGTCATCCTAATTTCAAAATATTTCAGCACAGTTTAACTCTTTTCAGAAAAAACCACAAAGAGTTGTGGGATTGATACGTATGTTGAAATTAGGTGCAAGTTGATTTTATGTACATTTATGCAAAAGTCTCAAGTCAATAATTTAGTTCGTAGTGCCACATTTTTTCAACACGCTGGAATTTCGATAATCTTTGTTTTCATGCCTATTATTGCAAGGGGCGTAACAGAGTCAATTTTTGAAATTGGACTATTAGTGGCATCATTTAGTTTTGCTCAGATTTTATCTGAAATCTATTTTGGACGACACTCAGATAAGAAAGGAACTAGGCTCAAATTCATAAGAATTGGCTTTATTGGATGTGCCATAGCGTTTGGATTACATTATTTCGCAGATGATCTTGGCGTATTTTTCTTGGTGAGAATTGCAGCTGGTATTGCAAGTGGAATTATGATACCTGCAATGATTGCATATACCTATGAGGCAAATATTGACAAAAAACGAGCAGCAACAGTAATCTCTTTTCATGCTTTAGGATGGCTTGCAGGAATTGCTGCAGCAGGAATTGCAAATGATCTTAAATTAATTTTCATTTTAAGTGCTGCCTCATTCATAATCGGATTATTATTTACAATTAGATTACCAAACCCTGAACAAGTAAAAGAGACAACCCCAGGAACTACAAAAAAAGTTATTTCAAAAAATAAATTCCTATTTTTATCATTATTACTAAGACATATTGGTGCAGCAGCAGTATGGGTTATTCTTCCCATAATGATTGTGGAGAAATTAGGAGGAGAATTATATCATATTTCAATAGTGTATGTAGCAAATACACTGACAGCATTTGTTTTGATGAATGTGATGGCAAGTAAAATTCACTTGTCCAATGTAACAAAATTTAAAATTGGAATTGGGTGTACAACGTTTGTTTTTGTTGGATTGTCTGTAGTTACAGAATGGTGGATGGCAATGCCATTTATGGCACTAGTAGGAGCAACTTGGGCATTTTTGTTCATTGGTGGAAACTTTCACTTGATGGAGAATAATCCTCGTTCAACATCAACTGGAATATTTAGTTCAACTTTATCGATTGCAACAGTGATTGGTCCCGTAGTTGCCGGTGCAATTGCATTTGCATTTGATTATGTTGCTGTAATGTACTTTGCAATTGCAATAATCATTTGTGCATTTGTAGTATCTCTAAAGATAAAAAATGAAGTGACAAACCCTCAAGAAAACTTGTCAAGTTAGTTCAATACCATGATTTTAGGTTCAAATCCACGGGGATTCAGCCACCAAATTGTGGTTCAAAATGGACGCAGGTTAGTCAATCATGGCATAGAAAACCATAGTAATGCAATTTTCAACAGGATAAACTTCAATGTCTTTAAAATTTGGGAATTGTTCCAAAGTTAGTTCAGCACAAGCTTGCGGAACATCAGCAAAATATGTTGGACTAGGAGGTGTTGTTTGGATTGCAGTAATTGCATTATCTAAAACTGCCAATGTGAATTCTTTGTTAAATTTCAAATGCTCAGGAGTTCCTAAAATTGGTTCATGGCCAGATACAATTACATCCCAATCAATTGCTAAGAGTTTGTCATGAACTGCAATATGCTCACCAACATCTCTTGTAATTCCCATGAATTGGAATGGTGCCGCATTTGGATGGAATAAATCAACTACCATGATAACTTTGTGAGCAGGGGAATAAATCACAATATCACCTTTTGAATGGAATGGTCCCAAGTAAGATAATTCCAAAATTTGATCTCCCACCATCAAAGTAAAATCATCATGAAAAGTTACAGTTGGAACTGGACGTTGTGGATCATTTTTCATCATCAAATGTTCAGCAGTGTCAATATGGGAAATGTAAACAGTATCTTTTGGAAGTAGACTAGCAGAGCCAACATGGTCTTTGTGAATATGAGAGTAGATGAAATGAGTTACTTTTTCAGAAGTAACATCAGATATTGCTTGCTGAATTTTTGTTCCCATTCCCATAGGAGCATCAACTAAGATTACTCCTTCTCCTGTTGTCAAGAACATTAATTGATACATTCCATCAGTTAGCCAGTAAAGACCATCACCAATCTCAATTACTGTATATCCTTTTTCAGGATCTATTTCAGGTCCTGCAATTGTGTAATCCATTGTTGATGCAAATAATTTCTTTTCAGATTTTATGATCATTGAAGGAGAGATATTTTTTGTTCCAGAAATTTCTGAGCATAATCTATCTCCACAAACTTTTTTTGAACCAATTTCAGTCAGAGAATTCCCTTTGGACTTTGCAGCATTAGCTTCTGGAACAAAATCAGATGATAAAGCAGGAACAATTCCTATTGAGAGGATTAATGGGATTAATGCAAAAATAACAAACTTCACAAAATAAAATAATTGTAAATCAAATTTAAAGTATTATGACTGAATCCATAGAGGTTTGGACCTTTCTTGGTTCTCAATAAAGAATTATCTTAATCCCCAACGAGACATCACTTTGGTTTCAAGTCTCTTGAAAATTACACCATCAACTACCAATCCAATTGCCATAATTACTACCATAATTCCAATGACTTGAGATACATCGTTTAGAGAACGTCCAGCATTAAGCAAGAATCCCAATCCTAAGAAAGAAAACAGTATTTCCGCACCAATTACACCCCTCCAAGCAAATGCCCAGCCTTGTTTAAAGCCAGAAATCATGTATGGAAAGGCAGCTGGAATCAATACCGCAGTAATCAACTGACTACCCTTTGCACCCATATTTCGGGCAGCTTCAATAAAGTGTGGATTGATGTTTTTGACTCCAGTGTATGTGTTGATAGTAACTGCAAAGATTGCACCAATTGCTGTGACAAATATTATTCCACCATCAGTTAATCCAAACCAGAGTATTGCTAAAGGTACCCAAGCAATTGAAGGAATTGATTGTAATCCTAAAACTAGTGATCCAACTGTTTGATTGATTACCTCCACTCTTGCCATAAATATTCCAAGTACAATTCCTCCACCTATTGCAATTCCCAATCCTATAGCCAATCTCCACATACTAGTTGCAATTCCGTATAGCAAACTACCATCAGCTGCACCATAAGCTAAATCTTCAGCCACTTCATATGGAGATGGGAATATGTTATCAGGCCAAATTCCAACCATGGCAATTATTTGCCATACTGCAATAATTCCAATGTAAAATGTAATTCTATGAGGTGTAAAGTTTTTTGCCATTAGTATCACTCTTGTCTTTTCTTTACCTCAGGTCTAAGTTCTGTCAAAATGTCTTGTTGGAATTTAAGTAATGCTTCGTCTTCAGTTATTCTAGGTCTTGGGAAATTATTATCAACTTCTTTTTTAATTACAGATGGACGATTACTAAAAATTGCAACTTTGGTTCCAAGAACTGCAGCTTCAGAAACACTGTGAGTAACAAATAAAATTGTCTTTTTTGTTTTCTCCCAAATTAATTGCATTTCAACTAATAGTAAATCACGAGTCTGTGCATCAAGTGCAGCAAATGGTTCATCCATTAGTAACACATCAGGATCCATTACAAGAGCTCGAGCTATAGCTACACGTTGCTTCATTCCAGTGGAAAGTTGGTATACATAAGAATCTGCAAATTTTGTTAATTGCATCATATCCAAATATCTATGAGATATTTTGGCTCGTTCTTCTTTTGGAATTCCAGCCATCTTTAATCCAAATTCTACATTATCTTGAACCTTAAGCCATGGAAACAATGCACCCTCTTGAAATACCATAATTCTTTCAGGTCCAGTTTCAGTAACATTTCTGCCATCAAACAAGATTTGTCCATCATCAGGCTTTTCCAAGCCTGCAACTATGCGCAAAAAGGTAGATTTACCACATCCAGAAGGACCCACTAGGCATACAAAGTCTCCAGCCTCAACTTTGAGATTAATGCCCCCAAGGGCTTTGAGTTTGTGAGAATCATGGCTAAAATATTTTACAATATTTTTTGCTTCAAGTTTTGTCATGTGTTACTTTCTCCTTCAATGGGATTTGTATCAAAGAGGTAAAAAATACCAGACAAATCATATCCATTTCTTCCAAGATATCCCAAGGCATCTGCCTTTTCAGCAAATGTATGTACAGATTCAGGTAATGGATCTGCAGTGATAACCAGATTTGATAATGCAATATCTACTACATCATCAGATAAGGATTGACCCAAATGGGAATTCAAAAAAGCGTTAAAAATATCTCGAGTTTCAACAGGATTTTGATTAATCCAAATTGCAGTTTCATGATGTGAATCTAACAAATTTGTAATTAATGTAGGATTTTTTTCTACAAAATTTGCATTTGCAATTAAAAGAACAGATGCAAATTCTCCATTAGTCCACAATTCTTCTTCTTGGAACAATCGTTTTCCATTTAGTTCAGTTTCTAAAATTGTGGCCCATGGTTCAGCAACCCATGCACCATCAATGTCACCTTTAACAAATAATGTATAGATATCAGGATTTGGAATATTGTAAACTATTACAGAGCCTCCTTTGTCAGCTGTTTTTAATCCATGTTCAGACAGATAATGTCGTAAGGATACATCCTGAGTGTTTCCAATTTGAGGTGCAGCAATTTTTTTTCCAGCAAAATCAGATGCAGTGTTTATTTCAGATTCAGGATGAACTATGAAACTTGCTCCACCGCTAGCAGCACCAGCAAGAATTTTTACGTTATGGTTTTCAGAATTCAAAAATCCATTTATTGCAGGACCAGGACCAACATATGCCAAGTCAACAGAATTAGCAAATAGTGATTCTATGGCTTGAGGACCGCTATCAAAAACACGAGTTTCAATCTTAGATTGTTCTCCAATATTTGCTTCAAAGAAACCTTTCTCCATCCCTACAATAGGAATGGCATGTCCAATGTTTGGAAAATATGCAATACGGATTTTATTTTCATCAGTTGAATCACTAGAGTTTAGAGTGACTCCCAATACAGATAGTAAGATAATACCTACAATACTGGCAGAAATTATCGATCGAGTTTTCATAAAACAGCGTTATATTTGGCGGTTAAATAATCATCGAATTTTAGCTCAAGCTAGTCAGAAATTTTTTGATAATCATTTGTTTTGAGCCTATCACAAAAGATAAATTCCAAAATACGACGAAAAAGATGTTTTATGACTCAAAAAGGAATTCTTGCATTTTCAGGTGGACTAGATACATCAGTTGTTGTAAAGTATCTACAAGACGAACATGACATGGATGTCATTACAGTTACTGTAGATGTAGGTCAAGGAGATAATTGGAAAAAAATTGCTGCAAAAGCAAAAAAGCTTGGTGTAAAAAAACACTACAACATTGACGCAAGAAAAGAATTTGTCAAAGATTACATTTTTCCTTCAATTAAAGCAAATGCGCTATATCAAAAAAAATATTGTCTAGCTACAGCACTTGCAAGACCACTAATTGCAGAAAAAGTATTAGAGATTGCTAAAAAAGAAAAAGTAACTTCTCTTGCACATGGTTGTTCTGGAAAAGGAAATGATCAAGTAAGATTCGATATTACATTACGTTCTGGTTCTGATCTTCCAATAATTGCCCCTATACGAGACAAAAATTTGGATAGGGATACGGAACTAAAATTTGCAAAAAAACATGGGATTGAAATCGATACTGTAGCAAAAAAATTTAGTATTGATCAAAATCTTTGGGGACGTGCAATTGAAGGTGGTGTGTTAGAAGATCCATATAACGAACCACCAGATGATGCATTCATTTGGGTTAAAACAAAAAACTTGCCAGATAAACCAACATACTTGGAAATCAAATTCAATAAAGGGATTCCAGTTGGAGTGGATGGTAAATCAATGGAACCACTGAAACTAATTGAATATATCAACAAGAAAGCAGGAAATGTAGGTGTTGGGATAGTTGATCATATCGAAGACAGGGTTGTTGGAATTAAATCTCGTGAGGTATATGAAACTCCAGCAGCAACATGTCTAATTGAAGCTCATACAGATTTAGAAAAGATGGTTCATACCAAACATGAAAACAAGTTCAAATCAATGATTGATGATGAATGGGCATATTTGGTATATTCAGGACTTTGGCAAGATCCTCTAAAAACAGATCTAGATGGGTTTATTGAAGCAGCACAAAAACCAGTTTCAGGCACTGTGAAACTAAAGTTGTACAAAGGAAGTCTTAGAGTAGTGGGAAGAAAGTCAAGCAACTCACTATACAGTCACAATATTGCAACTTATGGAGTAGAATCAACATTTGATCAAAGATTAGCCAAAGGATTTGTGGAATTGTGGGGAATGCAGTCAACAGAAGCTAATAAATTACAAAAGAAAAGGTCAACAAAAACATGAACTGCCCAGAATGTGATGCAACACTAAACATCCCAGACGATGCCTCAGTAGGAGAAATTATTTCCTGCCCTGATTGTGGCGCTGACTTTGAAATCGCTAAAAAAGACGGATCAAATGTTGAGCTTAAACAAGCAGAAACCGTAGGCGAAGACTGGGGAGAGTAATGTCAAAAATCTGTATTGTGTTTGACCGCTTAAGAGCGGAAGAAAAAATGCTTCAAAAAGAAGCATCCGAATTAGGTCACGATGCATTGATGTTAGATGCTAAAATTACTCAAATCAATACAGATAGTAAAAAAGAGGATTTTGATTTAGGAGATGTGGTTTTAGAAAGATGTGTTAGTTATTTTAGAGGACTGCATTTTACTTCCAGTTTAGAATTCATGGATATTACAGTACTAAATAAATTTGAAGTTGCAAATATTTGTGGAAATAAAATGTTCATGACATTACTTTTGAAAAAAAATAACATTCCAACTCCTAAAACATATTTTTCATTTTCAAGTGAAAGTGCAGCAGAGAATTTAGAAAAAGTTGGATTCCCACTAGTTATCAAACCAGTGATTGGAAGTTGGGGTAGAGGAGTTATGCCACTCAAAGATAAAGATACCATGGAGGCAGTTTTTGAAATTCGAGACATTACAGATAGTCCTCATGATAGAATTTACTATTTACAAGAATTAATTCAAAGACCACCAAGAGACATTAGAGTAATTACCGTAGGAGATGAGCCTATTGCAGCCATGTATAGAAAATCGTCAGGCGGATTTAAAACGAATATCGCTTTAGGAGCAGATCCAGAGATTTGTGAGATCACAAAAGAGATGGAAGACATGGCAGCAAAAGCATCAAAAGCAATGGGTGGCGGAATTTTAGGAATTGATATGATGGAAGATGAAGAAAAGGGCCTAGTTGTGCATGAAGTCAATAATACAGTAGAATTCAAAGGATTGGCAAGAGTTGCACAACGAAATATACCAAAAGAAATGGTAGAATTTGCGCTAAACTACGTAAGAAAATAAATTATACTCCTTTAGGAGGTGTCTTATCATGAAAGTAGGAGTTGTAGGAGCATCAGGATATGTGGGTGGAGAAACACTTCGTCTTCTGGTAAACCATCCAGATGTAGAGATCTCAATGGTCACATCAAGACAACATGTAGGAGAATATCTACATAGAGTTCAACCAAGTTTGAAAGGATTTACCGATCTCACTTTCTCAGAATTAGATTATGATAAATTAACAGACAAATGTGATGTAGTTTTTACCGCAGTACCACATGGAACTGCTACTGAAATTGTAAAAGCACTCTATGATAGAGGAATCAAAGTAATTGATTTGAGTGCAGATTACAGATTACACAATCAAGATGCATATGACAAATGGTATGGTTGGGAACATCCACATCCAGATTATTTAGAAAAATCAGTATTTGGTGTTCCAGAATTACACAGAGAAGAAATCAAAAAAGCACAACTTGTTTCTTGTCCAGGATGTATGGCCGTAACATCTACACTTGCACTAGCACCATTAATCAAAAATGATTTGATTGATACTGATCACATTATTGTTGATTCAAAAATTGGTTCATCAGGAGCTGGTTCAGGTTCAGGAACTGCTCATGCAATGAGAGCAGGTGTAATCAGACCATACAAACCAGCAAAACATAGACACACTGGTGAAATTGAACAAGAGTTAAGTGAAATTGCAGGAAGTAAAATTCGCGTATCAATGAGTCCACATGCAGTAGATGTAGTTCGTGGAATTCTATGTACTAACCACACATTCTTGAAAAAAGATATTGAAGAAAAAGAATTATGGAAAATTTATCGTCAAGCATATGGTGAAGAAAGATTTGTCAGATTAATCAGAGATAAAAAAGGATTGTATAAATTCCCAGATCCAAAATTCTTAGTTGGTTCAAACTTTTGTGATATTGGATTTGATTTAGATGAAGATAACAACAGATTGATTGCATTATCAGCATCAGATAATTTGATGAAAGGTGCAGCAGGTTCTGCCATTCAAAACATGAATGTAATGTGTGGTTTTGATGAAATGGACGGACTAAGATACACTCCATTAACTCCTGTTTAGAAATGATCACTATCAAAATTGGCGGAAGTGTAGTAGATGATTTACATCCATCAACAATTTTAGATATCAAAAAAGCTGCAGAAACTGAAGGCATCATAGTTGTTCATGGGGGAGGAAAAGAAGTCACCAAAGTCTGTGAGCAATTAGGAAAAGAACCAAAATTTGTAACATCACCAAGTGGTATCAAAAGTAGATATACAGACAAAGAAACTGCAGAAATTTTCACCATGGTAATGTCAGGTAGAATCAACAAAACCATTGTTCAAATGCTACAGAAAAATGGCATTAATGCAATAGGTCTTTCCGGAGTAGATGCTAAAGTAATAGAAGCCGACAGAAAAAAGAAATTACTCATCGTTAATGAAAAAGGACGAAAACAAGCAATTGATGGCGGATATACAGGAAAAATTAGAGAAGTAAATTCAAAATTTATCAAATCACTATTAGATCAAGGTCTAACACCTGTAATTTCACCCATAGCAATGAGTGAAGAATCAGAATTCCTCAATATTGATGGAGATAGAGCAGCAGCATATGTTGCAGGTAAAGTTGGCTGTGACAAGGTATTATTCATCACAAACGTTGACGGATTATTAATGGATGACAAACTGGTACCAAAACTAACATTGGCAGAAGCAAAAGAAATTAGACCTAAAATAGGGCCTGGAATGGAAAAGAAAATTTTGGCATCTACTGAAGCATTAGACATGGGGGTTAAAGTAGCATTAATTGGAAATGGTCAGAGAGAAAACCCAATTTCATCAGCTATTGCACATGATAATTGTACGGTGATTGAACATGAGTGAAGACCAATTTATGGGAAACCTCTATCAGAGATTTCCAGTTACAATTGAAAAAGGTGTAGGGTCACATGTATGGGATGTGAACGGAAAAGAATACATCGATTGTATGGGAGGATACGGAGTAGCTTTAGTAGGACACAAGAATGAAAGAGTAAACAATGCAATCAAAGAACAAATCGATAAGATTATCACAGTTCATAGCTCATTATACAACAAAACAAGAGAAGAATTTTTGACGACATTAATTGGATTAGCACCAAAAGGTTTGACACAAGTCCACTTGAACAACAGTGGAGCTGAAGCAATTGAAGCTGCCATGAAATTTGCAAGAAAGTTTACAGGGAAAAAAGGAATGGTTGCAATGAAAGGATCTTATCATGGAAAATCATTCGGAGCACTATCATTAACATTTAATCCAAAATACCGAAAAGCATTTGCTCCATTAGTTGAGAAAGTTTCATTTGCATCTTATGGGGACATTGAATCATTACGTTCAATTGTTGATGAGGACACTGCATTTATCATCTTAGAACCAATTCAAGGAGAAAGTGGAATCATTGTTGCACCAGAAGGGTTTTTGCAAGAGGTAAGAAAACTTTGTGATGAGAAAGGAATTGTGTTAATTTTTGACGAAATACAAGCTGGTTTAGGCAGAACAGGACGATTATGGGCTTGTGATCATTGGAATACTGCTCCAGACATTCTATGTTTAGCAAAAGGAATTGCAGGCGGAGTGCCAATGGGTGCAACTCTTGCAAGACCAGATATTTTAGCGTCAATAAGTAAGGGTGAACATTCATCAACATTTGGAGGAAATCCAATATCATGTGCAGCAGGAACAGCAGCTCTTAAAGCAATCACAGAAGATGGACTAATTGAAAATTCTGAGAAGATGGGAAAATTATTCAGAGATGGATTAGAAAAATTAAAAGAAAAACATCAAATGATTAGAGAAATTCGAGGAAAAGGTCTCATGATAGGAATAGAGATGAAATTTGAAGTTAAAGATATTCTATTTGGTTTAATCAAAAAAGGAGTTCTAATGCTTTATTCTGGAAGAAATATTCTCAGAATCCTTCCTCCACTAGTAATATCTGAAGATGACGTAACAAAAGTTTTACATGCTCTTGATTTAGTACTAACTGAAGAGGAAGAAAAAAGAAATGTACAAGGATAAAGTAGACGAGAAAATTATTGGGTATCTAAAAGAAGATTCTAGAGAATCTTTTGTAGATATTGGTAAAAAATTAAAGTTATCAGAATCAGCAGTTAGGAGACGTGTAAAAAATCTAGTAGATAGTGGCACTATCAAAAAATTTACTTTAGAATTAGGTGAAGAAAATACAACTAGTGCAATTGTTCTAGTTTCAGTAGACTCTGCAACAGACACGTCCAAAGTATCACTAAAACTTGCAAAATTAGAAGGTGTGAAAACAGTTTATGAAATCACTGGACAATATGACATTACAACCATTATGAGTGCTACAAGTATTGCAGAGATAAACAGTAGTATTGATGCATTAAGAAAAATTACAGGTGTAGTAGATACCAACACAGTCATAATTTTAAGAAAAATTATCTAAAAACGACTTTCGTTTCATAATTTAATTTCAAAACTAATTTAGGATCGTTTTGGCATATTTTCAACGAAGCTAGTACGAATATGTTTATATCATCAATTTATGGCAACGATATTAGCAATGAAAGATCCGAATCACTATGCAAATCTATACAATGCATATGACAAAAATCCAAAAAAAATTAGAGTATTAGATAGTACACTTAGAGAAGGTGAACAACACCCAGGTGTTTCATTTACAAACAAACAGAGAATCCAAATTGCATGGATGTTAGATTATTTTGGAGTTGATCAAATTGAAATTTCACCAGTGGTTTCAAATGATCATAAAGAAGCAACTAAAACAATTATCAAACAAGGACTAAAGGCAGACATTGTATCTCATGGACGTGCACTCAAACAAGACATAGACATTTCATTAGATTGTGATGCAAAATGGTGTGCAGCATATTTAGGAATTTCAGATATTCATCTTAAAGATAAATTACGAATTTCAAGAGAAGAAGCACTTGAAAGAGCAGTAGAAACAGTAGAGTATGCAAAATCTCATGGACTAAAAATTAGATTTACAGTTGAAGATGGAAGTAGAGCAGAACCAGAATTCCTACTAAAAGTGTGCAAAGCTATTGAAGAAGCAGGAGTAGACAGAATTAGTCTTCCAGATACAGTGGGAATTTTACGTCCAATTGGAATGTATAATTTTGTTAAAAAGGTAAGAGAAGTTGTAGACGTTCCATTAGATGCACATGTTCACAATGATATTGGTTTAGCAGTTGCAAATGCATTTTCAGCATGTGATGCAGGAGTTGATCAAATTCATACTACTATTGATGGCATTGGAGAAAGAACAGGAATACCTCCATTGGCAGAAGTTGCAGTAGCATTAACATATCTATACAAATCACCAAATGATTTCAGATTGGATATGTTACTTGATTTATCCAGACTAATTGAAGATTATACAACAATCAAACCATATGATTCAAAACCAATTGTGGGTACAGCAGCATACAAACACAAAGCAGGCACACATCTTGCAGCAATTCTCAAAAATCCTGCCGCCTATGAACCAATTCCACCAAGAGCAGTTGGGAATAGAAGAAGAATAGTATTTGGAGAACTTGCAGGAAAAACAGGTGCAGCATATTTGATGTCGTTATTAGGATTAGAAAAAGACGATGAAGGTGCAAAAGCTGTTGCTGCAGGATTGAAAGGTCTGAGAATGGGTGATCTAATCGAGATCCCACTAGAAGATAGACTTGAAAAAAAGATAATTAATGATAAATAAAGAGGAGTAATGAAGAGAAAATATGTCAAAATGTGAAGAATGTGATGCAGATATTTCCATACCAAGTGATGCACTTGAAGG
>Ga0114933_10002765_pt1 | contig 17740 bp, 19 predicted proteins | sample 4SBtaG_FD_89691 | JGI IMG/M metagenome (GOLD analysis project Ga0114933, IMG submission 89691) | Deep subsurface microbial communities from Kolumbo volcano to uncover new lineages of life (NeLLi) - 4SBTROV12_W25 metaG | ecosystem: Environmental > Aquatic > Marine > Volcanic | place: Kolumbo... | reverse complement strand
GCGCCGGCTTCCCAAGCGCGGCTTCCACAACAAGTTCGCGAAGGACTACACGGTCGTGAACGTCGGCAAGCTCGCCGGTCACTTCGCGGCCGGGAGCGAGGTCACCGCTCAGATCTGCTACGAGCAGGGCGTGATCGCCCGCCTCGGCAAGGACGGTCTGAAGGTGCTCGGGAACGGCGAGGTCGCTCACGCGTTGAACGTGATCGCTGCCAAGTACACGAAGTCGGCCGCTGAGAAGCTGGTCGCTGCGGGTGGCAAGGCCGAGCTCGTCTGAGCGATCCGCTCGGAACACACCACTCCCAGGGCACGGCATGACCGAGACCATCGCCAACGTCTGGCGGCTCACGGATCTCCGGAACCGCATCCTCTTCACCCTGGCGATGATGGGGGTGTACCGGCTGGGCATCTACGTGCCCGCCCCAGGGGTCGATCGTGCGGCGATGAGCCGCTTCTTCAACGAGAGCTCGAACACGCTGTTCGGGCTGTACGACATGTTCTCGGGCGGCGCGCTCGAGCAGTTCAGCGTGTTCGTGCTCGGCATCATGCCGTACATCTCTGCGTCCATCATCATGCAGCTCCTGCAGGTGGTCGTGCCCCACTTCGAGCGCTTGAAGAAGGAAGGGCAGCAGGGCCAGAACAAGATCACGCAGTACACCCGCTACATGACCATCGCCATCGCGCTGGTGCAGTCCTTCAGCATCGCGCTCTCCCTGGAGCAGATGCGCACGGCGAGCGGTCACGACGTGGTCATCGAGGCGGGCCTCGGGTTCCGCTTCATGACGGTCATCACGATGACCGCCGGGTCATGCTTCGTGATGTGGCTCGGTGAGCAGATCACGGAACGCGGCGTCGGCAACGGCGCGAGCCTGATCATCACGGCGGGCATCGTCGCCGGTCTGCCCTCGGCCACGCTGAACATGGTGCAGAAGGTCCGCATCGGTGACTTCAACCTGTTGGCCTTCACCCTGCTCGCCGGCTTCATGTTCGTGGTCATCGTGGCCATTGTCTTCATCGAGCGTGGGCAGCGACGCATCCCGATCCAGTACGCGAAGCGTGTGATCGGGCAGCGAGTCTATGGCGGCCAGGCGACCCACCTTCCGCTGAAGGTGAACACGGCGGGCGTCATCCCGCCCATCTTCGCCAGCTCGTTGCTGATGTTTCCGGCCACGCTGGGGGTGTTCTTCAACCACCCCATCATGGACACGCTGTCGCAGGCGCTCTTTCCGGGGGGGTGGCTCTACTACATCGTCTATGTGGCGATGATCATCTTCTTCGCCTTCTTCTACACCGCGGTGACCTTCAACCCGGTCGACGTCGCGGACAACTTGAAGAAGCAAGGCGGCTACGTCCCGGGCATCCGCCCGGGTAAGCAGACCGCCGAGTACATCGAGCGCATCCTGACCCGGCTCACGGCCGGCGGTGCCATCTACCTCGCTGCGGTCTGCATCCTGCCGACCATCCTCATCACCGCGTACAACCTGCCCTTCTACTTCGGCGGCACCGGGCTCCTCATCGTCGTGGCGGTGTCTCTGGACACCGTCGCGCAGATCGAGGCGCACCTCTTGACCCGACACTACGATGCGCTCGGTCCCCAGAAGGGGCAGCGCGCTCGTCATCGGCGCCTGCTGGAGAAGCGAGAGGGCGAGTAGCGCCTCCCTTCCTTCCAGACGACGAGGTCGAGATGGTCATCGCGCTCTTCGGACCGCCAGGCGCCGGCAAGGGCACGCAGGCTGCGTTCCTCCGGGACGAGCTCGGTGTGCCTCATGTGGCCACCGGCGACATCTTCCGGCACCACCTGAAGAACAACACCGAGCTGGGTCAGCTTGCGAAGTCCTTCATGGAGAAGGGGCAGCTGGTGCCCGACGATGTCGTGTGGAAGCTGGTCGAGGATCGTCTGAGCCAGGACGACTGTGCTCGGGGTGTGTTGCTCGATGGCTTTCCGCGCTCGGTGCCACAGGCCGAGAACCTGGTCAGCTGGCTCCGCGGAGCCGGTCGGAAGCTCGATCGCGTGGTCGCCCTCGAGGTGGACGACGCCGAGCTCGTCGCGCGCCTGAGCGGCCGTCGCACCTGCACGGGCTGTCAAGCGACCTACCACGTGCTGCATGCGCCGACGGCTGTCGACGGCGTGTGCGATCGGTGTGGAGCGGAGGTCGTGCAGCGGAAGGACGACTCCGAGGAAACGGTCAGGGCGCGGCTCGCTACCTATGCGCGTGAGACGGCGCCCGTGCTGGCTCACCTCGACACGCTCGGTGTGGTGGAGCGCGTGCGCGGGACCGGCTCGATCGAGTCGATCACCCAGAGCATCCGCCTGGCCATCGGCTGAGCGCGGACGATGATCGCGATCAAGTCTCCCTGGGAAGCCGCGTTGATGCGCACGGCCGGCAAGAAGCTGGCCGAGGTGATTGCTGTGGTCAAGGAGGCGACGGTCGAGGGCACCACGTCGTTGGAGCTCGACCGGGTCTGCGAGGAAGAGATCAGGAGGCGTGGCTGCTTGCCGGCTTTCTTGGGCTACCAGGTCGGCCCGAACGTGTACCCGAAGACCCTATGCGCCAGCCGCAACGAGATGGTCGTGCACGGAATCCCAGACGACAGGGCGCTCGTAGCCGGCGACATCATCTCCTTGGACTTCGGGCTCATCTACGGAGGCTTTCACGCAGACTCTGCCTTCACGGTCGCGATCGGCGAGCCCAGCACCGAGGTGCAGCGTCTTCTTGACGTCACCGAGGCGAGTCTATATAAGGCGGTGTCTTGCGCGATCCCTGGAAACCGTGTGGGCGACATCGGCCACACCATCCAGGGCATGTGCGAGGCGGAAGGCTTCGGCGTCGTCCGCGAGTACGTAGGTCACGGCATCGGCCGCCTCCTCCACGAGGAGCCGTCCGTTCCCAACTACGGCAAGGCCGGCACCGGAGTCCTCCTGAAGGCGGGCATGTGCATCGCCATCGAACCCATGATCACCACCGGGAGCTGGAAGACGAAGACGCTCAGAGACGGATGGACCGTCGTCACGAAGGACAGGTCGCTCGCGGCCCACTTCGAACACACGGTCCTGATCACTCCGAGCGGCCCAGAGATTCTCACCAGTTCCTGAATTGGCACCGTTGAACCGACCTCGAGTCGGCGAGGAGAGCCCTCCATGAAAGTCAAGGCGTCCGTGAAGCCGATCTGCGACAAGTGCCGTGTTGTGCGGCGTCGCGGCATCGTGCGCATCATCTGCGAAAACCCCAAGCACAAGCAGCGGCAGGGATAGCTCATGGCCCGTATCGAAGGTGTCGACCTTCCGCGCAACAAGCGCATCGACATTGCACTCACCTACATCTACGGCATCGGTCGCACGACGGGCGGGCGCATCTGCGCCACGGCCGAGGTGGAGCCCCACATCCGTGTCTCGGACCTCTCGGAGGTCGAGGTGGCTCGCATCCGCGACGTCATCCAGCGGGAACACAAGGTGGAAGGCGAGCTTCGCAAGACCATCGCCATGAACATCAAGCGTCTGATCGACCTGGGCTGCTACCGCGGCCTTCGTCATCGCCGTGGCCTCCCGGTCCGCGGTCAGCGCACCCACACCAATGCGCGCACCCGTAAGGGCCCGAAGCGCATTGTCCGCCGCAAGTAGGAGGGAGACGACATGGCTACTCCGAAGCGCAAGAAGAAAGTCGCAAAGAAGAACATCCCCGTGGGCGTGGCCCACATCCAGGCGACGTTCAACAACACCATCGTGACCATCACGGATCAGGCGGGCAACACCATCGCGTGGAGCTCCGCTGGCGTGAAGGGCTTCAAGGGCTCGCGTAAGTCCACGCCCTTCGCCGCCCAGTTGGTCGCCGAGGACGCCGCCCGCAAGGCGATGGACCACGGCGTGCGCACGGTCGGTGTCTTCGTGAAGGGCCCCGGTGCCGGACGAGAGTCCGCCCTGCGCGCCATCGCGAACGCGGGCCTCCGCATCACGCAGATCAAGGACGTCACGCCGATTGCCCACAACGGCTGCCGTCCGCCCAAGCGCCGCCGCGTCTGACCGACGCGGGGGCAAGCCCCCTCTCCATGCACCGAAGCCTCGGCTTCCGGGCTCGACCAGGCCCGCTGTTCACGCAAGGTGCCAGAAAACCCTCGGCAGGGTGCAGAGCTTCGGACTGGTCACCGTGGCAGAAACCCCGCCTGGAGTACCTCCATGCTCGCTGATCACGTCTACAAGAACTGGCGCGCCCTCATCAAGCCCCGCGGTGTCGAGCGCGACACCAAGAGCTCGGCCACCTACGGCAAGTTCGTGGCCAAGCCGCTCGAGCGGGGGTTCGGCATCACGCTCGGCAACTCGCTGCGGCGCGTGCTGTTGTCGTCGCTCCAGGGCGCTGCTTTCACCGATGTCACCTTCGATGGCGTGCTCCACGAGTTCACGTCCATCCCGGGCTGCGTCGAAGACGTCACCGACATCGTGCTCAACATGAAGCAGGTGCTCAACCGCAGCACCTCGCTCGAGCCCGTGTCGGCCACCCTCGACGTGAGCGGTCAGCCGGACACCATCCTCATCGTGCGTGCCAAGGACCTCGTGTTCGACGGCGAGGCCGAGGTGGTGAACCCCGAGCACCCGATCGCCACGCTCACCGCAACCGGCGTCCTGAAGCTCACCGCCACCGCGAAGCTCGGCAAGGGCTACGTTCCGGCCGCCCAGAACAAGTCCGAGGAGATGCCGCTCGGCACGATTCCGGTGGACTCGATCCACACGCCGGTTCGGAAGGTCAAGTACACGGTCACGAACGCGCGCGTCGGTCACCGCACCGACTACGATCGTCTGACCCTCGAGGTCTGGACCGACGGCACCGTGCTCCCCGAGGACGCGGTGGCCTACGCCGCCAAGATCCTCCGTGAGCAGCTGGCGATCTTCGTCAACTTCGACGAAGAGGTCGAGCCGGCCGCCGAAGAGCAGGCGGGTCCGTCCGAGGACTTCAACGACAACCTCTACAAGCGCGTGGACGAGCTGGAGCTCTCGGTCCGCTCGGCGAACTGCCTGCAGAACGCCGGGATCGAGTACATCTACCAGCTGGTCGAGCGTTCCGAAGCCGAGATGCTGAAGACCAAGAACTTCGGTCGCAAGTCCCTCAACGAGATCAAGGAGATCCTCGCGGAGCTCGGACTTTCCCTCGGCATGAAGCTGCACAACTTCCCGGGCAAGAAGTAGGCCTCGCGCCTCCGCCCCTCTTCTCAGGAGTCCACCCATGCGTCATCGCAAGGCAGGCCGCAAGCTCGGCCGCAACAGCTCGCACCGCGACGCGATGTTCCGGAACATGGTGACCTCGCTCATGCTGCATGGGCGCATCCGCACCACGGAGCCCAAGGCCAAGGAGCTGCGTCGCTACGCGGAAAAGGTCATCACCCTCGGCAAGCGTGTCACGCCGTCCGACCTCGCGGGTCTGGACGGTGACGCCCTCGTGCAGGCCAAGGCGTCGCGTGTCCACGCGGTCCGCCAGGTTCGCAAGTGGGTCAACGATCGCGATGCCCTGAGCCGCGTGTTCGACGAGTACTCGGAGCGCTTCAAGGACCGTCCCGGCGGCTACACGCGCATCTACAAGCTCGGAGAGCGTCCTGGTGACAACGCCCGGATGGTGCTCATCGAGCTGTTGGGTGAGAACCCGCATGGACCCATCGACAGCGATAGCGAAGCCGAGGTCGCGGCCGATGACGCCGCGCCTGCGGCGGTCGAGTCGGGCGGCGAAGAGTAGTCGAACGGACCTGGAACGGGATTCCAACGACGCCGCAATGGCCGGGCTCTGTGCCCGGCCATTTGTCGTTGTCCTGCGCACACCTTGTCGGAGCGACAGCCTGTTAAGGCCACGCCATGGGAACCACCCGCGACGACGCGCTTCGCCAGCGGCTTGCCGCCTACATGGCCTCGAAGTCCAAGAAGAGCACGCGTCAGCGGGAGCTCATCTTCGAGTGCTTCCTGGGGCTCGACCGGCACGTGAGCCTGCAGGAGCTCCTCGACCGGGTGCAAGATCGGGACCCCGGGGTCGGCTACGCCACGGTGTACCGCACCATGAAGTTGTTGACCGAAGCCGGTGTGGCCGAGGAGCGACACTTCGGTGAGGGCATGGCGCGCTGGGAGCCGGCCGACCTCGACGAGCACCACGACCACCTGATCTGCACGACCTGCGGGCACATCTTCGAGTTCGAGGACGAGCTCATCGAGAGTCGTCAGCATCAGGTCGCCGATGCGCACGGGCTCGTGATCCAGCGTCACCGGCACGAGATCTATGGCGCCTGCAGGGAGCCGGTGGGCTGCCCACGCAACGCTTCGTCGAGCTGAGCCCAGAGTGACGAAGCCGCGGTCCGAGGACCACGGCTTCGTGAGGTGGTGCGCGAGAAGGGACTCGAACCCTTACAGCCACAGTGGCCACTAGGCCCTCAACCTAGCGCGTCTACCAATTCCGCCACCCGCGCGCGGCCCCCCAGACTTATCCAAGCCTGGGGTGGTGTCAAGGCGACTCGGTCGCCTGATCGTCCTCGAGTTCGAGGGCCTCCGACGCGTCGTCATCGGGTGCCTCGATCAGGTCCAGTTCGTCGATCTCGCCTTCTTCGGTCGCCTTGTCGAGGATGGCCTGCCAGTCGACCTCGGTCTCCCGGCGTTCGGCCACCGATGCGGCCTCTTCCTGGGCGAGGATCTGCTCTTCGATCGAACCGCTCGACGTGCGGGTCTGGTCGGAGTTCAGCGCGAGCACGATGGACGTCGTCATGAAGAGCACAGCGACGGCTGTGGTGGCCTTCGACAGCAGGCTCGTGGGCCCACGTGGGCCGAACACGGTGCTGCTGCCGCCGCCGCCGAATGCGGCGCTCACGTCAGACCCCTTCCCGGGCTGGAGGATGATGATCAGGATGAGCACGAAGCAGAGCACGACGTGCAGGAAGGTGATGAACAGGAGCATGGCTCAGCCTCTTAGCGTGCTGCTCGCACGATGTCCGCGAAAGCATCGGCACGGAGCGCGGCACCGCCAACCAAAGCACCGTCGATGTCGGGCTGCGAGAGCAGCTCCGCAGCGTTGTTGGGTTTGACCGAGCCGCCGTACTGGATGCGGGTCTGCTCGGCGACGTAGGCGGGGTACCGCGCACGCAGCCAGCCACGGATGAAGGCGTGCACGTCCTGCGCCTGCGCGGGCGACGCGGTCACGCCGGTTCCGATGGCCCAGACGGGCTCGTAGGCGAGGGTCAGTGGCGGAAGCTGGTCCGCGAACAGGCCTTCGAGCCCGCCCTCGAGCTGCCCGCCGATGACGTCTTCGACGCGTCCGGCCTGGCGGTCTTCGAGGGTCTCCCCAATGCAGAGAATGGGGAGGAGGCCGGCGCGGAAGGCCGCCTGCACCTTCTTGTTGATGAGGATGTCGTCCTCACCGAGGCCATGTCGGCGCTCCGAGTGGCCAACGATGACGTACGCGCACCCAGCGGCGCGGAGCATCTCGCCTGCGATGCTGCCCGTGTGGGCACCGCCGGCCTCGGTGTGGAGATCCTGGCCCGCCACGTGCACGCCCGAGTGCTTCAGCCGTGCGACGACGGCCGGAATGGAGACGAACGGCGGGGCCACCGCCACATCGACGGCGGTCTCATCCACCAGGAGCGGCTTCAACTCCGTGGCGAGCCGATCGGCTTCCACCGGTCCCTTGTGCATCTTCCAGTTGCCGGCGATGAACGGGCGACGAGGCATGGACTCAGCTCCTCCTTGCGAGGGCGTCCACGCCGGGGAGCACCCGCCCTTCGATCAGCTCGAGGGAGGCGCCACCACCAGTGGACAGGTGAGAGACCCGGGATCCGAGTCCAAACGCGTTCAGAGCGGCTGCGGAGTCGCCGCCGCCGACGACCGTGTAGCCGTCGGCTGCCGCAACGGCCTCGGCCACACCGCGGGTGCCGCCGCTGAAGGCCTCGACCTCGAACATCCCCATCGGGCCGTTCCAGAACAGGGTCCTTGCGGTGGCGATGGCCTCGCTGTAGGCCTTCACGGTCTCGGGTCCGATGTCGAAGCCCTTGGAGCCGGCGGGGATCTCCCTGACGACCGAAGGTTCGCCGTCCGGGCTGTCGGCGATGACGTGGTCTGAGGGGAGCAGCAACTGCACGTCACGCGCGCGGCACCGGTCCATCAGCTTCCGAGCGAGGTCGAGCTTGGCGGGCTCCACGAGGGATTCGCCGATGGTCTGTCCCTGCGCGAGCAGGAAGGTGTACGCCATTGCGCCGCCGATCAGCAGGGTGTCGACCTTCTGGATCAGGGCCTCGATGACGCCGATCTTGTCGCTGACCTTGGCGCCGCCCAGGATGGCCACGTTGGGCCGCTCCGGCTTGTCGACGACGCGTGCCAGGGCCGCGAGCTCACCGAGGACGAGGTAGCCCGCCCCGAGCTCGTCCATGTGCTCGACCACGCCGACCACGGACGCGTGGGCACGGTGGAGTGCGCCGAAGGCATCGTTGACGAACACGTCGCCAAGCTCCGCGAGCCGGCGCGCGAACTCGGGGCTGTTCTGCTTCTCGCCGGCGTCGAAGCGCAGGTTCTCGAGCACCATCACGTCGCCGTCGCCCAGGTCCTTCGACAGGTAGAGCGCGTCGTCTCCGGCCGGTTCGTGGGCGAAGATGATCTCGCAGTCGAGCAGCGCCGCGAGCTGCGCTGCGACCGGCTCGAGGCTGAGCGCCGAGACACGGCGCCCCTTGGGGCGACCGAGGTGGCTGCAGAGCACCAGCCGCGCCCCCCGCTCTCGGAGCGCCTGGATCGTGGGCAGGGCGGCACGGATCCGGGTGTCGTCAGCGACCTCGCCGTTTCGGAGCGGACAGTTCAGGTCGAGGCGCACGAGCGCCCGCCGTCCGGCGACGTCGAGATCGTCGATGCTGGGAATGGTCATCGACGGCCCAGCCCGAAGAGCATGCGCGCGAGGTCGACCATGCGGTTGGAGAAGCCCCACTCGTTGTCGTACCAGGAGAGGATCTTCACGCTGCGCTCCCCCATGGAGAGGGTGAGCGGCAGATCGACGATCGAGCTGTGCGGGTTGCCGATCAGATCGCTGCTGACCAGCGGTGCTGTGCTCGCCTGGAGCACGCCCTCGAGCGCCCCTGCGGCGGCGGCGGTGAAGGCGGCGTTGACCTGCTCCACGGTGGCGGGGCGCTCGAGCTCCACCACCAGGTCGACCAGCGACACGTTGGGCGTGGGCACGCGGATGGCCATGCCGTTGAGCTTGCCGGCCAGGGCCGGCAAGACCTTGCCGACGGCGATGGCGGCGCCGGTGGTGGTGGGCACCATGTTGAGTGCGGCGGAACGCGCACGTCGCAGATCGGCGTGCGGCGAGTCGAGCAGCCGCTGATCCATCGTGTACGCGTGCACGGTGGTCATCAGCCCGCTCCGGATGCCGAAGCTGTCGAGGAGGACCTTCGCGGCTGGCGCGAGGCAGTTGGTCGTGCAGCTGGCGTTGGAGACGATCCGGTGCTGTTCGGGGTCGAGCACGTCGTCGTTGACGCCGACCACGACGGTGGCGTCGACGCCGCCCTTGCCCGGGGCCGAGATGATCACCTTCTTGGCGCCCGCGGCGAGGTGGAGAGCGGCCTTGTCCCGATCCCGGAAGACGCCCGTGCACTCGAGCACCACGTCCACGCCCTTGTCGCCCCACGGGAGGTTGCTGGGATCGCGCTCGGCGCTGGTGGTGATGGTGCGGTCGCCGACCCGGAGACCGCCGTCGACCACGCTCACGTCCGGCCCGAAGGTGCCGTGCACGCTGTCGTGCTTCAGCAGGTGGGCCAGGGTGGCGTCATCGGTCAGGTCGTTGATGTGCACGAACTCGATGTCGCCGTCGTTCCAGGCCGAGCGGAGCACGTTCCGGCCGATGCGACCGAAGCCATTGATGGCCACACGAATGGACATGGGATTCCTTGGGAGCGAGGTGCCAGTGTGAGGCGCGCGGACTAACCCAGGGCCTGGACCTCCACAAGCTCGCTGTGAACGGCCTGTTCGCGTTACGCGGCGCCTCTCGGAGGTGCTCGTCGCGGTCTTGGTGACCGGTGTCGTCTGGCCAGGCGACGATGTGGATCCCATCCAGGCCCTGGCCGTCCACCTGGACGTCCCGGCGGCCAGCGTGGAGGAGGTCCTCCTCGTGCGGAAGTCGCTCGACGCGCGGCACCGGAAGCGTCGCTGGGTCGCGAACTTCCGCGTGGTGCTCGCGGCGGCGGTCGAGGCCGAGCTGATCGGGCGTGGTCTGCACGGGGTGCGCCAATGGACCGAGCGCGACGGGGGACGGTACGGCCTCACGATCGACACGCCGACGGTGATCCGCTCCTGGCCCGGCGGCGTGCGCCCGGTGGTCGTGGGGGCCGGTCCAGCGGGCTTGTTCACGGCCCTCCGGCTGGCGGAAGCCGGGGCCTCGGTCCTGCTCCTCGAGCGCGGCGAGCCCGTCGAGGAGCGGGTCCGGACCGTGAACCGGTTCTGGCGCGGTGCTCCGCTCGAGTCCGAGTCGAACGTGGTGTACGGGGAAGGCGGCGCAGGGACCTTCTCCGACGGCAAGATCTACACGCGGAAGCGTGACGGCCTGCTCGGCTACGTCTTCCAGCGGCTCGTGGACTTCGGTGCCGATCCGGCGATCCTCCACACGGCTTGGGCTCACCTGGGTACCGATCGGGTGCGCAAGATCCTCCCGGTGTTCAGGGCGCGCCTCGATGAGCTTGGGGTCGAGCTGCGCTACGGGGCTTGCGTCGAGCGCTTCCTTGTAGAAGACGGTCGCTGCGTCGGTGTGGCCCTGGCGGATGGCGAGTCGATCCGGCGGGCCCCCGTGGTGGTGGCCGCTGGGCACTCGGCCCGTGACACCTACGCGGCCCTCGTCGAAGCGGGGTGCTCGGCCGAGCGCCGTCCGATCAGCATCGGCGCGCGCATCGAGCATCCGCAGGAGCTCGTCGATCGCGCCCGGTACGGCGGAGATCGTGGCGACCTCCCCCCCGCCAGCTACCGGCTGACCCACAGTCCGCGGCGTGGGCGCTCGGCCCACACCTTCTGCATGTGTCCAGGCGGGATGGTCGTGCCGGCGAGCGCTCAGCAGGAACGGGTCGTGGTCAACGGCATGAGCTTCGCTTCGCGTCGTGCCTATTGGGCGAACAGCGCCGTGATCGTGGCGGTCAGGGAGACCGAGTACCCAGGGCCGGGCCCACTGGCCGGCCTGCGCTATCAGGATCGCATCGAGGCGGCGGCCTGGAGGGCGACGGAAAGCTGGGCCGCGCCGGCACAGCGGGTGGTCGACTTCCTCGAAGGCCGCCTGTCCGATGACTTGCCCCGCACCAGCTACCCGCTCGGCGTGGCATCGGCAGACCTCCGCTCGGTGCTCGGCGAGGGCATCGCTGGCGGTCTGCGCAAGGCGCTGATGTCCTTCGAGCGCGAGGTGCCCGGGTTCGCAGGCCCTGAGGGCGTGTTGATCGGTCCGGAGACCCGTACGACGTCTCCGCTTCGCTTCCACCGCGGCGACGACCTGCACAGCACCTCGGTGCGCGATCTGCTGCCCGTGGGGGAGGGAGCGGGCTACGCGGGCGGCATCGCGAGCGCCGCCCTCGACGGTGTGCGAGCGGCGGACGCCGTCATCGCCGCCTGCCTCAGCGGAACTTGAGCTCCCAGTCGCTCTTGCTCAGGGTGACCTCGGCGCGCTGCGCGGCCTCCGGCTCGCGTCCAGCGCAGTTGGTCTCGGAGACGGTCCACTCGACCGACGCCACCGTGGCGCTCGTGGCCTCGGACATGGTCCAGGAGCCGGACTCCGTGCACTCCATGGTCTCGTCCATGACCTCCACGGCGCCGTTCGCGTTCCAGCTGCCGTCCCCCTCGAAGCTCAGCGTGCTGTAGACGAGCGTCACGCCGTCGCCGTCGACGGCCTTGTGGTTCTGGATGGCGAGCCCGACGAGCTTCCTGGCGAAGCCCTGGGAGGTGCTGTCCGAGGGAACTTGATCACCGAGGCTCTTGGACGAGGCGGCGGGTGCCTCGGCGGCCTCGCCAGAGGACGTGGTCTCGCCCGACCTGGGGCCACAGCCTGCAGTGAGCAACAGGGCGAGGGAGAAGCTGAGGCGCGACATCGTGATCTCCTAGGGCACGCCTGCGTGCCGGGAAGCGATAGCCTCACCTACCATGTGGAGGCCGTCCTGGCTGGCGACACCCCGACCCCCGCACCGCAGCCGACCTGGCGCCTGGTGGCCGTCTACGCCGCACTCGGACTCTTCCTGACATGGCCTGCGGTGCTGCACCTCGGCGACACCGTGGTCGGGGCAGACCGGACCGACCTCTGGAACACGCTCTGGAGCCTGGACCACATGGCATCGGCGGTCGCCGAAGGGCGGGTGCCCTGGCGCACGCACGCCCTCGGCTTTCCGGATGGCGGGGTGCTGCTGCCGGCAGACCTGTTGAACGGTCTCCTGGCCGCTCCGCTGGTGTGGGCGTTCGGCGCGGCCACGGCCTGGGGCCTCTGCGTGCAGGCCCACCTGGCCTTCTCGGGGCTGGGCGCTCACCTGCTCGCGCGCCACCTGCACCGAACCGATCGGGCGGGCTGGGTGGCCGGAGTGGCGTGGACGGCCGCCCCCGTGTTGATCTCCGGACTCCACAATGGGACCTCCGAAGCGGTGGGCGGCGGCTGGCTCCCCATCGCGATCTGGCTCTGCCTTCGGATCGAGCGCAGCTGGGCGCGTGTTGGGGTGGCTGCCGCGGGGCTCGCGCTGGCCCTGGCCGCCAGCTGGTACTTCGGCGTGTGCGCCTTGCTGGCCGCGGCGTTCCTGGCCGTCTCACGTCGATCTCCACGCGTCCTGCTGGCCGTGGTCCTGGGTGCGGCCGCCGTGCTTCCGCTGGCGGTCGCGACGCACCGAGCGGCCGAACATCCCGAGGGGCTGGTCCTCATCAAGAACGACAACGAGGTCGCGTTGGTGCGGCGCGCCAGCGGCCCGGTGGACCCGCGCACATGGGTCACGCCGGGCGACTTCCGCTCGCCGGACTTCCGGGACTTCTCCGCCTTCGGCGAGGGCTTCGTGCACTGCACCTACCTGGGCCTCTCGCTGATCCTGCTCGCCCCCTGGGGCCTCACCCGGCGAACGGGGTTCCTGGCGGTCTCCGGGCTGGTGGCCCTGGTGCTGGCCAGCGGACCCGTGCTCGTCTGGAGCGGACGGCCCGTGCTCATCGACGACCACCTCGTGGTCGCCTTGCCGTACGCGCTTCTCGAGCACGTCCCCGGCTTCTCGGGACTGTCGCTGTTGTACCGCCTCGGGGCGCTTCCGACGCTGGCGGTCGCCGTGCTCGCCGGTGGGGCGGTGGCGGGCCGCGGTGGACGGTGGGCTCCGGGCCTGCTCGCCCTGGTCGTCTACGCGGACCTGCGGGGTGCGTCCCCGACGTCCGCGCTCCCGGATCGGGTGGACGTCACCGTGCCGGCGCCTCTTGAGGTCCTGCGCGACGCGCCCGAGGGGGCGGTCCTCGTCTACCCGCTCGCGGGCGGGCGACCGCACCTCTACGATCAACTTACGCACCGGAAACCGCTAGCGGCGATCCTGAACTTCCCGGCGAACGATGCGGCGCACAGGGTGTGGCGTGTCGCGCTCCAGCAAAGCGCGCGAGGTGGCTCCTCCGACAGCCTGCGCCGCCATGTCGCCAGCGCAGCCGAGCGTGAGGGCGTGCGCTACCTCGTCGTGCGCAAGGAGGCCGACACCCGTCCAGACCTGCACGCCGGAGCCGTGGCGGCGCTCGAGCGCGCCCTCGAGCCGCTGGCGGCGGACGACCGGGTGGCCGTCTACGCTCTATGGTGAGCCCATGACGCGTGTCGTCGAGCTCCCGCTGTCCGCTCCGATCTTCGGTCTGGAAGGCGTGTCGATGCCGCTCTGGGGGGGCGTGTTGGCCGACGCCGTGGGTGTGGCCGCCGCCGAGGCGGGCCTCGAGGTGGGCTCCTTCGATGGCGGCGAGACCTTGGTCGTGAGGACCCCTTGTGCGCTCGGACCCGGAGCCTTGTCGGCCGCTCTCGCCGCGGGCCGGGCCGGTGGCGGCGACGCTGCGTTTCGGCTGGACGGCGTCCTGGGGGCATGGGCCGCGCGCGTGGCCATCGAGGCGAGGGTGCCCGGCGTGGTGTACCTGGCGCCGGGCGGACGCGGGTCGCTCCTCCAGCGTGTCGAAGGTGCGCCTGGGGCGCTGCTCGACCCCGAAGAGCGGGTGTTTCCACTCGACCTTCCAGGGCAGCGCATCGAGCTCGCGGTCAGTCGTCGCCTGGTGGTGCCGGTCGGCCACTGGGTGGAGCTGTTGTGGGCCAACCTGCTCGGGCTCGGGCCCTGGCTCTGGGAGCGGCTGTTGCATCGCCACCCGGCGATGGCCGCCGTGAAGCTGGGCTGGGCGGCCGTTCGCGCCGGGAGTGGTGACCCTGATCGGCTGGCTGCCAAGGTGAGCTGCCTCCATCCGACGGCGAAGGTGCACCCTTCCGCGACCGTCCAGGGAAGCTGGCTCGGCGCCGACGTGCGAGTCGGCGCCGGCGCCGTGGTGAGAGGGGCCGTGCTCGCCCAGGGCGCCCGTGTGGAGGAGCTCGCCATCTGTGACGCAGCAGTGCTCGGCGAGCGCGCGCTTGTGGAACGGCAGGGCATGGTGAAGTACGCCGTGCTAGGACGTGAGGCGGTCGTCGGCGGCGTCGTGCAGCTCGGCGTGGTCGGGCCCGGGGCCAGCGTGAAGCGTGGCGCCTACGGTCTCGATCAGGGCCTGAGCGGAGAGGTCCGGGTGCAGACCCGTCGCGGGCTCGTGCCAGCTCCCGCTGGCTTCTGTGGGCTCTGCCTCGGCGCGGGGGCTCACGTGGGGACGGGCGTGCGGGTCGCGCCAGGTCGCGCGCTCGGCGCGGGCGTCGTGGTGCTCGCCGACGCGCTCTCCAAGCCGCCGGTGGCCGCCGGAAGCTATGTGTTCCGGGATGGGAGGCTCGATGAGCTGGAGTGACCCGGCGTTCTCCGGGCTCCTCGCGGCGGGCTACCTCGGCCTGCTCACGATCCTCTGGGCAGCGTTGGTTGCTGGGGTAGGCCGATGGGGCCGCGCCTGGCGCCTCGAACCCCACCAGCCCCAGCCGGCCCGTTGGCCCCGCTTGTCGATCTGCGTTCCGGCGCGTGACGAGGCGGGACGGATCGGTCTCTGTGTGCGCGCTGCTCTGGCCTCCGACTACCCGGATCTGGAGGTCGTGGTGGTCGACGACCGGTCCAGCGACGCCACCCGGCAGGAGGCGCTCGACGCGGCCGGTTCGGACGAGCGCTTCCTGTTGGTGGACGGTGTCGAGCCCAAGGTCGGCTGGGCTGGAAAGCCCTGGGCTTGCGCCCGGGCGGCGGGCGAAGCAACCGGCGAGCTGCTGCTGTTCGTCGACGCCGACGTCGAGCTGGCACCGTGGGCCGCGCGCGCGACCGTGGCACGGCTCCTGAACCAGCGGTTGGCGCTGCTCTCGCTGTTCTCGGACTGGCGCCTCGAGAGCTTCTGGGAAGCCGTCGTCATCCCGGTGGTCGGGTGGTTCGTTCGTGGGGCGGTCGACCTCGATGCGGTCAACGACCGCGGGCAGCCCGATGCATTTGCCAACGGTCAGTTCATCCTGGTGGAGCGCACCGCCTACGAGCGGGTCGGGGGGCACGGTGCCGTGAGGGCCGAGGTGCTCGAGGACGTCCGTCTCGCGCGCGCCTTCAAGTCCTACGCGCTCCCCAGCGGTCTCCTCCATGCGCCCGGCGCCTTTCGTGTCCGGCTGTACCGCGGACTCACCGAGATCGTGTCCGGCTACACCAAGAACCTCTACGAAGGCATGGGTCGCAACGCGGTGGTGGCGTTCGGCGCGATCCTGTTCATCTTCGTCGGTACCTTGTTGCCCTACCTGGCGTTGGCCGCTGCGCTGCTCGTGCGCATCGTGCTCGGCTGGGAGGTCGTCGGGTGGGGCTGGATCGCGTGGGTGGCCCTCCTGTGCAGCCTGATCACGGGCTTCCGGTACCGGCTCGAACGCCTCGACGGTCGCTCGGGCGCCCACGCCTTCTCCCACCTGTTGGGCAACCTGGTCTTCGTGGGAATCCTGCTCCGCAGCCTCTTCTCGGTGGAGGTGGAGTGGAAGGGTCGCAGCTTCGTCGACGGCAAGGCCGACGTCGCAGAGTAGAAAAGGCCGCCCGAAGGCGACCTTTGATGGAGCGGGAGACCGGACTCGAACCGGCGACAGCCACGTTGGCAACGTGGGGCTCTACCAACTGAGCTACTCCCGCGAGTGCTCGTCGAGCCCTCGCCATTTAATGGACCGATGACCGGTGTCAAGGGCGATCGTGGCGGCCCGCCTGGCCCGTCGGCCCGAGCTCCCAGAAAGCGCGCATCTGGTGCGGCCGTTCCACGATCCAGCTCCGGAAGTCGGCGACATTGTCGCTCGAGAGGCCCACGATCCAGAGGTAGCTCCGCAACAGCCCAGCCTGTTGCCAGGCTGCCAGCGTCGGCAGGACCTGCACCTCGGCGTCGGCGCGCTCCTCGGTCTCCCTGGAGGAGGTCCACAGGTCGAGCGCTGCGCGCGCCCGAAGGAGTCCGGGCGGTGTGCCCTGACCGGGGTGGGCGACGTAGCGTGCCCAGGCCGCAGCCGCCGGCGCGGTGAGGTCCGGGTGTGGCACGACGCGGTCGCCGTCCTGGACGAGGGGCAAGGGGAGAGGCACGGGGATCAAGGCACGACCGGCCGCCGCGGCGACGTCGGCGTACAGGGCGTGGCCGGAGCCGTAGATGGGGCACTGGGTCAGAGCGCCCACGACGAGCTTCCAGGCCTCCTTGGTCGCTCCGTGCAGCAACCGACAGCGGCCGTACCGCACCATGAGGCAGGGGAGGGGGCCCAGGAGCTCCATGCCCCTTCTGAAGCTGGTCTCGGCCCCGCCCGCGTCGCCTCGCAGCAGCTGCAGGTCGCCGAGCGCCATCTGCACCTGGCCGTCGCCTCGTCGCTCGGACGCGAGCTCGGAGGCGGTGCGGTACGCGTCGTCGACCTGGCCCGCGAGCAACGCCTGCGCGACGGGCGCGAGCTCGAGGGGTGGGGGTTCGGGCCATGTCTCCGGCAGCAACCGGCGGGCCCGTTCGTTGAGCACCACCGGGTGGAAGGGCACGGTCCGAGCGAGTCGGACGAGCTGCTCGTCCAGGCGCTGCGGGTCGCCGCCGAGTCGGTGGGCCAGGCGGAAGCGCTGGCGCTCCACCTCGATGGCCAGCTCGCTGACGTACACGACCTCTTCCTCGGGGGTGGGACCGGTGGCGGTCGCCCTGACCTGGTGGTAACAGGGGGGCTCCTCAGCCGGAGTCGGCGATGCGCCTGGGACCCCTGGAAGCCGTGCACGTTCCCGCCCGTGGGCGTCGCCGTGCCACGCCGGTCGTGCTGGTTCACGGGCTCGGCCTCGGGTCCTGGATCTGGGAGCGCGATCAGCAGATCCTGGCCGACGCTGGACTTGGCTCGTACGCGGTGGAGCTGCCCGGTCACGGCGCCGGCGCGGGCGACGACGTGAGCCTCAAGGAGGTCGCTGATGCGCTCCTCGAAGCCGTCGGCACGCTCGAAGGTGCCTGCCTCGTCGGTCACTCGTTGGGCGGGCTGGTCTCGCAGATGGTGGCCGTGCGAGCGACCCTGGTGTCGATGGTGCTCATCGCGCCGGCGCCTCCGGGCAACGTGGCGCTGCTCCCCACCGCGGCTGGAATCAAGTCCTTCGCGCCTGCGCTGGGCGCGCTCGTCGGCGGTGGACCGTTGAAGGTGCCCTTCGACAGCTACGTGGCGAGCACGCTCCACGTGCT